>Ga0066636_10002676_pt1 | contig 11361 bp, 9 predicted proteins | sample CryGeyCG2014_080_2_FD_62736 | JGI IMG/M metagenome (GOLD analysis project Ga0066636, IMG submission 62736) | Groundwater microbial communities from aquifer - Crystal Geyser CG07_land_8/20/14_0.80 | ecosystem: Environmental > Aquatic > Deep subsurface > Groundwater | place: USA: Utah: Grand...
GCTCTACTGGCTCAACGGTTTCTGGAAACCTCTAAAGTGCGACTTTGCGGAAAACCCCTCGCAAAGCGAAAACCCGAAGGGCAAGTACGCATTTTCCCGAAGAACCCGAAATACGCGAATTCACTTCACGTATCGAGAAGGGACGCATTCGCTGACACAATCGCGAGCGCGTGCCCCCTCTTTTAAAAAGTTGCTGAAATTCAATTAATCATTGTAGTAATACGCTGGGCTGAAGCAGAACTGCGGGAAAAACTTTACAAATACCGGGCCTTGAATTAGAATGACGCGTCTCAATCCATGGGACATTTTTCAAATCCGACAGGAAGGAGTCAGAAAATGGCTATCAAAGTTAACAAGGATAAATGCACAGGGTGTAGCGCTTGCATCGGGACTTGCCCGGTTGAAGTCCTGGAAATGAAAGACGGCAAGTCTACCTACAAGGGTGATGGCTGCATCGAATGCGGTGCATGTGTATCGGTTTGCCCCGTTGAGGCGCTCAGCCTTTAAACCTTCAACCCTTTAGCAAAATCCGCTCCGGGAACGTTTCCCGGGGCGGATTTTTGCTTTCAGCAAGCCTTCAGTTACCTGCAGGGGTGGGGCCTTCCTCGCCGGAACCTGGAATAGTGGGAGTTTCGAGGGGTGGAAGCGGCGGGTCGGCAGGGTCGGCAGGCTGAGCAGCGGGATCAGAAGGCTGAGCGGCGGGATCAGAAGGCTGAGCGGCAGGATCAGAAGGCTGAGCGGCAGGATCAGAAGGCTGAGCGGCAGGATCGGCAGGCTGAGCGGCAGGATCGGCAGGGGTCGTGGTTGGCAGAGTCCCTGACGCTCCCGGGTCAGGCGAAAGATTCTCGGGGGCAGGATCTTTTGGGGTCGCAGGGATCGTAGGGGCCGTGGAAGTTGAGAGAGTTGTGGTTGTTGTGGGAGTCGTAGGAGCCGTAGTGGTCGCATTAGGATTTGGGGTTTCCCCTTCGGTTTTGGGGCTCTGGGTTTCGCCCTGCTCGGCCTGTTTGGCATCGTAGGCATCGATTTCCTTGTTCACGTTGTCGAGTTTTTCCTTGGAATCATCGATCTGGCCCTTTTTAGCATCAATCTCCTTTTGCAGGCGATCCCGTTTGCGATAGTAGTATTGGTCTTTTGAATGCACCCCATCATTTAACGAGTACCAGAGAACCTCCGCCTTCCTTCGATCGTCCTCAAGGCTTTTCAGCTCTTCTTCCATTTGGGGGATTCGGGCCTCCAGGTCGTCTTTTGTGCTCGACAAAGCGGCAATTTTTGCGGCGTTTTTTTGTTTTTGGGCAGATTCGACAGCCCGGGAATCGTTCTTTTCCATCTCCGCCCATTCCTTCAGTCGCTCGTCGCGCTGCCCGGCGGCCATGTCATCCTGAATCCTGGATGTCGTTTCAGCCATGATTTTGAGCCGCTCGACAAGTGCGCGGGTTCTTGCCTTGACCTTTTCATCCGGGGAAAATTCTATGACTTTCTCATAATTTGCCACGGCTTTTGTAAAATCGGAAAAGCAGACGGCAAGAATGAAACCCATTCCTTCAAGCAGCTTCACATCAGCCGGAGAACTCGCAAGCTTTTTCTCGTAGGAGTCTTTCAATGCAGAAATGAGGCCATTGTCATCTTCCCCGAGGATCGCCCTGTTTTTTCTTACCGCCTGCTCGTAGGACTGGACTGATTCTTCAAGCTTCCCCTTTTTCTTCAAGTCAAGGGCGGAATTGTAAAGAACCTTGGCATCCTGAAGGGATTCATCCTCTTCCTGGGCGAGGCCAGGGAAAGCGCTGATAGCTAATCCCAGGAGCAAAACCACCAACAGCAACCGCCGGCGGGATCCTTCGATCATATCGTACATCCCCCTTTTCATCTTGAAACAACAGGATACCATGGTCGAACAGCCCCGCTCAAGAGAACCTGCCCCGAATTTTCAGGTAGATCCGACCAATCTTTTTTTTACTATCAGAGGCACATCAATGCAAGGTTTTCAAAGACCGTACAAACGCAGAAAGTGTTGACATCTTCCGGAAATCAAGACTATATAATACCGAACCCAACAAGTTCATACGCGCGAAATCAAGGAGGGACTGAATGCCCGAAAAATTCAAAGTTTTGATTGCCGACTCCCTCGATTCCATGGCGGTTGACCTCATGAAAAGTCACCCGAGTCTCGACACAGCCTACAAGAACAAGCTCACTCCCGAGGAATTGTTAAAAGAGATTCCCAGCTACCACGCGATCGTGGTTCGCTCTGCCACCAAGGTGACGAAAGCAGTAATCGAAGCCGGGAAAAACCTTCGAATCATAGCACGAGCAGGCGTCGGTCTTGATAACGTCGATCAGGTCGCAGCAAAGGCGCGGAATATCACCGTCGTCAACACCCCTTCCTGCACCACGATTTCCGTGGCCGAGCTGGCTTTCGGTCTTATGCTCTCACTTGCCAGGAAGGTAGGCCGTGCGAATATCTCGATGAAAAAAGGCGAGTGGGACAAAAAATCTTTCCAGGGAAGCGAACTTTTTGGGAAAACCCTCGGTCTAATCGGAATCGGTCGGATCGGCCAGGCAGTGTCCGCGAGAGCCCAGGTTTTTGGAATGAAGGTGCTTGCGTTCGATCCGTTCATCAAAACATCACCTCTTCCTTTCGTTCAGATGGTTTCCCTCGACGATCTTTTGAGGATGAGCGATTTCATCAGTCTGCATATTCCATTCGACAAAGCAGCCGGCCCCACGCTTGGTGAGGCACAATTTAAAGTAATGAAGAAGGGAACCTTCCTTGTCAACTGCGCCCGGGGTGGAACTGTCGACGAAAAATCCCTGCTTGCCGCATTGAAAGACGGAACGGTGGGCGGGGCAGGAATCGACGTCTGGGAAAAGGAGCCGCCACAAAATCGCGAACTGATCGAGCATCAAAACGTGCTAGCGCTTCCCCACCTAGGAGCCTCTACAAACGAGGGTCAGTCGCGTGCAGGTAAAGATGTTGCCGAGTTGATCATCTCGCATTTCGCGAAGAAGTAAGGCAAAGGTTTAATACGCAACCACAAGTTCATACCAACAAAAAGTGTGAAAAAAATCCCGGTAAGGCCTTTTTAAGGAATGACCGTATCCACTCAATAATCCGGGGAAACTCAACGAATCCTTGCGCAAGTGATTTCTCCCTTCGGTCGAAATGACAGCATCGTTTGTCATTCCGAACGAATGTGAGGAATCTCGCTATATGTTGAGAATCGGCTAATGCCCCTTCTTTTTGAGCGGATACAAATAACGAGACTGGAGCAATTTGACCGATAAACTGCCTTTCAATCTGTCATTGCGAGGAGCGCAGCGACGAAGCAATCCCTTCCCGTTCACGAGATTGCTTCGCTGCGCTCGCAATGACGGTTTCACCAGGTTTTTCTCCGTCAACTTGCTACAGTGTTCAAATAACTGTTACATTCTGGTTCATCGACAGGCCATAACCGGCTGTTAAATCAATAAACATTGTCATGGTTGTTGTTTAAGTGCCCTTAAGAATTTAATTTTGACAGGAGGAATTTGAAATGACCCGAATTTTTAACTTCAGCGCCGGACCTTCCATCCTTCCGGTTTCAGTGTTGGAAAAGGTTCGAGATGAGTTTGTCGATTATCAGGGCAATGGGATGTCGCTGGTTGAAATGAGTCATCGCGGCAAGGTTTACGACAACGTGCATAACGGTTGCGTTGCCTTGATCCGTGAGTTGCTCGGAGTTCCTGAAAATTACAAGATCCTCTTCCTGGCAGGAGGAGCAACCCTTCAGTTCGGAATGATTCCGATGAACTTTCTTTGGGGCGGAAAGACCGCTGATTTCACCCTTACCGGAGCTTGGGCACAGAAAGCCTGCAATGATGCGAAGAAGATCGGGAAAGTCAGCATCGTTTGGGACGGTAAACCCGGGAATTATCAAGATCTTCCTGACCCCAAAACAATCAAGGCAAACCCGGGTTCGGCGTATTTCCACATGACATCGAACGAGACCATCGGAGGCGTCCAATGGCAGAGCTGGCCTGATACTGGCAAGGTTCCGCTTTTTTGCGACATGTCTTCAGATTTTATGAGCCGCCGATTTCCCATCGAGAAATTCTCCCTTGTCTATGCCGGAGCCCAAAAAAACGCGGGCCCAGCCGGCGCGACGATCGTCATCCTTCGGGAAGACCTCCTGAAGAACTGCCCAGAAAGCATCGTCGCCTACCTCGATTACCGGCTCCATGCGAAGGGAAATTCATTGTACAACACACCGCCGGTCTTCACTATTTGGATGATCAAACTCACCCTGGAATGGCTCAAAGGCAAGGGCGGCCTTCCAGCCGCTGAAAAGATGGCTGAGGAACGCTCGAAAATAATTTACGATGCAATCGAGAGTTCGCAAGGGTTTTACACCTGCCCGGTGCCCAGGCACTGCCGGTCGAAGATGAATCTTGTTTTCAGAATGAGAACCGAGCAACTCGAAAGCAGCTTCCTGGAAGAAGCCAAGAAGCGCAAGCTCGAAGGTCTGAAAGGCCACCGGAGTGTAGGCGGATGCCGCGCATCAGTCTACAACGCCATGCCTGTCGATGGCGCCAAAGCTCTCGCACAACTGATGGCCGATTTCGCAAAGAGAAACGGATGATCCCTCCCGGGAGCGCCGAAGAAAGCTAAGTTGTAACTTCTCAAAAAAGGGGGGCGCGTGCCCCCTCTCGACACGCGAAGTGAATTCGCGTGTCTCACTCCCCGCGGTCGGGCGTTGTGCGCCCTCCGCTTCGCTCTCGCCGTTCCCCCGAATTATTGAGTAGATACATGAAATCATCAATGTTTTCACCTCAATTTCAAATAAAAAAGGGATCAGGGTCGTCGTGTTAAGTGGTTCCGGCCAATCGTTCTGTTCAGGGGCCGACTTGAACTGGATGCGAGAGGTCATTAAATACTCTTTCGAAGAGAACCTGAAAGAATCGAACCGGGTCGCCGACATGATGGAAACGGTTAATTTCTGCCCTAAGGCGGTCATTGCGAGGGTGCAAGGAGCAGCTCTGGGCGGCGGAACCGGCTTGGTCGCGGCATGCGATCTTGTCATCGCTTCCGAGAGTGCGTTTTTCAGCCTGTCCGAGGTCAAGATCGGCCTCGTTCCGGCGTGTATCGCGCCTTATGTCATCTCCCGTATCGGCCCCGGAAAGGCCCGGGAATGCTTCATCACGGGGGAACGGATTCCCGCGGCTAAGGCTGTCCAGATCGGGCTCGCCACTGAAGTCGTCGCTCCGGAATGCCTTGATGCGCGTGTCGAGGCACGAGTGAGCGAGATTCTCAAAAACGGTCCTGAAGCCGTTTCTGAAGCGAAAACCCTTGTCGCCGTCGTCACGGGAATGCCGATCGAAAAGGCCAAAAAGCACACTGCCGAGACGATCGCACGTCTTCGCGTCAGCCCCGAAGGCCAGGAAGGGATGAACGCTTTCCTGAACAAGCGGAAGGCAAAATGGGTGATTTCCCGTGATTAAAAAAGTTCTGATCGCGAATCGCTCTGAGATCGCAGTCCGCATCATCAGGGCCGCCCGGGAAGAAGGAATATCTCCCGTAACCGTCTACTCCGATGCCGACAAAGATGCCCTCCATGTCAGGCTGGCCGATGAAAGCTACAATATCGGCCTTCCGCTCGCGAAAGAAAGCTATCTGAATTCGGAAAAACTTATCACATCAGCGCTCAAAGCCGGCTGTCAGGCCATTCATCCCGGATACGGCTTTCTATCGGAAAGCGCGGTTTTCGCGAAACAAGTCGAAGATGCAGGGCTGATTTTCGTCGGACCGCTTCATTCCTCGATTTCCGCGATGGGCGACAAAATCCGGGCGCGTAATCTGATGACCAAGGCGGAGGTTCCCGTGGTTCCGGGGATTCTCGCCGAAATCGATTCGACCAAGCAGGCCAGGAAGGAAGCCGAGAAACTTAGGTATCCGATCCTGGTCAAAGCCGCCGGCGGAGGCGGGGGAAAGGGGATACGCGTTGTCCGCAATCCCGACGAACTCGAACCCGCCCTCGAAGCCGCCGCCCGCGAGGCGGGTTCGGCATTCAACGATCGCCGCGTATACATTGAAAAATACATGGTCAGGCCAAGGCACATCGAGATCCAGGTAATGGCCGATTCTTTCGGAAACACAGTACATCTTTTCGAAAGGGAATGTTCGATCCAAGCCGCCATCAGAAGGTCATCGAGGAAGCTCCGGCGCTCATTCTCGATGATGCTATGAGGGCGAAAATGGGAAGCGCCGCTGTCAGGGCGGCCAAGGCCGTGAATTATCGCGGCGCCGGGACGGTGGAGTTCCTGGTCGATGAGAACCGGAACTTTTACTTCCTCGAGATGAACACCCGCATCCAGGTTGAACACCCGGTCACAGAGATGATCACCGGGCTCGATTTGGTTCGGCTCCAGTTCCAAATCGCCAACGGCGCGAAGCTTCCCTTTTCCCAGGAACAGATCCAGCGGCGTGGCCACGCGATCGAATGCCGGATCTACGCCGAAGATCCTGAAAACGACTTTCTTCCCTCTCCCGGCAAGCTGCATCTGGTGAGTATGCCCCACATCCCGGGAGTCCGCGTCGACTCCGGAATCGAATCAGGCCTGGAGGTCTCTACCTTTTACGACCCGATTCTATGCAAGGTCATCGCCTGGGGAGAAAACCGTGAGGCTGCGCGGAAACGCATGATCCTTGCGCTTCGAGAAACAGTCGTCCTCGGAGTCAGCACGCCGATTTCATTGCTCCTGGAAATACTGAACCATCAGGCTTTCATCGAATGGGAGACACATACCGGTTTTCTTGAAGAACATGGTTTTCTGCAAAAATTTCGACCGGGAAAAGATCTTCCGCCGGAGGTTCTGTTGGCGGCGGCGGTTTATCAGCCGCGAAAATCCATGGCTTCGGGCGGAAAAGCTCTTTCATCCACGCCCTGGGCTGAAATCGGTTCATGGAAGATCGGAGGCTGACGGTGGAAAGGATCTTCAAAATCGGGGAAAAGACCCATACCGTTCTGTTGACCGGGGGCGTTCGTCCTTGCAAGGCTACGGTCGACGGTAAAGAAATCGAGTATGATGTTGACCGGGTCGGTGAGAACGAACTGGTTTTCACGACGCTGGGAAAGCAAACCCGGCTTTTCATCGCCCAGGGAAAAGGCGGTGAGGCTTACGTTAATTGCGAGGGAAGAACTTTCAAGCTTTCCCCGATAGACCGGGACTTCGGCGCCAACGGAGGTGAATCCGGAGGGGTTTCGAGCGGGCGGTTAATCGCATCAATGCCCGGTAGAATTCTGCAAGTTCTCTCACAGCCGGGCCAGGAAGTTCAAGAAAATCAACCCGTGATCATCATGGAATCCATGAAAATGGAGATCACGCTAACGGCTCTCTTCAACGGCAAGGTTGAGGAAGTGAATGTAAAAGTCGGACAGCAGGTCGATGCCGGCGCTCTCCTCGTAAAGATCGAGCCGATCAGCAAATAAATAAAGGGGAGTAGGGAGTAGGGAGTAGGGAAAAGCCTGCTCCAAGCTGAAATTGAACTCATAAAATCATAAAATTCAGTGCGCTTTTGTATAACATTTTCCTTAGGAGGGAATATGGATTGTGAATGGACAACCGATCAAATTGATTTCAGAAAAAAAGCCCGTGATTTCGCCGAGCGCGAGATCGGGCCGCTAGCCGCGTGGATCGAAGGACGCGATCAGCCCGGTTCTTTGGGCAACTATCCTCGCGAACTTCTTCGAAAAATGGGTGCGGAGGGCTTCATGGGATGCCTTCATGGCGCCGAGTTGGGCGGCAATGGGAAAGGCATGATCCATGAGTGCATAGTGGCCGAGGAGTTTGGCGCGGTCAGCCCGGCGGCGGAGCTCGCACGCTTTGTTTCCTGCGCTCTCTTCGGAATTCCTTTGGCGATGTTCGGAACAAAGGAGCAGAAGTCCGAGTTCCTTCCCAAAATCATAAAAGGCGAATTAATCGGGGCGATTGGAATCACCGAGCCCGACCTCGGATCGGATACCGCCGGAATGAAAACCAAGGCCGTTCTCGACGGGGACAAATGGGTTATCAACGGTGAGAAGCGATTCATCACCAACGGAAGTCAAGCCGATCTGATCAGTCTGTTCGCGATCACCGATCCGGCAGTGAAGGCTCACAAAGGGATGAGCGCCTTCCTTTTCGAAGCGAAAACCCCGGGTTTCTCGGTCGTAAAAAACTACGAGATGCACGGGATGCACGGGATGCGGGTCGCGCATCTGAAGTTCGAGAACTGCCGGATTCCAAAACATCGGCTGCTCGGCCAAGTGAACAACGGGTTCAAACAGTTGATGCTTGAACTCGACAAGGAACGGATCGGCTTGGCTGCCGAGTCGCTTGGAATCGGCCGCGCCTGCCTTGATGAGGCGTTGAAGTTTTCTTGCGAAAGAGTACAGTTCGGCAAGCCGATCAAGGAATTCGAGGGCATTTCCTTCAAGATCGCGGACATGGCTACCCTTCTTGAAGCCGCGGGACTGATGGTCTACCACGCAGCATGGATGGCTCAAAAGGGAATTCCCTGCACCAAGGAAGCCGCGATGGCGAAGCTGTTTGCCGCTGACGAGGTGATCAAAATATGCGACGACTGCATCCAGATTCTCGGCGGAATCGGGTATACCAGCGACCGCTTCGTCGAACAGTTCTATCGCGATGCCCGCCTGATGGCCATCGGGGGCGGAACCCGGGAAATCATGAAGTTCCTGGTCTCGCGCGAGGTCTACGCTAAGGCCGGATTAACCTCGAAAGGCTGATCGAAATATCGGCGCCCCCCTACCCCAGGCAAATATCATGCGCGTCGCACTCATCGATCCATCGTTTTACCACCAGGGGAAACTTCTGAAACTCAAGCGGGTTGGGTATTTCCCGCTTACCTTGCCGCGTCTTGCATCAATGTTTCCGGCGGACACGTCGATCGCTCTCATCTACGAGAAATGCCAGAATGTCGAGACAGACGCGGCTTTCGACCTGGTGATGTTCACGACGATGGGCTCTAACCTGATCAGGGCGGAGGAGCTTTCCGGCCGGTTCAGGGAAAGAGGCATCCCTACGGTGGTCGGTGGTTTTTCGGTTTCTCCTTTATATGGAGCGGTGCCGAAAAAATTTCGATTCGGTGGTCGTCGGAGACGGCGAGGAGGCAATACCCATGCTTCTGGAAGACCTCCGACGGGGCGAAATGAAACGCGTCTACGAGAGCCTGGGGCCGGCGCTGAGCAATCTTAAGCCGCCGAGATTCGACTTGGTTCCAAAAGGAGTTATGGGCGGGGTAGCCCCGGTCGAGGCATCACGCGGATGCCCGAATGCATGCTCTTTTTGCGCGGTTTCGGATTTGTACAAATCGAGCATACGTGTTATTCCAGTCGATATCGTGATGCGCGATATCGATCAGGTTGAAAAACTGGGAAAACGCCTCATTTATTTTACCGATCCCAACTTCACCGGCGACATGACACACGCGAAATCCGTTCTTCGCGGATTGCTTCGCCGTCAGGGAAATCGAGGCGATCGAAGCGATCGAAGCGATCGAAGCGATCAAGGTGGGCAAGGCAATCGAGGCAGGCAAGTGCATTGGCTTGCCAGCGTTGACATCCGGGCTCTTGATGACGATGAATTTTTGAACCTCGCGCGTGAGACTGGTTGTTTCGGCCTTCAGGTCGGATTCGAGACGCTTCAACCTGAAGAGTTGCGAAGACTCCATAAGGCATTCGCGGCAAAAGCGGATTACCCCGCGCTGGTACGAAAGGCCCAGAATGCCGGAATTCCGGTCGTCGCACTGATGATGCTCGGGTTCGATTCGGATACTCAGGCGACCTTCGGCGCGGTGCAGGAGTTTCTCGAAAAAAACCATGTTTCGATGGTCGTTCTCCACCCATTGGTTCCGGTGCCGGGAACGCCTATCCACGAGCGCCTTTCCGCGGAGGGCCGTCTTGGAAACATCGATCCTGCAGAGGCGGATGGTCTCCACCTTTTTTTCGAGCCCAAGAACTTTTCTCCAGGCGCTTTCATTGAAGGTTTCTGGAAACTGAATCAGGGACTCTTCAGACTGCGTTCGATCGTTCGCCGTTTTCTTTTTCCCGGTTTTTTCCGAAACCCGATGGCATACGCTATTCTTCTGATTACAAGTCTTTTTTTCGCTCCAAAACTCATTAAGCGACGCCTCCCCATGGGAATGTACGAATAATTTGGAAAAAATATGAATGCATTCATCGACCCGCGGGGCCTCCCTTCCCCTATCATTCCCGACCTCAATTCAGTCGGGGGAAAGGCCGCGAACCTGCTGGCATTACGCGAACTTGGGTTTTCCGTTCCGAACTTCCTGGTCTGGCCCGCCGCCATGTGCCGGACTTTCCTTGGCCAGTGCGGTTTCGACCTTCAGATTCCGATGGACGAAACCGAAGCGGAAAGCAGGCGCGAAGCCTTATTGAATCGGCCATTCTGTAAGTCTTGTCATGGAGACCTTTTGACAGTTTTTTCCCATTTCAAGGAAAAACCTATCTGCGTCAGATCCTCAGGAACCTTCGAAGATCTCAACGACCTTTCATTCGCCGGCCTGTACGATACCGTTCTGAAGGTCCGAACCGTGGATGAACTAATGGCCGCAGTCAGAACCTGCTGGGCATCACTTTTGGGAGAGCGCGTCCGAAAATACTTTCAGCATCACGAACTTCCCATTGAGAAGGCCGGCATGGCTATTATTTTTCAGGAGTTTGTACAAGGTGATTATTCCGGAGTCGCCTTTACGGTCAATCCTGTCACCGGCCGGCAAAACCATATTCTTCTTGAATACTGTGCCGGGACTGGCGACAAGCTTGTTTCCGGCCATGTGAACCCAAAGTCAGCGGTCTGGGATCACAAGACCGATCGCCTGATTTCGGGAGAACTTTCCCCGGGACTCGCGGCGGCAAGCATGAGGGATTTCCGGAAAATCCACCGCGAGTTCGGACAACCTCAGGATATCGAGTGGGTTCTCGCCAAAGGCCGCCTCTGGATCCTGCAGACCAGAGCCATTACTCGCATCGCGGTAGAGCCATCTTTTGGCTCCTGGACGACCGCGGATTTTCGCGATGGAGGGGTTTCCAGCAGCGTCGTCACCCCGATGATGTGGTCTCTCTACGATTACATCTGGCAGTACAATATGCCCCGATATTTCGAGATCATCAAGCTTCGCGAACCGGAGCGAAAATCCGGAAGGGCCATTACCTGGGGAGACATGTTTTTCGGCAGGCCATACTGGAACCTGGGTGAGGTGGTCAGAACTTTGTTGAAGATCCCCGGATTCGATGAGAGGAATTTCTTTTCCGACCTTGGAATCCAGACCGTGCATGATTACCGGATGCGCCGCGTCCCATTCAG
>Ga0066636_10002682_pt1 | contig 11354 bp, 10 predicted proteins | sample CryGeyCG2014_080_2_FD_62736 | JGI IMG/M metagenome (GOLD analysis project Ga0066636, IMG submission 62736) | Groundwater microbial communities from aquifer - Crystal Geyser CG07_land_8/20/14_0.80 | ecosystem: Environmental > Aquatic > Deep subsurface > Groundwater | place: USA: Utah: Grand...
ACTGCGGGGCAAGTTGTTCAATTTATAAACCAAATAGGTCAAACAACTAGAAGTGTTTTACCAGCTACGAAAGACGATATATTAAAATTTGGTGATTCAATATTAAGTATGGCTCGTGCGACTGGACAATCAGAAGGGGATGTATTCAAGTTCTTTGACCAGATGTTTTTACATTCTGATATGACTAGAAAATCTATAGATAATGTTCAGAATTCAATGAAATTAGTTTATATAATGGGACAAACTAGTGCAGCTGGTATAAAAGAATTTAATAATTATTTAATGGCTGGCCAAGAACATTTGCAATTATATGGTTTAAGACAAGAAAGTGTAGCACAAAGTTCTATTAGATTAAATTCTTTGATGAAATCTTTGAAGGATCAAGTCCCTGGTGGTGCCGCAGGTATAGGTGAAACTTGGAAAATGATAGCAGGATTTGAACAAGGTATTGCGAATGAGCCTGGTATGTTAATGACTATTATGTCAGGTGGCAGAAATGTTTTTGGTGATACACGACAGATGTGGGAAACGTATGTACGGTCAGCAAAACAACATGGAGAAGAAGGGATAGGACCTTTGATGTTGCGAACTGTTGACTGGTTAACATCAGCACAAGGGGGCAACATAGAAGGCGGAAGAGAAGGGGCAGCTTGGTACATTTCTCAAAGAACAGGCAATCAATGGCAAAATGCTCCTCTTATAGACGCACTAATAAAAAATTGGGACAAAATTCAGAATATTATTCCCGGTATGTCTTTACAGACAATAATACCGTTTATCAATCAAGGTGAAAAAGGTGAAGCTGGATTCAAGAAAATGTTAGAAGCCCGAGGGTGGTCAGAGAACGAAGTTAAGGATGCTATGATATCTTTCCATAATATGGCTGAAAGTCAGAAAAAACTCGCTGATTATATGCAAGATCCATTAGCAAAATTAAAAGAATATTCTGAAAAGTTATTTAATTTATTAGCTCAAGATTTTCAAAAATTATTAGTAGATATTATAAGCTTATTAGGTTCTATTGATATGGGAATATTTAGTATTCCTATAGCTATAGTAGCTATGATAGACAGTCTTCTTGGGACATCTATGATAACACATTTGGCAGCTCCTGGTATGGGAAGACCTTTTCAGGACCCCAATGAAGCATTAGCATATATTTCTATTATAGCCAGTAAAGGCTTTCAAAATGTAGAAAATATAGTTAAGGGTTTTAAAACAATATTTAAAAGAATAACTGATAGTGAAATTGCAGAAGAAGTGGGTGCATATCTGGGCATCGGAGAAACATTAGATAAGCTAGGAAAAAACATTTTCCCTACCCTAAATGAAGTTAAGAATAAAAGTACAATTATGAAAAGTGGTGGTTTTTTAGATCGATTTGGTATAGGCACCGATACAGATATTTTAGAGGGGTGGCGTATTATATTAGGTTTACCAAGTAAAAATCCTAATGTACCAATAAATAATTTTGAGAGTGGTATTAAAGACAGTGTTCAAAGATATGAAGCCAGAGATATGACTTTAGGCCCTACATCAAGATCTGTTCCATGGGGTGGGGCAGGAACAGATTTATCAAATGTATCAAATATGGATGAAGATATTTCGCTTACACCTTTTGTATCTACAACCAGAGGATATGACGAAATTATTTGGAAACTTACATGGCCTAATCTTATGGACATGAAAAATGCCCATCATTGACCGTCAAACAATAATAGATGAAACTATACGTCAATCAAAAATATTAGGAATTAATCCAGATTTTGCTCTTGCAGTCTTTGAACATGAAAGCGCATTAAGGCAACAAAATAAAAAAGGTGGAACTCTTAAAGGGCCAGCCCTTAGAGATAGCAAAGGCAGATTAATTCTTGATAAGTATGGCAACAGTATTCATGCATATGGAGTGGCTCAAGTTCTAGAAAGTACTGCCGCATTATATGGAATAAAAAATGTATATAATTACAAGTTAAATATAAGAGCAGGACTTTTATATTTACAAGATTTAATAAAAAGAAATAAAAATAATGTTTATAAAGTTCTTCGTGCATATGGTGGATTTAAAATTAAAGATCCAAAATATTATATAGCAAGTATAAGACGTAGATGGAAAGTATATGCATTAAGTGGAAGGACAGTAATAATAAAATTGACAAAAGCAGATATAGATTATTTAGAGAGAAGACATAGATGAATACATATAACTTAGGTCAACCGAGAGTTGTAGGGTTGTGGTTATTACGACAATTACTAGTGAGTTCATTAGACATTCCTAATGAAGATCCAGGTAAGGCTGTAATGTTTACAATAAATCCTACATCTGTAAAAGTAATTCCTGAATTAAGAGTTAGTTTTCAACCAACTCAAGGAGGGACGACTATTATACCGTGGCATAGTAAAGAATTATATAGTGGATATAGTAGAATTAATTTACAGTTATCTGGTGTAGGAAATGTTTTTGTAAATAGAACAAATGAAGGAATGCTTTATACTGAGAATCAAACGATAATAGATAAAATTGTTGATATAGTTAATGCAGGCACTGTCCCAATTTTTGGTGATAAAACTGCATTTGAGAGATTACAAAAAGATCGTGATAAAATTAATATAGCTTTATTAGAAGCAGAAAATAGTAGAAAAAGTAATGCTTATACTCGCAAGAGAGGGTTGTTGCTATTATTTTCTGCTGTAAATCGTAGTTATGTAGAAGAATCGGTTGATGGTGAGATACAAAAGGTTGTCTGGGGATTAGAATGGAGGACACCGGTCTTCAGTGGTACTTTAGAAGATACATCACCTATATATTTACAAGGGTATATAACTGCGCCTATGATAATAGAAGAGAATGCTGATAATCCCTTTCAACCAAGTTGGAGTTTAACATTTAGTATTTTTGACGGTGAGGTTAGTAGATTTATGGAAAAAGTTGCAACTTTTGTAGCAGGAATGTGGAAATGATTCCTATAAAAGATATAGAAAGAGTATATGAAATAATAGATCGAGAATTATCTTTTCTTGAATTACAGCCTAAAGCCAACAGACGTTCTTCTAGAATTGAAAATTGGTTGTTTGTTAGAGATAGATTTCAAAAAGTATTAATAGATTGTGCAAAGGTTGAAGGGATTTTTAAGTCGTGAATAATATTAGAGTGTATGACTTTAAATTGTTTGTAAATTCTGTTATGATACCTCAAAGGTATGTAAAATCTTTTGATATAAACGAACAGTTAGTTCCAAACTTGTCTACTTGTAACATTTCTCTAGTAAATGAAGATAATACATTCATCTATAAAGATACAACAAGTGGGAACAAAATAAATTGTGATTTAATTAAGAGAGCAAACAAAAAAGGTCATATTTTACACAAAGACCATCCTATTTTTCAAGATAATGATTTAGTAGTTTTATTTATAAAAGTAGATAGTCTATGGCAATGGGGTTTTTTTGGTTATATTACGACATGTCAATATAACAGTTCAGTTAGTCAACGAGATGTTATTGAAAGTATTAGCCTCATTGTTGAAAGTTCTTTAAAGCCATTAAGGTATAGTTATTATTCATATAACTCTTTATTTGTTCCTGCTGCGTTCAGAGAACAGCAGATGCAACAATATTTCCAAGAGGAAAAAATGGCTTTTGCTGGCATAGGCATGCAAGGGTTAACTATTTGGCAACAGATACATAAAATATTTACTGGAAAAGAAGATGGTATAACAATTGAAGGCGGATCAGATATACAAACTGGTGAAGGGAATTTTGTACTTGGATATTTGACTTTATCAAGCCCTTCATCTGTATCAACTGATATAGATAGAACTCTTAATGCTTCTTACCAAATTGGAAGTTTACAAAATCTTAATAGCATAATTACTAGAATGCAAAATGAAGGTTGGGGGTATGTGTCTAATGATAACCCTGAGTTAGATTTTAGATACCCTAGGCGTAATGTATATATAGTAAAAATAGCAAATGCAGATTTTGAAAACATAATTAGAAATATAGCATTTTCAGCTATTCAAGTATCACAAGCTGAAGGCAAATCTAAAGCTGATTTATTACTAGATTGTATTAAGCCATGGTATTATGTAGCGTATACTTTACCCAGTGGCGATGTAGTTATAGAACCTAACATGGCTGGAAGTTTAGCCTCATTGTCAATTATTACTGAAGAAGATGATACTGGTTATTCTTATAGTATGGATGGTAAATATATAAAAACAGTTGCTCTGACATTGCCTGATGTAGTTAGTACAATAAATGCTGCGCCTGGTGTGTCTCTATTTGATACAAGTAAATTAATGACAACAGTAGCAACATTATTGCCTTATAATGAGATAAGGAATTATGGTCTTAGAACAGTTAAACGTGATATGTTTCCTGGAAAAATAAGTAGGGACATGGCTGAGAATATGAATCAATTAATTTTAACATTAGCTTGGAGTTCTGTTCATACGGCAAAATTGTCAGCTAATTATGATTATGATTCTAAACACATTAATCGTGGTATATATTCATTAAAGAGAGGTGCTTTATATTTAATCCAAAGTATGCAGATGCATATGGAGAATAAATATCTAAGCGTAACTTATAACGGTGGTTATGGAAAATTAACATCTAGTAATGGATCTCTTGATTCTGGATATACAGTAAACGGTAAATCATATAGTATATTAGACTTCTTATTCAATTTTGCTACGATATTTTGGACAGTACAAGGAACTCAAACGGTTTCATTTAATAAGAATACTAATCAGTTCGAGGTGTCTGGACCTGTCTTAGAAATAACAACCCCTGGTATATCTGATTCGGGATTGAATGTATCACCGGTGCAAATCACTTCTAATAGGATAGGTTTTGGTATAGATACAACTTTATCTTTTGAAGATTATACAACGAAATGAAAGAAGCTATAGCAGCAGATGTTTCTAAGCAATTAGATTTTTCAAGACTTTTTCTTGCAAAAGTTATAGCTATAGATACTATTTTTATGCAGATGGAAGTTGAAATAGTTGAATCTATTACTTATGTAAAGCAAGTTAATATTCCATGTGCATATATTTCCCAAGTATGTAATTCTGGTGTAGTGGTTGTTCCAAGAGTAGGTGATTTTGTTTTAATGGCGAAGAGACAAGAAATTTGGGAATGTGTAGGATATACTATGATTTCTTATGCACAAGCAAATAAAGATTCAAATACAAATAGTGATGTAATGCAAGGGAATACAACTACTTGGAACTTGATGCAAAAAATAAAAGATGATGGCAAGTTAGGAATAGGAGCACCACCACCACAACTATCAGAAGGTGATGTTGCAATTTTTCTTCACGAACAGAAGAAAGCTGTAGATTTTTGCATGCTTAAAAATGGTCTTATGATAATGAGTACAGGCATGGCCACTCTAGTTTTAAATGATACAGATGTTTCCATGACTGAAATGCTTAATTATAAGAAAACATTTATGGCTAATGACGGCGGTGGTATGGAATTTGGAACACCACAAATGCTTACAGGTCCTGATGGATCTACTCAATTAATATCAACAGGTTTTTTGTGGAAAGTATATAGTCAAGGTTTGTTCAATGAATCAATAGAATTAGGTTATGTGAATAACGGCGTTACTCCTGTACTTACTACTAGTACAGGATCACCTGTAAGATTTAGAATAAAAACAAAATTGGCAGAAGTATTAATTGGCTTAGACGGAAGTGTTGCTATTAGTGGGTTGGGACCTTTAGATGTGAATATGAAGAGTATATCTTTAAATGCAACAGGAATGTTAGAAGGAGACTCTATAGAAAATCATTTTGTTTCATTAAACGATATGATTCATAATTCTTTAACATCTAACTTAATTATAACACGAGCACAATTTTGGGAAATAATAACTCAAATAATTCAAATTACAGCAGATGCTTTAAATATAAAAGGAGCTGCTGTAATTGATGGCATGTTTAATGTAACTGGGTCAACTGTTTTAGCTACATTAATGGATCCAAAATTACTAGTTAATGCTGATGCTATTACCCCACTTATGGCACATAAACATATATATCCGCATGTGCATCCAGTCGCAGGTGGATTAACAGGTCAGCCTGTTAATCCAATGACATTGCCATCCGAAGATTTAACAGTATTACCAGAATGTATAACTAAAGGAACGGCAGCAGGATGAGTAATTCTTTACAATTAGATAATGTATTGAAACAATTTGTAGGATTTTATTCTGCTGATGAACTTATACAGTGTGCATGCACATTAGTTAGAAAGTTTGGTGTTACAGGTTCTATAGATGTTCTACAAAAGATACAAAGCCTTTTAAGTTTAACTAGTAATGCATCTAATTTTGTTTCACAATTACTAGGAATGGTTAATAGAATAGAAAGCATTGTAGACGATTTATTTGGAATGAGATGGGCCGAAGCTGCATTATACGGAGCAATATCAAAAATTGATGTTTGCCCTATTCTTAATACAGCAATTTTTAATATGATAGGAAATTTAGATATCGCTAAAAGTTTATCAGTTTCACAATGGTTTAAAAATAGAGCAGATGTTATTATAGGTTATAGTAATCAGACGCATCAAGAATTGCAAAAAGCCTTACAAATATTAGGAGCTATATCACAAATTGCATTACTAATGAAAGATTGTTCTGTTGAACTTACAGGTGGCGGGGTTAAATTAATGTCAAATAGTGTAAATAATAATGCTAGCGGTCCAATAATAGATCTTGTATATAGTAGACCAACTGTTTTATTATATGACGAAAGATTATATCTTGCAAAAGTATCATTTAATAATTTTTACACAGCTTCTGAATTAAATGGAATTATTACATTCTACAATATACAAGAAAACATTGTTGTCCCGGCAAATTATACTTTTGCTGGTTATTATCCCAAAATATTTTTTGACGGTTTGCAATTATCTATATATTATACAGATAGTAATAATGAACCAAAGTACAGACGTTGGTTGCCTGGTAATGTCCCAAATATTGAAAAACAAATTAGTATTTCACAAAAAGTAAAAGATATTTGTGATGCTAGTTCGATATTTAATCATCTTTTTTGGTTAAAATACAATGTAGACACAACATGGTCTTTATATACAAAGAATATGAATACCGAAGTTGAAACAGAAATAGTAAATGTTGGTACAGGACGATATGGTGGAATATTCGCATTTGGTAGCCCTGAATCTAATTGGTTTATTCTTTACTCATTAAATAATATTATTTATCTATTGAAATTATCATCTGATTGTATAGTAAAAAGTAATATTCAAGCATCCCTAGGACAATATCCAAAAATGTTTTTAGCTCAGGATTTAGAAAGCTATCTTTTGTTAAAAAACAATAATGGTGTTACAGAAGCTTCTTTTACAGATTTAGAAACTTTTACAGTATCATTTCCTGTTTTGAGAATGAATGTTTTAAAAGATTTTTATAATCTTGTTGGAACTACAATAACATTGCAAGAATGGATAGACGAACAGAATTTTCTAATTGGTCATATATCTGGATATATTGGTGGATATTTATCTAATCCTTTTAATTCTTTTTAGAGGACATAATTGAAAACATTAAAAATATCTCACGGTGATATAGTTTTAGATGGTTTATTCAGGCCTGATACTGTTTCATATATTGAAAAGTTAGGTCAACTAATCTATGAAATATTATTAATCCAAATTCAACCTAATGGATTAGGATCTGGTCTATGCAATTTGGATGTTGATACTAAGGCTTTAATAACTTCTGCTTTGAGTAGATATAAAACTTTGCAAGATAAATCTATTTTTGTACGAACAAAAGAGGAAATATATGCCAGTTTAGGCACATTTAATATAACACAAAAAGGCACAGATATTTATTTTTCATTATATTTATATAATACTATCGGTGTTGAGTTTATTATTACTGGGAAAACAAGTCATCAGTAATAAGGAGAAACAATGTTAGATAAAGATGCTTGGATAGCATTAATACAACAAGAAATAACAAAAAATAATCCTGCTATAGATGTAGAATTTGGTCCAGTTTATGATACGATAATAGCACCAATGGCTACTGTTTTAGAAAGAATAGATAGCCGTCTTGATTATATAAAATCTATTGTAGACATAAATAAATGGTCAGAATGGACAGATGAAGATTTAGAATCTATTGCTGCAAATTATGGGCTCACAAGAAGAGTTGGTACAAAAGCAACTGGTGTTATTACGTTTTTTGCAACATCACGTCCTTCTGGTGATGTGAATATATCTAAAGATGTTACTATTATGACAGTAACTAACATAAAGTTTTTAACTACTGATTCATTAACAGTTTTACACGACAATATAGATAGCTACAAGAATACAACAACTGGAAGATATGAATTTAATGTGCCGATTCAGGCAGTCACTGCTGGTTCAAGTGGTGATGTCCCAGCAGGCTCAATAATATCTATGTCTAGTTATAGTGGTAGTATAAATGGGGTCGTAAATAAAATCGCAACACAAGGCGGCTATGATGAAGAATCAAATGAAGAACTAGTTAATAGAATTAAAACTTTAATACAAGGCGGATATAATCCTGCTACAGTGAATAATATGTGTTTATATTTTATAAATAATTTTCCCAATATTCGTGATATAGCTATAGAAAAAGACAATCCTATAATTTCAGGCACTATAGATGTATTTTATATTGGGACTAATATTTTATCAGCTCAGGATAGCACATATTGGTATGGGGCAAATATTCTTTTACAAAGTACTCCTGTAATAATAGTACAGGAAGTAAGCTCTGGTGCAACAGTATTTACACCAGAAATAGATTATATTCTAGTTCTCGATGCCGTATCTATGAATGCTGGGACAAATAAAGCCTTTGATAAAATTGTGTGGATGGAAGGTGGGCTTAAACCTTCATTAGGTGCGATTGTAACTATAAGCTATTATTATAATGATCTAGCTAATTTGATAGACACATGGCAGAAACAAGATTATAATGTGCCGATTGACGTAAGATTTATATATAGGCAAGCAATTAGTCAATCAGTAGAATTACAAGCTAATGTGAAATTATATAAAGGTTATGGAACTGATACAATGAATGCCCTGCAAACTTTTTTATATAATGAAATAAATAGTTACCTTTTAGGTGAATCATTAGAAATATCAGATATAGATGACATTATAAGAAATAATATATCAGGTATAGATAATTTTCTAGTTACAAAACTTTGTATAAAAGGAGGAAGTGGTGCAAATGATTTAAAAATTGGGAAAAGTGGATATTTTATTATCGATGTTAATGATATAGTATTAACTAAAATATAGGAGGCAACAAACAATGGCAACTTATCAAAATATTCCGTTGGCAGGAAATATTCCTGGGCAAAATGTTTTTAGAATTACTTTTGGAACATATGATTGTTCGGATATCCCACAGGTTACAGCATGGGATGACTATCTTATGAATACAGTTATAAAGGAATCATTAGCAGGGACGACAGGGAATGGTAGTGTAAGTTCTATATGTGTGGCAGATACAGAGCCAGGTGCTACAGTAGATGGATGGGCAACTGCTTTAACACAGACATCGGGCGCATCTCATACGAATAGGTGTAAAGGAAATACTGCTTATACTATATTAGGTACTGCGGTTCCTATTGCAGCAGATGTTAGGAGATTTCAGTTAGCGATAGGCTTGACTTATGATTTTGGTGCAGGCACTACAGGGCACGATCCAGTAATTGGAATAAAAGCTTTTTATACAGGTTCACCTCCTGTTCTATCTTTCCATTACAATTCGACAAATAGTGAATCAACTCCAACTTGGGTGCAACTTAATTTACAAACTAAAGGAGTAGAAACAGAACCTAGTTTACCAAATACTATTTATGGAACAGGTATTGATACAACTACTTCAAGTTTAGATCCTGTTACTAAACCTGACACGGGCGAAATTTTTGCTCCCGAATATTGGTCTAAAACCGTAGCTTAATAAATAATAAGGAGGAAGGATTTTATGGATTGTGTGAAATATTATACGAATGATGGTAGGATAATAAAAAATTATGAAGCATTAAGACCAAAGGAAGATGTCATTACTAAAATTGAGATAGATTTTATAGGTTTAGGAAAAGTTGATGGTTTTCCTTTGTTTGTTTTAGAAGGTTATCAAAAGTATATGTTCCAAAAATATAGCTTTACACCGTTAGGAAAAGGAGGGCAAACTATTCCGTTAGCTGGATTTCAAGTAGGCGGATATAGGAACAAAGTTGGTTGGGTAATATTTGATGTAAATCTTTCTAGTAGAAAGATTAAAACATTTCTACTTTCAGAAATTACAAGTATAGCTATAATAAAAGGAATTGAGGATAATTGATATGTCAATCACCCCTCCCTGAAGGAAGGGGCTTGCTCCGTGAGGAGCAAGGGCAACAGGTTGACTAGGAGGCATTGAAAAAATGCAGAAGTAAAAGACATTTCTCTTTTAGAAAGAGCAAAAACGTTGCTTATAGAAAGGAGGACGGCTCTCCTCCCCCAGCTAAAACAGGGGGTCTCCGAGCCGTATAGATGAAAGAAGCAAAGAAGGCAACTAAAAAGTGTGTTAAGGTATAGTTATGGCTTATACCAACGCAGTAAGAATTGTTTTAGTACAAATTTTAGAGGAAGCTGAGGAAGCTGATGAAGAATATTGGTTACAACTAAGTCAAGAAATAGAATCTCCTCTTTATAAATGGATAGCTACTTCTACTAATATACGACATGTACTTGAAAAATATCTTTCTCTACAGCATATAGTTGAGGCTACAAAACAAGCATGGCTATCTTCTAGTTTAGATTTAGCTTCATATGGATGGAAATATTTATTTCAAGAAACAAATGTATCGGATCCTGCTGTAATAGAATGGTTACAACAGTCAGTTGATGTACAGTATTATGTAGGTGAGTATTTCGGATCATCTACTACTGTTAAATCACCAGAGTATGAATATATTAGATCAAGTGTTAATGTAGAAGAATTAGGTGAGCAGTATGCTTTAACAGAATTTGATGTAGAATCCGTTATTCAAGAATATATTAAATCTAGTATTAGTGTAGAACTCGTTATTCGAGAATATATTAAATCTAGTATTGATGTAGAATCCGTTATTCGAGAATATATTAAATCTAGTATTGATGTAGAATCCGTTATTCGAGAATATATTAAAGCTAGTATTAGTGTTGAGTACCCATTCTATAAATGGATTCAACAGTCAACAAATGTTCAATTATGCACAGAATCATGGTTTGTAACGAGTACATTTTTAGAAAGTGTTCTTGAAGAATATTTTAATTGTGTAATAAGCATTATACCGA
>Ga0066636_10002689_pt1 | contig 11345 bp, 5 predicted proteins | sample CryGeyCG2014_080_2_FD_62736 | JGI IMG/M metagenome (GOLD analysis project Ga0066636, IMG submission 62736) | Groundwater microbial communities from aquifer - Crystal Geyser CG07_land_8/20/14_0.80 | ecosystem: Environmental > Aquatic > Deep subsurface > Groundwater | place: USA: Utah: Grand...
TCAAAATTATAGCCCCAGCACAGTTTTTGAGCTCGATAACAGCTCAAAAACTGTGCCTATGTCGCGATGAATAAAATGAGAAATAAAATCTCATCACAACACTTTGGGACATTCCCTAAACTTAATATCAACGCTAAAAAAACAGACATACTCTTCGACAAAGAAATAGAAGAAAAACTTTTTGATCCCCAAAAGCCTTTTTTGGACATAGTAGAAAAGGCAATGAAGTCTGAAGACAGAGAGCGAATAGAAGATATTATTCCTTCTTTAACAAAACTTTTTGAAGATGCTTTTTCAAGTGATGCGTTTGAAGGAAGACATTTAAATTTTGCTTTATACCGATTGAGCATTTTGCATACCAGTGGTTTCGACTTCGAAACAACAGAGATAATAAAACTTGTTCAGAAAAACTTTGTATCAAAGCCTCATCATACTGGACTATTTTGTGATTTTCTATCAATGTTTCCCAATAATAAAAAGATACCAAAATTTTTAATATCATTTTTGAAATCAGAAGATAATATTTATGAATGGCAAGAATTAAAAGTGTTGCAAGTCCTTTTAAGATTCAATCTTAAAGCAAGTAAATCAGAAATTGAATTTTTTATAAGTTCTGCTCAGGATTCCAATAAACATTATGCTGTTCGCGCATTTTATTTTTTACTGGCCGGAAAACATGGAACCAACAGAGATAGGGAGTTGATAGTAGATAGGTATGATAGTTTATCTAAAATTTATACAAAAATGGCGGTGATTTTATCTGTGCGGGGATTGGGTGTACCAGCTCGTAACGCTTTCTATTCGCGTATAAAACGAAGTGAAAGTAATAATGAGATTAAACAATTCATTGATTATGTGAAATCTCTGTTAAGGCCGATCTATTTCTTAACGACAGAGAGGCCTAAAATAGAGACTTATGAAAAATTTAAAAAATCATTCTACGAATCTATCTGATTCTCTAAAATTTTATTGGTAATGTAAGATTGCAAACTACGAAGCCTTCATTAATCTTAAATCTTGCTCAAATAGTCCCAAGCAAGATACACCCGTTTAATGAGATAAAATTTCAAGAAAATTAGAAAGATATTTTCGCAATCATATACACCAAAGTCGGTGATAATGACGATAATGGTGCATAAAAATGAGAAAAATTGATGTCATAAATAGCTTCGCCAAAAAAGGGCAAACCCTTACTTTTGAAGAAGCGCTGGTTATTAGCGGACTATCGAGAAAAAGTCTACGAGACCTTCTTTCCGATATGGAAAAACAGGGTTATGTTGAACGGATTGAAAAAGGTAAGTATATGATTATTCCACTTGGTGCCGAGAAAGGGAAATATACATTAAATGAATTCATCATAGGGTCTCTACTCGTAAATCCCCACTGCATTGCCTACTGGAGTGCTCTTCATTATTATGGATTGACTGAGCAGATTCCAAATATAGGCTTTATTCAAACAACCGCAAGAAAGAAAAAACAGGAGGTAGAAGTTTTTGGAATTAGATACAGGATTGTTAGAATTAAAGACACAAAGTTTTTTGGCATCAGGAAGGAGTGGATTGAGGAAGCCCAGATAAATATTACGGATAGAGAGAAAACAATAGTAGATTGTCTTGATAAGCCGCATTATTGTGGTGGAGTGGTAGAGGTCGCCAAAGCACTAAGAAATGGAAAACTGGATAGGGAAAAAACCTCAGAGTATGCCCAACAGATTGGAAATTCCGGGGTGATAAGAAGGTTGGGATATCTTTGTGATTTCTTAGGTATTAATATTAGCGTACCCCTGGTAGAAACGAGAAACTACCTTTTACTCGACCCTTCTATGCCCCACAAAGGCCCCAAAAATTCAAAATGGAAATTGATTATTAATCTAAATGAGAAAATACTGGGAAAACTAGAATGATACCTGCAAGAGAGATAAGAGAGAAAGCAAGGGAATATGGCGTTCCGGAAACAACGATTGAACGAGACTACGCACAAAACTGGTTATTAAAACATCTCTCCCCTATGAATATGGCTCTAAAAGGAGGCACAGGCATTAGAAAGGTCTATATTGAGAATTACAGATTTTCAGATGACCTTGATTTTACACTGCTTGAAAGGATGGATAAGGATATACTGAAGGAATTACTCAATAAGGCTATTCGTGAAGCAAAAGAGGGGAGTGGAATTAACTTTAACGATGAAATCCAAATCGAAGAGAATGTAAATGGCTTTGAGATCCCCATTTACCTTCGTATCCTACGAAGGGGAGGAACTCCACTGAAAATCAAACTTGATTTAACCAGCTCTGAAAAGGAAAGTATTTTATTATCTGTAGAAAGAAAGGAAATCTTACATCCTTATTCTGATAGATGCCAATTTCAGGCAAAAGTCTACTCTTTGGAAGAAATAATGGCTGAAAAGATACGTTCTCTTTTTGAAAGGATAAGGCCAAGGGATTTATATGATGTATGGTATCTTCATAACAGAATTGATAGAGAGAAAATGTTGAACACTTTGTATGAGAAATGTAGATTTAAAAATGTAGAAATTGATGTATCCTCTCTTGAAGATAGGAAATCTGATTTTGCTAATGCTTGGAAAAACTCGCTGGGCAATCAGCTTAAAGAACTTCCAGGCTTTAATTATGTTTATGATAGAGTTATAAAACAGGTGGGAGAGTATGAGACCAATGGAAATTCTTAATCCGGGGCAAAGACGCCCGAGTAAGGCATATTTGGTTAACGAACTTAGAAAAGCAGTATTCACATGGCGAGAACAGGGTTATCCCAGAGTCACTCCAACAACAAAGAGGCTGTTACAGTTTTGGTTTAAAGAAGACCATCTTGTAAACAACGAGCCTTTTCAGTTTTGGTTCTGTCAAAGAGAGGCAATGGAAACTTTGATTTATATCTACGAAGCGATGAAGAAGCGGAACTTTATAGATATGGCAAGGGATTTTGGAGCAGGACCAATTCAAGGTTATGACCCATCTTATGACCAGTATCCCCTTTATGCCTTTAAGATGGCAACCGGTTCAGGTAAAACCTTTGTAATGGCTTTAAGCATTGTTTGGCAATATTTTAATCATATGAAAGAAAATAAAGATGATTATACCTCTAAATTCTTACTCATCGCTGGAGAAAAAAATGTCATTTACGATAGGCTTACAAGAGATTTTAAAAATGGAAAGATATTTAGAGAATTACCACTCATTCCACCGGAGTGGCAAGACGAATTCGATTTGAAAGACAACGTCGTCTTAAAAGAAGACCCAATTCATATTATTCCTGAAGGTGTACTATTTCTGACCAATATTCAACAGTTAGAAGAGAGAAGGGGTAGAAAGGAGGAAGTTAAAGAGTATGTAGATAAAGTTGTAGAGTTGCCAGAGGTTTATAATGTTTCTGATATTTATCAGGAGAACAGAATAAAAGAGGTCTTGACATCTTGTCCCAATATAATGATTTTGAAGGATGAAGCTCATCACATATACAGTTTTGAAAAAGCGTGGAAGAAGATACTCTTGGGTCTTCATAAAAATCTTAGTTCTCAATACGGAAAAGGCATAAATATGGAACTGGATTTCTCAGCCACGCCTAAAACGGAAACCGGGGCATTATTCCCATGGATTATTGTCGACTTCTCACTCAAAGAAGCCATTGAAACGAACATCGTAAAGCGACCATTGATAGGAAAGGTCAAGAAAGCGGAAGAGATAGCTTCAACAAAAGCCGTTGAAAGATACAGAGCATGGATTGATGCTGGGATAAGAAGATGGCGAGAATACAAGGAAGTACTAAAGTCATTATCTAAGAAACCCGTGCTTTTCTTTCAATGTCCTGAGAACAAAGAAGCAGACGAAATATTTGGATATATCAATTCAACTGTCCCTGACTTTAAAGATAAGGTATTATTGATACATACAGATAGCACAGGAGAGGTAAAAAAAGCGGACTTGCCCAAGGCAAGAGAGTTTGCAAAGACTATTGATGACCCTGACCCCGAAAAGAATCCCTATGCGGCAATAGTAAGCACGCTGATGTTAAACGAGGGGTGGGATGTGAGAAATGTAAATGTAATTGTGGGACTACGGTCATATACCTCCAAAAGAAAAGTGCTCCCGGAGCAGGTTATTGGACGGGGTTTAAGGAAGATGTTCCCCGAAGAAGATGCAGACATAGACAAATCCATAAATGTTCTTGAGGTTATCGGACCTCCTGGGCTTATAGATATTCTCGAAGAATTGGAGAATCAGGAAGGTATAAAGTTTGCCGCATTTGACACCGACAAGGCTCTTAATTTAACCACCATATTTGTAGATGAAAATAAACTGGATAAAGACATTGAAATACCTATTTTGAGTCCAAGAATTCTCATTAGAGAATTTTATTTGGATGAAGTAGAGATTGATAATTTACCTTTCTTGAAGATTCCTTTAGAGAATAAAATTTTGGAAATGGAATATATTGCTGTGGATATGCTCAAAGGGATGGAGGTTATAAAAAGAAAATGGGACTTGCCTGTACCTCAGGATTCTAAAAGTGTAATTGCCTATTATACAGACCAGATACTTAAACGACTGAAAATCGGCGGTGCTTTTGCAAGTTTCTATCCCATGGTAAAGAGATATGTGGTTGAGAAATTGTTTACTGAAAAAGTGGCTTTTGAAGATCCCCGGGTTCTTTATAAGTTGAGTTCTTCCGAGGTACAGGAACAATTGATAACCTTGTTTGTAAATGCGTTTAAAGACTTGACCTTCACAGAAAGAGAACCCAAAAAGCAGGATACCATAAAACTCTCGGATACGAGGCCTTTTGTATGGTCAAAATTGGTTTATTCCGCCAATAGATGCATCTTCAATTATGTTCCATGTGATAATGGTCTTGAAGTGGATTTCGCGAGATTTATGGACAGAGCCGAAGATGTTGCCTCCTTCAGTAAAATCATTTCTAAAATTGGGTTCTTTGTGGAATATAGGGACTCCGAAGGGAATTTTCACCCTGCATATCACCCAGATTTTTTGATAAAAACAAATGAAGGCAAATTTTTTGTAATCGAGACTAAAGGAAGAGTAGATGTTGATGTTGAATATAAAGACAAAAGGATAAAACAATGGTGCGAGGATGCTACTAATTTGACAGGCAACGGGTGGTCTTTCGTTAGAGTGAATCAGGAAGAATTTGAAGAATACAGATTTAAGAGCATTAGAGAATTGATATCTGCATTGAGTTGATAAAATGCAACCGCCACTTCAAATAACACATATCAAAGACGATTTTTAAGTGTTTCTGGTATAGGACAGTATAGATGTCCTTACAGTTCCAAACTACCAAAAGCAGAAAGGTCGGAAGAAGGGCTCGCTCAACTCACACTCTTAATACATATATCTTTACCCTTTTGCTCTCATGCATGTACTGGGTTGTGGGGGTTAGGCTGAAAACTGAAATTTAGACTTGATAATTTGAGTTTGTTATAGGTTTACTATGATAATTGATATATAACAGGGAAACCTCGTATTGATTATCCTGGCGCTTTTTATCATATTATTGCCACGGGTAATAAGAGAGAAAAGATATTTTAGGTAAAGGTGAAAGAAGAATTTTTAAAATTGATAGACAAAGAGAATTGGAATGGTAAATCACTATTTTTCAGTTTTCAGCCTGACCCCATTCGTTTTCTCACTTTCACAATCTCTTTCTCTACCTTCCCGCAAATGCGGGATTTCTGCTTCGCTTCAACAAATTCAATTCCTATCTACCCTGCCTGACGGCAGACAGGCGACAGGTAGAGATGTTAAATTGCGTCTATAACACCAGCATGACATGCTCCTCAAACAGATTAGACTATTTTTGTATTGCGTCCTGTTGATACGCTCTTACTATATATAGATTAAACCTTCCCATGATCGCCTGTCTACCCTGCCTGACGGCAGGCAGGCGACAGGTAGATATAATACTATCTGAGCAATGTTAGTTTCTTTGTACCCGTAAATTCCCCTGCATCAAGTCGATAAAAGTATATACCAGAGGGAACCCTTTTCTCAAATCCGTCATTACCATTCCAAGTTGCTCTCTTCAATCCTTGCTCCTGAATTTCATCTACTAAAATTCTTATGCATTGTCCAGCTAGATTATAAATTCTTAAGCTCACTTTTACCTTCTTAGGAAGACTGTATTCAATGATTGTTTTGTATCCGAACGGATTTGGGCAATTTTGAGATAGAAAGTAAGCGTTCATTGTAATTTGTTCTTCCAATCCCACTGATCTTGTAGGGGTACCGAATGCTGCTTGAGAAAGGCCGCTTTCATTATCGTCTGAATCGTATGCGCTGATTGCAAAGCGATAGGTGCTATCATTTTTAAGTTCTGTAACGGTATAATGTACTGTGTCTCCAACGTCAATTGTATCTGTAAAGATGAATGGTGGAAATCTCCCATAATATATCTTGTAGCCTGCAATATCTAGCTCTGTATTTGCATTCCAATCTAGAACGAGAGTATTACCTACCCCAGGATCCGTTACTGTAAGCCCGGTGGGTGCACGTGGAGTAGTTTGCGGTATACAAGCTTCTTCATGTGAAAAGTGACCTTCTTGCTGCGCTGTATATGCTGTTACAGCAAGGTAGTAAGTTGTTCCCTCAGTAAGACCATCCAATGTATAGGATGTATCCACGCCCACATCAATGGTATCTGTATAGATTTGGGAAATAGTCCCATAATATACTTTATAGCCTATAATCTGCGGCGCTGTTCCCTTTTGCCATACAAGATAAAAAGCAGTTCCGTCACCCACATCCCGAACCGTAAATCCCCATGGAGGTGCAAGGTATCTTTTGGCAGTGAATACAACCTCTCTTTGCTCGCCTTCCTCCAATGGAGGATCGCCTTGCTTCCATATATACATTAATGCAAGGTTGTCAGTTATCATAGTATTGTAAGCATTAGTATGCACGATATCGATATCTTCAACGCGGAATGGCAAGAAAGCAATTGGATGTCTACCTCCCCATTTACCTGTAAATCCAGGACTGCCTTTCTCATTCATTGTTATCCTAAAAGTTATGGTATCTCTATCTGTACCAGGTATAACCACGACCTCTTGCTCATAGAGGGGCTCTCTAACAGGCTCTACTCTTACGTCCAGGGCTGGATCACCATAAATGGCAGCACCATTTGTATCATCTGGACATGTACCAGGTGTCTGATTTTCTAAATCAAACAACAATGCTTGATTGTCAAGGTAAAAGGATTCAGACCAGGTATAGTAGCCCTGTTGTATAAAGAAGTAGTGTGGCATACCACCTAATTGGTAGCTGTTAGGTCCCTCCTCTATTACATAACCGCAGTACTGATATGCGCCTCCAGTGTGTATCCAAGCTAATGGCATAGAGTTCATATTACGAATTTCACCAATAAAACAATTACCCAATCCAAAATATACCTTTGGGTTATGTGAGTTTATGTTGATATCTGGGCCATCGTGCGGATCTCCGTAAACTTGGCCTGCACTCGACCTAAAATATCCCTCCAGTCCAGTAGTTGGATAGTGAAGTTGCCATTCATCATGATTTGCATGCCCACTCGTTATCATTATGTCAAAGGTATCACTATTAAGGCAATTAACCAACATTTCGGTACGATCGGTCGGTCCGGTTGTATCTTCAATTATTGTTCCATCAGGATATTTGAACCACCTTTTGTGATAGGTCGCTTCCGAGGTAGCCATCCCCTGTACTACATAAGGCAACCAGCCTGCTGACGTACCCGATAAGACAGTTCTGACCGTAAATCCAGAGGGTCCACTCACAATTCTTAAGGCATCTTCAGCCGTATAGCCTGTAACTATACCCCAGATTGCATCCCCGTATGGATCATCATCGAGCATTCTTGTAAGTTGATGTACCTGCCCAACAAATGTAGCTGTTGCATCCAAAGGCTCTGTCACAAAACAGATATAGTCAGGTACATATTCGCTTAGTTTATCGAGTACTGCCCATACATTAGCTATATAGGTAAATACTTCCCCATCATGCCTTACTTTCAATGTATCAACTGCTGCTGCCCATACTGAATCTTCCAAAGTTGACTTCTTTACAACAATAGCATAACGCCCTCCGTAACCTGTAGCTGTAAAAAGAATACAAAATGCTGAAATCATACCTATCGTAAAACCTGCTCTTTTCATAACACCTCCTTGAGCTCAGGTAGCTCTGCTTAAAGGCTTATACATGATAGACTTCTTTTCTTAGATTATATTTAATATTTATGGCTCTTAACCATTTAGTGTGAAACTCGTGCCCCACTATCGGAGGAGTATCAGCTTTTTTGTGTCATTAAAGTTGCCTGCTTCCAAGCGATAGAAGTAGATTCCAGAGGCAACAGTTCTGTTATTATTGTCCCTTCCGTTCCATTGGATGGTATAATACCCAGGTTTTTGTCTTTCATCAACAAGTGTGCAAACTTTCTGTCCTGCAACATTGTAAACCTTAAGTGAGAGCTTGCTCTCAGTAGGAAGTTGATATTTGATTAGTGTCGTTAGATTGAATGGGTTGGGATAGTTTTGGTAGATAGCAAATATCCTTGGCGTGTTATCTTCTGCCTCCGCAATTCCTATAAATAAGGCTGTATCAGCGAGTACAAGAATTTGCGCACCATATGGGCCAACGATTACTGGGTAATTTGCCAAATCCTCAAGGTGGACTGGGTATGTGATATCGTTTAATACATCATTCAGATAATATTGAGTGTCATCCTGTAGTCCTAACGAATCCACTGGAATGTCCAAGGTACTCGTCAAGGTTGTATCTGCGAAATTGATGTCTACGATAACATTATTGCCTGCTCTTCTAAGATAAGAATAAAGGTAGTTAGAGGTGGAGTTTGGTATTCTATCGAATTTAGCTTGCCTTAGTGCAGGATATGTTTTTCGTATCATTATTAGCTTCTTATAATAGTCACGCAAATTCTGAGGATCTGACCAATCTATGTAGTATCGCTGAGTTAGCTCTCCTACCTCCTGCCCAGCATAGACCAGTGGAAGGCCAGGTAATGTCAAATAAAGTGCTGCTGCTATCATACTCTTTTCTTTACCATAAGTACTTATAAATCTTGTATAATCATGATTTTCTAAGAATCGAAATGGCAGGGCGTATGAAGGATATTGGCCACTTTCATACCATTCAACCAAACTATTAAGCTGATCAATGGTTGAACTACTCTCTATTACATTGCCAAGCCGAGTTCTGAGTGACCAATCATATCCTGAATCAAATCTCTCATCGAATAAGATTAAGTCCTCTGAGCTTGCTTCTGCCAACAAAAGAATGTCGGGTTTAAGCGTCTTTAGCTCTTGTCGCCACCTCTGCCAAAATGCAGGATATCGCTCCTGTATACCCCAGGCAACATCGCAACGATAGCCATCGATATCAAAATTCTCTATCCAGTACTTGGATACATCGATGAAGTAGTCTCTTACCTCAGGATTATAATAATTTAGGTTAGGTAGTGTCGTCCAATTGAAGTAGTAAGCGTAGTTGCCAGCTTCATTCCATATATAGAAATTATAATAGGGGGAATACTCACCATATCTGAGTGCATCCTGCATGAACGGATGTTCAATCGAAGAATGATTAATTACCAGATCCATTATAAGATACATGTCATTTTCGTGTAATGTGTTTACAAGTTCACGAAAGTCGTCTTTTGTTCCTATGTCTGGATTTATGTCATAATAATCAGTAATAGCATAACCATGAGCTGATGGTCCAACATTTATAGGGGTTAACCAAAGACATGTAACACCTAAATCTTTGAGCTCAGGAATTCTAGCAGTAATTTCACTCAGATGGCCACTCGAACTAAAGGCACGCGAATAAATCTCATAAATTACGGCATCGTCTACCCATTTAGGATGATTATTGAGCTCAACGGTGTGTGCACCGAGTGAGTCCACCGTGATTACTGTACGAGCGTGGCTGGTATCGTCGGAATCGTACACGATTAGGTTAAAATAATATTCACCTGTCGTTGTTGGTGCAATGAAGTTTGTTCTGGCTGAATTTGGGTTGGTCAGCGTTACTACTTCAGGGTTATCAGGATCTACGCCCCAACTGTAAAGTAACGCTTCAGGGTCGGGGTTGCTGCTACCACTAGCGTTAAGTGTCACATTGCTGTCCTGGACTGAAGTTACAATATTTACTATGGGTGAATGATCTCTTAGCCAGGTGAAGGTAATTGTCCTTGAGCGAGTGGTATCACCTGCACTATCAATAGCCGTTACGCTTAGGTTGTTTTCACCCTCAGATAATACAATTTCTGTTGAGAAAAGGCCATTTGTAATAGGAATCTCAGTATCTGACTCATTCAAAGTTAGTGTGGCAGTTAAAACCGTGGTATCACTTATCGTCCCACCTATTAGTAGAGTGTCCTTATAAACCCTTCCACCTTCCGAGAATATGGTTATTCTTGGCCCTTTTCCAAGAGCTGTATCTATTTCACTAGCAAGTATTCCTCTCATCCCCCTATTTGAGGGTCCTATTGCTACTAACCTTGGCCCTCCTACATCATCTGCTGCAATGTAGTTAGAGAGAATACGATTTTGAATCCCAATATCAGGCATGAATGCAACATCATAGATATCAGGATCTTCTAATGCATCAATTCCACCTTCTTGAGATGAGACCTCGAATTCACCAGTAGGGAGCATCACATAGGCATAAATACTATAATACCATATTGTTTTGTCGTAGGTTGACATGATATTTTCTAAATCAGCAAGTGCTATGTTGAACACAAGCTTATCAGTCGCTTCAGCATCTTCATTAACTGATATCATGTCACCCATCATTAATGGGTCACGAGAAACGTATAGTAAATTATCCGTGGTGCTGTCAAAAGCAGGCGAAGTAGGAGAAATTATATTTAGATGAACGCCCCTACTATTCCAATCAGGAGCCTCTAAATCAACTTGTGGTAAGATTTCCTTTCGTATATCCCAGGTAGAATTTGAAATTTGTAATCCCAACTTGGTATGTTCGGTTATGTCTGCTAATTCAATCTCGAAATGCAGTGAATCGTTATTAGAAGTAGTTGTGATATTTACTGCTCTAATATCACAGCAATTTGTAATTCCCTGTGGATAAACATAATTGCCATCACCCTTATCGTCATCAAAGCCATCAACATAGTGGAAACCTGTTCCAGAAGGATAAATCCCAAAAGCAATACTTGTTTGATCAGCTTGTCTACCATGCAGGTCAGCAATATCGAAGGTTACCTCGTGTAGTTCTTGCGACAGACCAGTGGCAGTATAGTCAATAGCGATTGTAGAATCGGTGGGTGTGATGATAGGTGTAACTCCTA
>Ga0066636_10002693_pt1 | contig 11339 bp, 8 predicted proteins | sample CryGeyCG2014_080_2_FD_62736 | JGI IMG/M metagenome (GOLD analysis project Ga0066636, IMG submission 62736) | Groundwater microbial communities from aquifer - Crystal Geyser CG07_land_8/20/14_0.80 | ecosystem: Environmental > Aquatic > Deep subsurface > Groundwater | place: USA: Utah: Grand...
TCTGGAGGGGGCGTGAAACCGTTAGTAGTTTATTATTCTTTGACAGGTAAAACGAAGCTAGTATCTCAAGTAATCGCCGAAGCCCTGAATGCCACGCTATTGGAGATTGAGGAGAGAAGGCCCATACCCAAGCCGTTCGTCTATTTGAGTGGTGGCTTCGCAGCTATAACGAACAGAGGGAGTAAGATAAATCCCGTAGCTGTCGATTTAAAGCAATATGAAAGGATATTTATCGGTTCTCCAATCTGGGCTTCAAGACCAGTACCGGCTATTAACTCGTTTATATACAAGACAAATTTTGAAGGTCGGAGTATTATTCCATTCTTTACCATGGGTGGCACCAATGCAGAGAAAGCTCTGGCGAACATAACGGCTAAAATAGAGAGAAGCCAGGGCAAGGTAGCAGGCTCTTTTGCCATAACATCGTACAAATTGTCTGACGAGGAAATCATAGCCAGGGCTAAAGAGGCTATAAAAGAGTATTCAAGCTAGAGACCATTCAGTCAACGATCCCGCCCCCTTCCTAACCGCGGTGCACGACCCTGAAGGGTCGCACTACAGAGTTTGCTCCTTGTAATTCTCCCCCCTCGCGGGAGGGAGTTAGAGTGTCTAGAAATGTAGTGCGAGGCTTTGTTGGGTTCCTACAAAAATCTGCGATTTCTATGGGTGACCTTAGCCTCGTGCCGCACGACCCTAAAGGGTCGCACTACAAAGTTTCCCATCAGGGGACTGCCATCAAGGGAGAGGAACTTTGCATGTTGTTAACCCATTGCAGGCAAGGTTTTCAATACCAGCAGGCTGTTCTGGCAAAAATGGCATAGCAAGAAATAGTGGTAGGGTGTATCATTTTGCTACCAGCGATTTGTCCGAAAACGACTGAACTAATACAAACGGCTGAGTAGATGAAGCCATTAAAGGACTGGGAAAGCCAAAAATAATCTGAAATGTAATTCTACAATTATTCAAAAAATATATTAGAGGGAGGTATGAATGAGCAGTTTGGTAGAGATTAAAAAATCAATATGTATGGGGTGTCATATTCACTGCAAAGTTGAAGGGCACTTAGTAAATGGGCGTTTAGTAAAAATCGAAGAAGATAAAGCTTTCCCAAAGGCTGAAGCTATGCGCCCTATAGTAAGAGCTTGCCCAAGGGCCCGGGCATTTCCTGATTATGTCTACCATCCAAACCGACTTAACTTTCCCTTAAAGAGAATTGGTGAGAGGGGAGATGGCAAATGGAGAGAAATTTCCTGGGAAGAGGCTTTAGATGAAATTGCAGCTAAGCTAAGTGACATAAAAGGGAGATATGGCGCTGAAGCCATCGCAACTAGCGTTGGTACAGCCAGAACTCACGATGAATATCGAATGCGCTTTTTAAATTTACTGGGTAGTCCCAATAATTTCGGGCAAGGCCAGATTTGTTACGGGCCAGGGAGCATGATTTCACGCGCTATTTATGGATGGCCTGACTTCTATCCGGCGATAGGGCGTACGACTAAATGTGTTGTTATTTTAGGGGCAAATCCTGAACAAGCAGCACGAGGCTTATGGCATGCCCTTCTTTCCGCCCAGAAAGAAGGAGTTAAACTAATTGTCGTCGATCCAAGGTACACTTCGACTGCTCAACGAGCTGATATCTGGCTACAGCTGAGACCAGGTACTGACTGCGCGTTATACCTGGGCATGATTAATGTCATCATAAAAGAAGAGCTCTACGATAAGGCGTTTGTTAACAATTGGTGCTATGGCTTTGATAAATTGGCTGAGCGTGTCAAAGGTTATGATTTGGATAAAGTAGCTAAAATTACCTGGGTTCCAGCACAAAAAATAAAAGAAGCGGCTGAAATGTATGCTAAGACTAAACCCGGGGTCATTGTGCATACCATGGGTGTAGAGCACTTAGGGGTAAATTCCATAGAAGCAATGCATGCCCGATATATTTTGACTGCTATTACAGGGAACATTGATGTAAGGGGTGGGGAAGAGATGCGTGGTCATCATCCTTTACTCGTGCCGCAATATGATATTGAGCTAAATGAAAAACTGCCTCCCGAGCAAAGAGCCAAACAACTCGGATCAGATAAATTCAAACTTTTGTCCAAAAATGGAGAGGCTCTCATTTCTCAATACGCCAAAAGTAAGATGGGCACAACCCATGTTACCTTTGCCCATGCACCTACTGTTTTCCGTGCCATGCTGACCGGGAAACCTTATCCTGTTAAAGCTTTGATCGGAGCAGCAAGTAATCCTTTAGTAACTCAAGCAAACACAAAGTTAGTTTATAAGGCGATTAAGAATTTAGACCTTCATGTCGTTCAAGATTTTTGGATGACTCCCACTGCCGAGCTGGCTGATTATGTTTTGCCGGCAGCAACATGGTTAGAAAGACCTAGCATTTTCAATTATGACGATAGTGTCGACTTTATTTATGCTGGTGAACAAATGATACCAACAAGAGTAGAAGGTAAATATGACCGTAGAACTGATTATGACCTGTGGCGCGGCTTAGGGACAAGGCTAGGTCAAGAAGAATTTTGGCCATGGGAAACTTTGGAAGAGGCTTTAGCTTATAGGTTAAAGCCACTGGGCTTTACTTCGGTTGCTGACTTCATGCAAAAAACCGGTGGCATCTTAATCCCGCCCAAGGAAGAGAAAAAATATGAAAAAGTAGGATTTGGTACTCCTACGGGAAAGGTTGAACTCTATTCCACTATCCTCGAGAAATTAGGGTACGACCCTCTTCCAAAGTATCAGGAGCCTGCTGAAAGTCCAATCAGTACGCCAGAACTAGCTAAAGACTATCCTTTCATCCTTATCACTGGAGGAAGGGTTCAGCCTTACTATCATTCGGAGTGGCGGCAAGTTGATGCTGCACGCAAGAAACATCCTTATCCTATAGTTCAAATAAACCCCAAAACAGCCTCTGATTTGGGCATCAGTGACGGAGATTGGGTATGGATTGAAACACCCATAGGAAGAATCCGACAAAAATGCCAGCTTTTTGATGGTATTCTTCCTCAAGTTGTTAACGCTGAGCATGGGTGGTGGTATCCCGAGTTACCTGGAGAGGAGCCCTGGTTACATGGTGTTTGGGAATCAAATATTAATGTAGTGATTAATGACCAGCCCCAATATTGTAGTAGCATCAGCGGTGGTTGGACGCTTCGTGCATTACTATGCAAAATTTATGAGGCGAAAAGTTACTAGGTTTTGGTAGTGGGGCAATTTTCCCGAAAACCACTGAACTAATGCGCAAATTAACAATCGCAATTCTAGTCTGGAGGCTACATAACGGGACGACACGCTATGAAAAGGAGGCGTTTTATGGCTGGAGCAGGCAATCGGGCAGGAGCAGAGAATCGAGAGCAAAGGTACCAACTAATGAAGGTAGCTTTAGGTGAGGCTGAAGCTGATTTGGCCATTGTCAATGGGTCTGTAGTAAATGTTTACACTGGGGAGGTGCTTGAAGGGCTCTCTGTTCTTATTAAAGGCGACAAAATAGCCTATGTCGGCAAGGATGTCGGTAAATCTATTGGCTCCTTAACCAGGGTCATTGACGCCGCCGGTAAGACACTGATACCCGGGCTTATTGACGGTCATGCCCATATAGACTCCATGTATTCTACAAGTGAACTATCGCGGTATGCTGTCGCCGGGGGCACTACCACTATCATTACCGAGGCTTCCAACATCGCTTCGGTGCTGGCGTATGAGGGGATTGGTGCACTCATAAGGTCTGGCAAAAACCAACCGATAAAAGTCTTCGTTACTGTTCCACCGATGGTCACCCTGAGCCCGGTAACCGAGGAGCATGCCATCACAGCTAATGAGCTTCGCAGGCTGCTCAGGCGAAAGGAGGTTATCGGCTTAGGCGAGCCATACTGGGGTGGGGTCGTGGGTGGCAACCAACGAATCCTTGACCTCATCGCCGAGACAATAAGGGCGGGGAGGAAAATTGATGGGCACACTGCCGGTGCCAGCAGCAACAAGCTACAAGCATATATTTCGTCCGGCGTCTCTTCTTGTCATGAACCAACCACCGCAGAAGAGGTTATGGAAAGGCTAAGATTAGGACTGTTTATATTCATAAGGGAAGGCGAAATAAGGAGGGACCTGGACGCCATTTCCAAGATAAGGGATGAAAATATTGATTTCACACGACTGGCATTATCAACCGATGGAATAGGACCATGGCAGCTTATCGATGATGGCTATATGGACTTCGTGGTGCAGAAGGCAATCAATCTGGGTTTCAATCCAGTTCTGGCGGTACAGATGGCAAGCATCCACGCTGCCCAGTACTTTGGGCTAGACCACATTATTGGTGGAATAGCCCCGGGCAAGTACGCTGACATTGTAATTGTCCCAGATTTGCGAACTATTCGGGTTGAGTGTGTAATCAGCAATGGGCAGGTTGTTTTCCAGAACGGACGGCCGGTTGTTTGGCCCAAGAGATACAAGTACCCAAGCTCAGTCCGAAACAGCGTTCATCTAGCCCACAATTTTAAGGCTGAGGACTTCGCTATACCCGTAGAAAGCAGCCGCAGCCAGGTGAAAGTCAGGCTGATAGACCAGGTTACCCATTTAGTCACCAGAGAAGGTTTCGCAGATATGCCAGTATCAGATGGTCAGCTCAAGCCCGACGCCAGCCAAGATATACTCAAGGTAGCTGCTATTGAGCGGTCTTACCACACCGGGAAGCGCTTCGTCGGCCTCATAAGAGGCATCGGACTTAAGCACGGGGCAATTGGCACCAGTTATGTCTGGGATTGTGGCGATATCATAGTGGTGGGCGCCGATGAAACTGATATGGCACAGGTAATAAACAGGATTAAAGGATTAAACGGGGGAATAGTAGTGTGTGCTGGGAACAGAATATTGGCTGAAATAGCGCTCCCGGTGGCGGGGACGATCTCCACCGAACCTATGGAGACTGTAGCTACTAGGCTTCATGAGATTCAGCGGGCAGCCACCGAGTTGGGTTGTAATTCTCCCGATATACGTACGACTCTGGCCGTTCTCTCTACCCCGGCTATACCCTTTCTCCGAATATGCGAACACGGACTGTTTAATCTCAGACAGAATCAATTCGTTGATTTGATAGTGGAGTGAGCAGGTTTGAGGAGAATCAAAAAACTCAATGAGGATGTGTTCAAGTTGTGGGAATAGCCCAATTAGGGACAGAAGAATTGATGAGGATGCTGAAGGGAGGTTAGACACAATATCAATCCCGGCATCCCAGTATAGCAACCGCTGCTGTACCACCCTCTACAGGGGTGCCACCGAAAGTATGGGACAGACCCAATCTGGGGTTCTTAATCTGGCGAGGACCGGCTTTCCCCTGAAGCTGTTTATAGACCTCGTAAGTCATTCTCAGCCCGCTTGCCCCAATGGGATGGCCAAAAGACTTAAGGCCACCATCGGTATTGACAGGCAGTTCTCCTCCTAGCTCGAACGTGCCTGCCTCAACATCCTCCCTTCCCTTTCCTCTAGGGCTAAATCCAAGGTCCTCATATATGACAAGCTCAGTGATGGTGAAACAGTCGTGAACTATGGCCAAGTCCAACTCCTGGCGTGGGTTCTTTATTCCTGCCTCCTTATAAGCCATTCTGGAGGCAAACACACTCTCCTCGATATGGTCGCCCTCCCATTCATCATCAACCTGCCATGAATACTTACCACAGGCCATTCCCACTCCCTTTACCAGAATGTAATCATCTTTGAAGTTTTTGGCCATATCAGCGCGAGTTATGACAGCTGCGGCTGCTCCGTCAGTTACCCCAGCGGCATCAAAGAGTCCTATGGGATAGGAGATGATGGGGGCACTCATCACCTGTTCCAGCGTCACCTCCCGCTGAAACTGAGCTTTAGGATTGAGGCTCCCATTATGGTGGTTCTTTACCCCTATCTTGGCCATAGTCTCTTTCAGTTTATCGATGGGAATATTCCAGTGATAGGCATATCTTTGAGCCAGTTGGGCAAAGCAAGCCACTGGCAGAAAGGTTGGATCAACTCTGCTCAGGTAGGGGGTTGCCGGGTCTCCACCGGGGGCGGGAAAACCGATGTCTTTCAATTTCTCAGCCCCGCAGACAAGAACGAGGTCGTAAGCTCCTGCCGCCACAGCATGACAAGCGTTTATAAAGGCATCCAGGCCACTGGCGCACCTGTTTTCCACTCTGCTGATGGGGATGAAGCCCAGCTTTAAGGGGTAGGCCAGGCTCCTCCCTAGGTCGCCGTTCCACATGGTGGACCACCAGCCAGCCTTGATGTCCTTAGGCTCAACGCCGGCATCCTGGAAAGCCTCCCAGCAAGCGTCTACGATCAAGTCCTTAACATCCTTGTCCCAATGTTCATCGAACTTGGTACAGCCCATGCCGATAATGGCAACCTTGTCCTTTACTCCTGGCATTTTCCCTCCTTCCTTACCCTTGAACCCTCAGCGGGATAGCTTTCCAAAAATAGTTATGAATTCCATAATCATAGAGAACCTCCCTGAAGCTCATCTCCATGGGCATACCTATCTTGAGCTCCTCATAGGTAGTATCCGTTATGTTGCACCATATCCTCCCTCCGCCATCAAAATTGACGGCGCCTACAAGCTGTCCGCTCAAAGCTTCAGTAGAAAAGGAATGCAATGTGCCATTCTTATCCGACAGGCGTATTTCTTGGAAATTATCTTTGGAGCCGCATTTGAGGCATACCCTTTGAGGCGGGTATTGCACTTTCCCGCAGGATGCACATCTGACCCCGTACAATGGATAAATTCGATTTCGTTCCCTCATAATGGGTGGAGCCGAAGGATAAGTCCAGTAATGCAGCCTGTTCAATACCGGCCTTTCCAGCAAGAGCTTTCGCCACTTCAGGTATGTCAAGTAGTCCGGCACCATTCGTTTTGACTCAAGATGCGCTTTTATCCCCCGGCGGTTCCTTGCTTTCTCTATTCCTTCTCCTACCTCAAGGACAAAAGCATCACTCCCATTGCCATAGCTGGCCCAGAGGATCTTATCCCCGGCCCTGGCCTCTTCCAAGGCTGCCACAAGCAACATAGATGGGTAAGCGGTACCGGTATTCCCCATAAGGTCCAGGAGCATGTCTTGAAGTTGGGCTTTTGTATCAAATCCCAGATTCCTTGCCAGTTCCACCGGTCTTCTTCCCTCATGGCCATATATGACCAGTTTGGAGAAATTCCTTGGGCTCAGTTTGGTCTTCTCCAACAATCCTGATATTGCTTCCCCCATTATCTTAAGGTATCCCTGCGTTTGTACAAATCTATCTTCCCAAAACCGGACATAGGTATCCTCGCGAGCACGCCACACATCTATCAGTTCGTTGGAGACCGAGTAGCTGGCTTCCAAACCTGCTATAACAGGGTCTCCCCCTATAAGAAGGGCACCGGCTCCGTCACCGGTTATTTGCTCAAAGGGGGAATCATATGGCGCTAGGCGACAATCGGACGCCACAACCAGAACCCTTCTGGCGGATCCAGCCTTCACAGAATCCATAGCTGCTTTTATGGCAGCAGTTCCCGCTCGCAGGCTATTGGCAAAATCAGCGGTCAATATATCCCGACGTAGGTCCATAGCAGCTGCTATTATGGTGGAGATTTGTTTCTCGCTATAAGGAGAAGTGGTGGAGGCAAAGAACAAACCATCAACTGAATCGCGGTCCACGCCTTTCAGGCAATCCGCGGCGGCAGCCACGCCCATGGTCACGCTGTCCTCATCGAACCCGGCTATGGCCTTCTCACCCTTTACCCCCTTAGCTATTAGGCCTTTACTCATCCGCCAATTTGGGATGTAAGCTCCACAGGAGATAATGCCTACCATTTGTCTCTCCTTTACTGTTCCCATGATTTAACTATTCAGCTTGCCTATGTTGTTCTGAGGTAAAAGTTCGTTTTCCCACAAACCCCTAATATGTAGCATATCTCACCGCCACCGTCAAGAGCCCCGTTTGTGAACCTGGTCCATTCGATTCCTGCTTTTTTGGAGGCATGTACCAAAGTCCACGTTTCAGCTTTATGCAGTCCACTTTTGAATTTTTTTGAGAAAAGCGCCAAAAGGTATTGACAAAATAAAGATAGGGTTTATAATAGGGTTGTGGGGAAAAGTGGGGAAAAGGGGCAGAAAGGAGCACGCTATGACAAAAGGTGTGGACTTAGAAGTATTGTCTGGAGTTTGGGAGAATTACAACCACGACCTGACCAGATTGCGAGTGTTCCTTTTTTGCATGAAATATCCCAAACTGAAGTTCACCACTGAATGCGTTGCAGTGAATCAAGGAGTGGATACAGTTGTGTTGGAGAAAGAGATACAGGGTCTAACTAGCCAAGGAATACTGGGCAAAGGAACTGACGCAGGTATTACCTACTATTATCTGAATAGGACGCCACAGGAATTGACGGAATTAACTGAGGAATTTTTGAGAGATTGGCACTTGCATGAAATTGGAGTAAGAGCTGAGAGGGCCTAATATGTTCTTTGGTGAGTATCCATATAAGGTTGATGAAAAGGGCAGAGTCCCTCTGCCGCCAAAATTCAGGCGAGAGATGAAGGACGGCGTGATATTAGTCAAGGGGATGGGAGAGAAATGCATCGCCGTTTATCCCATATCAGAATTGAAGAGGCTGTCCGATAAGCTTGCTGAGAAGGCAGTAACTCCAGCTAACCTGAGGAAGCTGAATCGCGCTATCTTCGGCTCCGCCTTCAATGCCTCCTTTGATGGGCAAGGCAGGATAAAATTGCCAGATCCTTTGCGCGACTACGCTAAGATTGCTGACACAGCGATTGTTGTCGGTGCCAATACCCGTGTTGAACTCTGGAGCGAAGAGGGATGGAAGGCCGAGAAAGCATCGTCCGAAGAACAGTCATCACAGATAATTGAGAGTTTTGGAGTATAGTGAATGAGCGTCACCACTTCTTTGCCCGTCCACGTGCCTGCTCTGCTTGATGAAGTTATAGCAGGGCTACAGGCTCGGTCAGGAGGATACTTCGTTGACTGCACTGTCGGTCTGGGGGGACACGCGGCAGCCATACTGGGAAAAATCTCACCTTCAGGAAGACTCTTAGGCATTGATGCTGATCCTGAAGCTATCAGATTAACTCAAGCTAAATTAAGCGACTATGGCGAAGCAGTTACTTTAGTTAATGACAACTTCGTTAACCTTGAGGCCATCTGCAGAGAATACCATTTTCATCCAGTTGATGGTATTCTTTTCGACCTTGGTGTTTCTTCTCTGCAACTGGATACAGCCGAACGTGGCTTCAGCTTCCACCTCGATGCTCCCCTAAATATGAGGTTCGATCCTGGGCAAGGGTTAACCGCATCGGATATCGTTAACAGCTTCTCCGAGCAAGAGTTGGCTAAGCTCATAGAAAAATACGGTGAAGAGCGTCACAGCCGGCGGATAGCGCAGCACATTGTTCAAAATCGCCCTATCGCTACCACCGTGGAGCTTGCCCGCTTGGTAGAGCAAGTTTTAGGCGGCAAGCATGCCAAAATTCACCCTGCCACAAGAACCTTTATGGCGCTTCGCATCGCGGTCAACAGTGAACTACAAAATCTGGAGCTGGCTCTCAAACAAACTATTAACCTCCTTCGCCCCGGGGGGAGATTAACAGTCATTAGTTATCATTCTCTGGAAGACCGTATAGTTAAGCAATTCATGCGATACGCAGCCAGCAGCTGCCTATGTCCCCCGGGAACAGTAATATGTCGCTGTGGGCATGTACCCACCTTGAAGCTCATTTCACGGAAGGTTATTAAACCTACCTCGTTGGAGATAGAATCCAACCCACGCAGCCGCAGCGCTAAATTAAGGATAGCTGAGCGACTCAACTAGGCAGCATTCTCAGCAAAAAAGGAGGTGAAAATGGCAAAAAAAATCATTTCAGCTATTGATGTGGGCACAACTAAAATAGCCACTCTCGTGGCTAATGTCAAAGCAGAAGATGACATTGAAATTTTAGGAGTGGGAGTCGTTCCCTCTCACGGCCTACATAAAGGCATCTTAGTTAATATGGATGAAGCCAAACAATCCATTGCCACATCGGTAAAGGAAGCTCAAAGAGTTAGTGGCCTACGTATAGATTCTGCCTATGTTGGGGTTACCGGCAGACATATAACTAGTCTGAATAATCGGGGGGTAATATCTATCCCGAGAGATGATCGATTGGTGCGCGCTCAGGATCTTAAGCGGGCGCTATCTGCGGCTCGTAATATCACCGTCGCCGAAGGAAAGAAGGTGCTTCATGCTATTCCTCGCTCTTACGCACTGGATGGACAGGAAGGAGTGAGACAGCCGGTAGGCATGCATGGGCGCAGGTTAGATGTAGAAACCCATATCATCACTGCTTCAGTGACTTCGATACAAAACCTGGCTAAATGCATCCGCAGTATCGGTGTTGACGTTGAAGACCTCATCCTTGAGCCCCTGGCTAGCGGAGAGGCAGTATTGACTCCGGAGGAAAGAGACACGGGTGTTATTATGGCTGACATGGGGGGCGGGACCACGGATATAGCGGTATTTAAGAATGGCAGCATCTATCACACCTCTGTTCTTCCAGTAGCCGGTTATCAGGTAACCAGCGATATCTCTATAGGCTTGGGCCTGCCTTTTAATATTGCGGAAAAGATGAAGAAGAGATATGGCAACGTCACCCCCACTTTAGAGCTTGACGAAGCGGCCCAAGTGGGTATCGAAAATGGTCATAGCGCCTCTTATAAAGACCTACGCAATATCATCCGGGCTCGCATGGAGGAGTTGCTCCAACTCATATTACTGGAGATGCCCACTAGCGATTACCAGACTTTGGCGCCTTGTGGTTTAGTGCTCACAGGTGGCACAGCTAACCTACCCGGGCTTGACGAGTTAGGACAGTCAATTTTGCGAATTCCGGTACGCCAAGGCCGACCTTTGAACACGGGCATTTATGGCATCTCCGATATCCTTCAGGACCCGGCTTATGCTACCACCGTGGGATTACTCCTATGGCCGGTACGAGGCAAAGAGGGGGCTTTCCAAGTAAAAAGCGCTGGTGTCTGGGGCAACTTTGTAAATCTATTTAGAAGGCTGTTTCGTGCCTGATTTGTGAAAGGAGGTTAGAATGGCAAAACAAATTTTTACTCCAAGTCCAGCAAAAATCAAAGCTATAGGCATTGGTGGCGGCGGCTGCAATGCCATTACTCGTATGGTCCGTGAGGGGATCAAGGGCGTTGACTTCATAGCTATGAATACCGATGGTCAAGCACTAGCTCTGGCCGAGGCTCCTACCCGAATTCAACTGGGCGAGAAATTGACCAGGGGTTTGGGCGCTGGTGGTGACCATAAGGTTGGAGCC
>Ga0066636_10002696_pt1 | contig 11334 bp, 12 predicted proteins | sample CryGeyCG2014_080_2_FD_62736 | JGI IMG/M metagenome (GOLD analysis project Ga0066636, IMG submission 62736) | Groundwater microbial communities from aquifer - Crystal Geyser CG07_land_8/20/14_0.80 | ecosystem: Environmental > Aquatic > Deep subsurface > Groundwater | place: USA: Utah: Grand...
ATCTCTATCGATGCAAAGGAAGCCGTCTGTTTCGCGCTCCTTGCGGTGGCAACCATCGAGGGGACTCCGGGAAATCTCCCGCGCGTTACTGGCGCCCGCCGCCCTGTTGTGCTCGGGAAAGTGTGCTATTAAGGAATGGAACCACGGATGACACGAAAGAAAACTGTAGAGGCGATTCACGAATCGCCCCCTTCTTCGGTAGCCGCATCAGCGGATCCTCACCGGGTTCTTACACCGCTCCCACGACACAGTTGATGGCGACCACATTCACGATATCATCGACACTGCAGCTGCGTGAGAGATCGAAGGCCGGCTTTCGAAGTCCCTGGACGACCGGACCGACGGCTTCGGCTCCCCCGAGCCGCTGTGCGATCTTGTAGCCTATGTTCCCCGCATTGAGGTCGGGGAAGACAAGAACGTTTGCTTTTCCCGCCACGGGGCTGCCGGGGGCTTTCTTCTCTCCAACCCCCGGCACGATTGCCGCGTCGAACTGCATCTCGCCGTCTATCTTGAGGTCCGACCGCTTTGACTTCACGATTTTCGTCGCTTCAATCACCTTGTCCACGAGCGGATGCGACGCGCTTCCCTTCGTCGAGAAGGAGAGCATTGCGACGCACGGCTCCTCGCCCGTGAGCTTGCGATGGTTGTCGGCGGACGCGATCGCGATGTCTGCGAGTTGCTCAGGCGTCGGGTCGGGGACGACCGCACAGTCGGCGAACGTGTAGACCTTCTGCGGGAAGACCATGAGGAAGAAGCTCGAGACGACGCTCAGTCCTTCTCCCATCCCAATGATCTGGATTCCGGCGCGGAGGACATCCCCCGTTGTCGAGATTGACCCGGCGACGCTTCCGTCCGCACGCCCCTTGTAGATCATCATCGCACCGAAGAAGATTGGTCGCTGCATGATCGTGACCGCTTCCCCCTTCGTCATCCCTTTGTGTTTCCTGAGCTCGTAGTATGTCTCGGCGTAGTCGTCGAAGTCCTGCGCAGCAGCTGGGTCGACGACACCGATGCCGTCGAGAGAGACCTTGAGCCCCGCGGCCTTCGTTTGTATCTCGGCAGCCGGACCGACGAGGATCGGTGCTGCAATTCCTTCGTCGACGATGATTCGAGCGGCGCGGATCGCTCGCTCGTCAAGTGAATCGGGAAGGACGATCGTTCTCTTGAGGGTTCGCGCCTTCGCGCGGATTGATTCGATCAGGTTCATTGAAGCCATGAATGGACTCCTGTGGAAGCCGAATGTTGGATCAGAAAGGGATTGAGTGCCCTGCGTTCACAAAACCCCATATAATATAAAGGAAGAGGGGACGCAATGGCAAGTTGGAAAACGGTAGTGCAGCAGGTGGAGTCCGCCTTCCAGGTGGGCTCCACCTAGGGAGCGAAGTCCGTCCGCAGGAGGCGGACCCCCACCAGCGAAGTGGAGCCCGCCTGCGGGATTAGACCTCGCTCAGCTTCTCGATTTCTTCTGTGAGCGGCAGCCATCCCTTTCCTTCGATTTCTGCCGGATGACTCGAGCGCGAACGATTCCACGTACTTCTCCCGGGCAAAGAACTTGACATAGACTGTCACTAACCATAAATTACGCAAGTGCCGCCAAGCATTTTCATGCGGACTTTGCCAGGCAGTTCCGAGAGGTGCGTCGAATGGCTTCCGAAGGAAATGTGCCATGGCATTGCCGGAGAAGAACGAACCGCAGTACGCCGCCCGCAAGGCATTTGATCCCATCGCCGACGCGATCCGTGGGCTCATCAAGCTCACCGCTCGCGTGGCTGACCTGGCCGGCGAGCTGGTCGACCTCAACAAAGAAGCGGCGAACCTGGCGGCGAAGATTCAGGAGAACTTCGAGGAGCTGGGGATATGACTGCAGCGATTTCTCCGACCGGCGATGCGAAATTGTGCAGCAAGTTACTGCACAATTGGATGAAGGCGCCGCAGAAACACGGGGGCCTATCTGCTATGATGCCGAATCGGCCTGTTGTTGTCCAATAGGATGTGTCCAATAACGCTGTGGCGATGGGTCAAGCGTAACGATATCGCAGAAGCACGACGTGTTCGTGCTTGACTTCATGAACGACGCCGATGGCATCGAGATGTCGTTCTGCGACTACTACCGCACCACGATTCTCAGCGAGGAGACCGACCCCAACAAGCTGCACGACCTGAAGGCGGCGCTCGACGGGTATCAGGTCTACACGCCGGAGCACGTGGACAAGCTCGTCGAGCTCTGCCTCGGCGGTGCCCAGCGCGACCGGCTCGACCCGATCCTCGATGTCTGCGTGGCGGTATACACCTCACAGCTCGACGAGGACGGGCAGGTCGATTTCAAGGGCAAGGCCAAAACCTTCGCACGTACCTACGGCTTTCTGGCGTTGATCCTTCCCTACACAAATGCCGAGTGGGAGAGGCTCTCGATCTTCCTGAACTTCCTCACGCCCAAGCTGCCTGCGCCCAGGGAGGAGGACTTGTCGAAAGGCATCCTCGAGGCCATCGACATGGACAGCTATCGGGTCGAGAAGCAGGCGGCGATGAAGATCCAGCTGCCGGACGCAAACGCTGAGATCGAGCCGGTGCCGACGAGCGGCGGGGGGCACAAGCCGGAGCCGGAGCTGGACCGGCTGTCCAACATCCTCAAGACCTTCAACGACCAGTTCGGCAATATCCCCTGGACTGATGCCGACCGGGTGCGCCGCTTGATCACCGAGGACATCCCAGCCCGGATGGCGGCGGACACGCCGTACCAAAATGCCAGGAAGAATTCCGACCGGCAGAACGCCCGCATCGAGCACGACAATGCCTTGGCCAGGGTGATTGTCGGACTCATGAAAGACGACACCGAGCTCTTCAAGCAGTTCAGCGACAACCTTTCCTTCATACGGTGGCTGACGGACACGATGTTTGACCTCACCTATTCAGAGAGGGCATGAAGGAAGGGTTCGCATAAGAATGCCCCTTCTCGACCTTCTGCTGGCATTTCCGTGAGCGACTGCAAGCTGTCCCAGCGCGTCACAATCCGGTTGCATCGCTTGGCGTTTTCGTGTATATTCACGAAGAATTCAGAAGACGTTTCTCTCTCATCAAGAATCGACCCCGCCATGGCACACTCCCGGAACAGCCAATCGCCGAGAAGTACTCTTATCATTCTTGGCATTCTTTCGGCAGGATTCCTTTCCTCCTGCGGTCCGTCCATCTACTATGTGAAGCCGCCTGACTGGAGGACTGCAGAGAACCGCGATTCGACCATCCGCGCTTACCGGCCCTACTTTGAGGGTTGGAAGATCTTCCTTGACCCCGGACACGGCGGGGAGGACCGGCGCAACCACGGCCCAACCGGGGAGATTGAGGCGGACATGAACCTCCGGACGTCGCTTCACCTCCGCGACTATCTCCGTGCCGCGGGAGCGACGGTCTACATCTCACGCGACAAAGACTCGACGGTCGAGCTCTCGGACCGCGCGCGACTGTCGAACGCGAGCGGCGCCGACATCTTCATCTCGGTCCATCATAATGCAATCGGTTCCTCTCAGGATCCATCCACAAACTTCACGTCGGTCTGGTACCACGCCGTAGCGGGCGACTCGTCGTATCACGAGTGCAACCATGACATTGCGAAGTACATTCAGCGCGACCTTGCCTATGTGATGGGGAACCCCGGTGGCCTTGCGTCGTTCGACGGCACCTGGTCGGATTACGCCGTCTATCCGAACAGCGGCTTTGCCGTTCTGCGGGGCGCCGCCATACCGGCCGTGCTCATCGAGGGATCCTTCTTCTCGAGTGAGTACGAGGAGAAACGCCTCGGCAGGGACGAATTCAACGACATCGAGGCATGGGGGATTTTTCGCGGGCTGGGGAAGTACCTCAAGGCAGGCGTCCCGCGCATCGAGCCCTCGGCGGACACTCTGTTTGCCGACCCTTCTCCAGCAGTCAAGTTCTCCGTCAAGGACCTTCGCGGTATCGACTGGAAATCGTTAACGGTTGCGATTGACGGCAAGCCGGCAAGATCAAAGACCGGCAGGAGGCTCTTGGAGGTCACGGTGCGGCCTCGCCGGCCGTTAACACCGGGAGTTCACGTCCTCACCGCGAGTGTCAAAAATGTGAATGGAAACTCGTCGTTCCCGTATGGCCTCACGTTTGAAGTCGCGCCGCTCGTGGACAGCCTGGCGCTCTCGGTCTACCCACCGGTCATTCCAGCCGACGGCAAATCGATCGCAGTCATCGAGGCAAACCTGTTTGATGGAAAGGGACTTCCTGCGGTGGACGGAACCATCGTAAGGTTTACCACATCCGGCGGGAACATGCAGCCGGAGGCGCGAACGCTCAACGGCACTGCGGTGGCGTACCTGAAGTCCGACGAGCTTCCTGCGGGCACGAAGGAGAAAGTTGTCGACATCCGCGCCACGGCGGTCCAGAAGGTCCCGTCTTCGTCCGCCGCTGAGGTCACAACGACTGCGAAGGTAACCTTCTCGATGGAAGCGCCGCCGTATGTCACCGGAATCATCCGCGATCTGTCGGCCGGAAAGCCGATTGCCGATGTGACGGTCGCTATCGGGTCCGGGAAGGTAGCGCTCTTCGGCCTCCCTGAAGCAGTCACGTCGCGCGCTGACGGGAGGTACGTCTTCGCCGGGAACCTCCCTCCGGAGTCGGAGATGACGTTCGCGAAAGATGGTTTCTTCGGTGTGAGGGCAAAGGTCCGTCTTGAGCACGGGACGACCATCCACGACGTGTCGCTGGAATCGGTCGCCGACAGCGTCCTCTTCGGGAAGACGTTTCTCCTCGATCCTCGGTACGGGGGCACAGAGCGGGGCGATGTCGAAGGAGAACTCAGCGCTGCGGATCTGAACCTCGCGGTCGGCAGGGCGCTCGAGCATCTCCTCCGCGCGGCCGGCGCCGACGTTTATCTCCTCAGGAACGTCGACACTACGATTCCGGAAGCGCAGCGGACGGCCTTCTCCCGCCGCTTCAGACGCGGCTTCTATCTCCGGATCGACGCGTCGCTTGGAACGAGGTCCGCTTCATGCTCCATCTATCCGAGCATCCCGAATGAGCGGGTGGCACGCAGCATATTGACGGAGCTGTCCCGGTTTGTCGGCCTCGACACGACGGGTGTCGTGCCGAAGCACGGCCAGTTCTATTACGACGTGTCGATCGGGACAATCTCCATCGAGCTTCCCTCCCCCGCTGGCGGCTGGTACGAGCCGTTCGAATACCGTGTGAGCCACTGTGCATGGGGGATCTTCCTCGGCCTGTTGAAGAGCGCCGGCTATCGCCCGCCGGATGTTCTGCCGGGCGGAATGCTCATGAGCGAAGATGGCAAACCTGCTCCGCAAGTTCCTGTTCTCATGAACATGTCGCTCACCCTCGTCCCCGACACCTCGGGCTCGGTTGTCCTTCCGCTCCTGCCGCGTTCTATGCGCTTGTCTCCAGCGAGTATATCAGAGGCTGCGAAGTCCGAACGGCTGTTCTTCCAAACATTCGACGGACAGCGGCTGAGGTTTGAGGCAGAAGTGAAGTGAGAACGTCTTCCTTTCCCCTGCAGGAGAAAGGGAACAGTGCTTGAGATGTTCGGACATCATGGTCACAAATGAGGAGCTGCCTTCATGCTGAACTACATCTGGCTTGGACTCATCGTCATCGCCATCCTTGTCGGGGTCGGATACGATATTCGCGACGAAGTTGTGAATACATATCAAAACGGCCAGGAGCTGACGGCGGAGATCGCGGTCATGTCACTGGCGGGCAGCGCGGCGTCCGCCGTGTCTCCCGACGGTGTTCTTCCCCCGGGGAAGTACCAGGGGATGCTCAAGATCTCCGGCAGACGCTTTTCCGAATTCTATCGCCTCAAGTCCGCGGACACGTCGCTCTTCCTCCAGCCCGTGGCCCTTTCCATCTCCGGCGGGAGCGCGGGCAGTCCCTCGAGCCAGAACACGTTGATCATTACCCTCAACGACGCGACGCCGCAGTTCTGGCGCGACATGGCGCAGGCGGCAGGGACCAAGACCACGCTCACAGGACTCTTGAAATCGTTTCGCATTGGCCCGGCGGGCATGTCGCTCGCCTCCTTTACCCTTTCGCCTGTCTCATTCGTTAAGATGCGAAAAATCACGCAGGCGGCTGTCGACTACGCCGGCACCGCAGTCACGATCTCCCTCGGACTCATCGGAATCATGGCGTTGTGGATCGGGATTATGAAGATCGCAGAGGAGGCGGGGATCATCAGGTTCATCACGAAGCTCGTGACGCCGCTCACACGTCGGCTCTTCCCCGATGTTCCCTCTGATCACCCCGCCATCGGCGCGATGATCATGAATATCTCCGCAAACATGCTCGGCCTCAGCAACGCAGCCACACCGCTCGGCCTCAAGGCGATGGAGGATCTTGACACGCTCAACCAGAAGAAGGGCGTCGCGACGAACGCGATGGTGACGTTCCTTGCGATCAACACGGCCGGACTCACATTCATCCCTGCAACGGCGATCGCTATCCGTGTCTCTCTCGGTTCTGCGAGTCCGACTGTCATCGTCGGGACTTCCATCATCGGTGCGGCCTGTGCGACCGTCGCCGGTATCACGGCGGCGAAGCTGCTGGAGAAACTCCCCGTTTACCGGCGCGCGCTCGAGCTCGACCCGCCGAAAGACTCCGGATCGACAGACCAGAAGGGGGCGTAGGGCCATGGGTGAGATTCTCAAGACCGTCATCAACCTCGTTGCCGTCTTCGCAATCCCCTTCATCATCGGCAGCTTCGTCCTCTACGGAATCTTCAAGAAAGTGAGGGTCTACGAGACCTTCGTCGAAGGGGCGAAGGAAGGGTTCAATACAGCCGTCCGAATCATTCCGTACCTTGTCGCTATGCTCGTTGCTATCGGCATCTTTCGCGCCAGCGGCGCCATGGATCTGCTCGTCGCCGTGCTCGATCCCGTCACCAGGCTCATCGGCATGCCGGGAGAGGCGCTCCCGATGGCGCTCATGCGTCCGCTCTCCGGCAGCGGTTCGATCGGCATCATGACCGACATCATGAAAGTCCACGGCCCCGATTCGTTCATCGGCATCCTTGTCTCGACAATGTACGGCAGCAGCGAGACGACATTCTACGTGCTTGCCGTTTACTTCGGTGCGGTTGCCGTGAAGAACACACGCCACGCCGTCCTCGCGGGAATCATCGCTGACATCGCTGGCGCGCTCGGTGCACTCTTTATCGTGAAGGTGCTCTTCGGTTAGTCGGAGAAGAAGTCACTCCGGCTTGCCCTTTTATCTGAAAGGACAGAGCATGTCGAAATCCGGCTATCGTTCCATGGAATCACTCTCTCAGGTCAACAGGCGTGAGTTTCTCAGGCTGACCGGTGCGGTCTCATCCGCGGCAGGGCTTGGACTTGTCATCGGCGGGCCGCCCCTCTTCAGCCAGGAAAAACAGGCGACACCACCTGTGCGAATCAAGACGAACGTCGACGAGGCGCTTGCCGTCCCGCGGACGAAGCACTCGCTTCCCGGACTTTTCCCGGGAAAGGTCGTACAGGTGCATGATCCCGGGGCGATGGTTCAAGACAAGCCAGTCGCGCAGGTGGTGAGTGCGATGTTTGAAAAGGGGATTGCAAATCTCACGGGGAAGAACTTCGCCGACAGCTTCCCGCTTTTCTTTGAAAAGAGCGACGTCGTCGGCATCAAGGTCAACCCCGTCGGCGCCGGACTAATCAGCACGCGGCTTGAAGTTGTCGATGCAATCATCGCATGGCTTGTTGCAGGGGGGATCAGGCGGGAAAATATCATCATCTGGGACCGATTCGATTACATGCTGAAGGATGCAGGGTTCACGAAGGAGCGGTTCCCCGGTATCGGTGTCGAAGGGCTGCAGACGATGGATGAAGCGGTGGCGGAAGGAAAGGCAAAGGACGACAGCAGATGGCTCACGCCGGACGGACACCATGTGAGCGAAGGGAACTTCGACAGGGAGGTCTACTACTGGGCCGATGCGGAAGGGCCGAAAGACAAACCGTATCTCAACCAGCACGTGTTCAACGGTAAGTACTCATACTTCGGGAAGCTCCTTACGAAGAAGCTGACGAAGATTGTAAACGTCCCCGTGTTCAAGAATACCGGCAACGGCGTCTCGATAGCGACGAAGAATCTCGGGTACGGGGCGATCTGCAACACAAACCGGCTTCATCGTCCCCTCTTTTTCGACGTCTGCACGGAAGTCCTTGCATTCCCGGTCATTCGGGACAAGCTCGTGCTCAATATCGTTGACGGACTTCGGGGGCAGTATGACGGCGGACCGGAGCCTGCGGCGCAGTTTTCATACCTCTACAATACTCTCTTCTTCGCGACGGACCCGTTTGCCCTCGACATGACGTGCCATAACCTTCTTGTCGCGAAACGGAAGGAGATGAACGTCAAAGTCAACGAGCATCCGAGATTCACGGAGTACCTCCGATATGCGGAGAGGCTCGGCCTCGGCGTCGCCGATCCGAAGAGGATCGTGGTCGTGACGGTGTAGGCCGTCCGTTCACGGCGGTATGCGCCGCGAAGCAAGCACAGAAGAAGACGGATCGTCGCGAATGACTCCCCGGGATAATACGTACGTAGTGGATTGAACATTTGACTCAGCGTGTCTTCCTCATTGCGCTTGCGGCGCTCTGCTCTGCCGCCGCTCCCGCACAGGAGTTAACGCTTCCCGCCGACGGTTTCGTTGAGGGCTGGGTGTGCAGCGGGCCGTCCCGTGATTTCAGCAGGGATGAGCTGTTCAACCATATCGACGGCGGAGCGGAGATCTTCCTGGAGTTCGGCTTCGAGCACCTCACCGTTCAGAGATTCAAGAGCGGCCGCGGCGAGCTCGCGATCGAAGTCTACAGAATGGAGAGTCCAGATGCCGCGCTCGGGATCTATCTCACGAGGATCCGCACTGAGGCCCCGCTGACCGGAATCCGTGCGAGAAATTCCGGTGACCGGCTCCAGGTCACCGCTGTCAAAGGGAACTACCTTCTCCTTGCCAACAATTTTGCCGGATCCGAACAGCTTCTGCCGGTCATGGCGGATCTCGCGAGTGCCGTTCTCGATCAAATCCCTGAATCCCCCCCGACGAAGCTGTTCGACCTTCTCCCCGGAGAGGGCCTCATCGCCGGCTCCCGCTGCATGTTCCGCGGTCCCTATGGCCTGCAAAGGATCTTCACACTCGGCGACGGCGACATCCTTCTTCAGAAAGGAAAGACATTCGGCGTCGCCGCAGAATACGCGGAGACTGACAGCACCAAATTCACGCGCATCATCGTATCGTACCCTGACAGCGCATCGGCGTCGCAGGGCTATCAGCATCTGCTCGCCTACCGCGATCCGACGATCCGCGTCACTGAAGAGAAAGCCGGTGAATTCCGCTTCAAGGACTTCCAGGGAAAGTCTGGAATCGCAGCCTTGAGAGGGAACACCGTCAATCTCCGGCTCCGTCTCTCGCGGATTCCATAGCTGCGATTGACTTTCGATAGACCCTTCAGTACATTCTGTGTTAATGCAGGAGCTTTTTCGCTCGACGTTCCCTGCGATACACCCCACAGAGAAAGGACCACAACCCATGCAGCATACCGTTAACATCTTCGACATTCTGTTTCTCGCTGGAAGGGTGATCTTCGGCGGATACTTCGTCTTCAACGGGCTCGATCACTTCATGAAGCTCGGAATGATGGCGGGCTACGCGAAGTCGAAGGGAGTGCCGGCCCCGTCAATCGCCGTTCCAGTGACGGGACTCATGATCCTGCTCGGCGGCCTCTCCATCATCCTCGGTTTCCATCCGACCATTGGATCGATTCTCCTCGCTGCATTCCTGATCCCGACGAGTTTCATAATGCATGGTTACTGGAGGGTACAGGAACCCCAGGGGAAGATGGCCGAGATGGTCAACTTCACAAAGAACATGGCGCTCCTGGGTGCCCTCTTGATGTTCCTTGCCATCCCGCGGCCGTTTGTTCTCAGTGTCATGCTCTGGTAGAGGTTGCTCGGAAGCATAAGGCTGTAATCGGCGCGGCTGCATCCGGTCCATTCCTTCCGTCGGACTGTCCGTGGACCACGATGCGATCTGAGGCGGGATCATACCGACAGGTGAAGACTTGCAGCGTTTTGACACTTCCGTGACGAAACGCTCCAGCCATCTCCGCAAATTGCAGGGGTTGAATGGAGCCCTGATAGGGCTGCGGCGTCAGCGGAGAACCAACCGGGCGAATCACAATGATCCCGTTCCATCTCAAGAAGTGGTATTTTGACCTCGTCTCGGCGCGCGGCGAGGTCATCTACGCGTATTTCATTCTTCTTCGCGCGGCCGGAGTGAACTGGGGATGGCTTCATTCCATCTCTCATTCCCGGACGGACAAGACGTGCGGGAAGCGGCCTTCCGGCAGTCCATTGTCGGAGAGCGGACGTGCCGCTCCGTAGCCGTGATACGCGAGGCCTTTTCCTCCCTTCTCCCTGCCATCTGTGTAACCCGATAGGGTCACGCGTGCGGCCGTGTCGACGATCTTCGTCGCGTTCTGCCGGAAGAAGGAGCCGAGACCAGGACTCCCTTCCCGAGGCTTGCGACGAGCGTGTCAAGGATTGAGATCACGCTCTTCACATACGGAGCCATCGACGCGCTGTTGTCGATGAGGAGCATCACCCTCATCCGTGTATCCTGCACCTCCGTCATCGGGATGACGGAGGAGAGGAGAGCCTGCTTGCGTTTCTTGAGTATCGTGAAGTTCTCCTTTGTGAGGCCGGTGATCTGCTTCCCCGAATGGTCCTGGACCGACACCGTCATGACGCCGTCGCCTGTCAGCTTGTGATGGACGGTGCCGATCTGGACGCCGGGAGCTGAGACCTTGAGTGCGACGGAGTCCTCCCGTTGAGCGAACGCGGCGGACTGTGCGGTGAAGAGGAGGAGCATCAGGCTGAGGATGGTGCGCGAGCGGAGCGCCGTAAGGCTGGAACAAGCTTGGCGGGCCATGTGAGTTCCTCCTTTGACCCAACGGAGTTCAGCATGCCGCTCGGACTAAAACGCATGCCCGAAGTTGAAGTAGAACCCGGTCGTTTCGCTGCTGAACCCGACATCGAGCCTGACCACGAATGTGTCCATCACGAAGCGAAGCCCGATGCCGGGATTGGAATGGAGCGATGTAAGGCTCAATTCGCTGAGCCGGTTCCATACTCTGCCGGCATCGAAAAACAGCACACCTTTCAATCGCCGGTAGAGTGGGAAACGGAGCTCCGCATTCATCAGAACTCCGCTCCTGTCGATGAACCGGTCCATCGGGTAGCCGCGGAGCGTATTGTTTCCTCCAAGCGAGGTCATTGTCCAGAAGGGGAGATCCGATCCCGAAACAGCCT
>Ga0066636_10002698_pt1 | contig 11327 bp, 9 predicted proteins | sample CryGeyCG2014_080_2_FD_62736 | JGI IMG/M metagenome (GOLD analysis project Ga0066636, IMG submission 62736) | Groundwater microbial communities from aquifer - Crystal Geyser CG07_land_8/20/14_0.80 | ecosystem: Environmental > Aquatic > Deep subsurface > Groundwater | place: USA: Utah: Grand...
AAAAACTCCGGGGCAACCCCTCGCCCCTCATCCTCGATGACGACGATCACTCGTTTTTCTTTCGAGGAAACCGTCACTCGAATCGTCCCCCCTTGCGGCATGGCCTGGACGGCATTGATCAGCAGGTTTAAAAAAGCCTGATGGAGCATGGCGGCATCCGCCAGAATCTCCGGGAGGTTCTCCGAAAAGACGGTTTCAACCCGGCATTTCTGTTGTTCCAGTTGGAGGGATAAAAGTTGAACGGTCTTTTCGATCACCTCTTCCACCCGGCATAAAGACAAATTGGGGACTTGCGGTTTGGCAAATTTGAGAAAGTCGGTGATGATGGCATTCAGCCGCGTGGCTTCTTCCACGATGATATCGGGTAAAGCGGTCATGTTTCCGGAAGCCGGCTGTTTCTTTTTCAAAAGCTCGGCTGAGCTTTTAATGATGCCTAAGGGGTTGCGGATTTCGTGGGATACCGCGGCAACCATCTCCCCCAGGGAAGACAGGTGTTCGGCCCGGCTGAGCTGCTCTTTGAGCCGGATCCGTTCCCGGGCTCGTCCTTCGATGATTCCCTCTCCTCTTTTGACGATGAAAAGGAGCACCAGGAACAAAACCCCCATGACGGCAGCCGACGTCGTTATGACCCGGACCTGAAACCGCAAAATGGTGTGATAGTCCTCGGAGATATCCTGTACGATTTCAGCCACGCCCATGATGGGTCCCGACATCCTGGAAACGGGCATCTGCGCCCTTAACGGTGAAACCGTGGTGAGCTTGCTTTCCTTCGGAAATCCGGCGAATATCTCGATGAAGCTGCCCCTGTGGGACAGATTGGAGGTCACCTTCCCTTTCCGGGCATCCTCGTAGGTAGTCCCGCCGACATCTTTCTTTCCGACCATGCGCCGGTCGAAGCTGTAGGAAATGACGTTATTCATGCCGTATATATGAATCATATCCACCTTGAAGCTGTGGAGGGTGCTCCGTACCAGGTTGTCCATCCACTCGAACTGCTCCTCATCCCTCAGCTGAATCTTGCCATATTTCCCAACGGCGGGAAGGATAAACTGCGCAAAGATCTGGCGGTTGAGGTTATCGATGATGCTCAGGGCATAGGCCTCGTTTTTTTTAAGCTGCATCTGCCTGGCCCACTGGATATTGGCAAAAGACAGCGCCACGGTCCCGATGAAGATGACAATCAGGCTGGTGAACGTGAAGTACTTGACGAGTCGGAAAGGTTTGACTTTTTCCTGTTTTTCAAGATTCCTTTTCATATGCTACGAACACCATTACATTCTCGATGCAATGCATAGGCGGTGGATTCTGAGACGGATTCACCCTGTCCACTATGGACTGCACTCTTGCCATCACCCGGCGACCGATCCGTCCGGATGACAAAAACGGAAAACGGGCTGCATCTACCGGGAAATCAATTGGTGGGGATGGGAATCTTGGTGATAAGGGTTTTGATGTCCTCATCGGCAAAGTGAATCCCGGCCCCCAGGAAAAAGGATTCCTCCCCATTATCGTTGATGAAATCGTCATAACCGGCGGTGATGTAGATGTGACTGATGGGCGAGAAATTGGCGCTAAATTTCAAATGGGGGTTATCCTTCCAGTCAAAGTCGAAGGCTTCCAGGGAAAGGGTGAAGCGGTCATTGAAAAGATAATAATCGACCCCGACACCTCCCGTCGATTCGAAGAAACCGCCCCGCAATCCCAAGTTGTAGTACCGTTTGGCGATCTGGGCGGAGAATTTCAACTCGTCTTCCAGTTCGGTCCGCTCCTCTTGGACAATCTTACCGTCCACCTCGCGGGTGATGCGAGTCACTTTTTTCTTTCCCGCCGGATCATCCACGAGTTGAACCAGGTAGTACTTATCCTCCTTGGGCTGAATGCGGAGGGTAAAATACGATTTCGCCCATTCGTGATCAAAAAGGTATTCACCCCGGTAGTCGAGGTAGGTTCTGAATGTCTCCTGCTTCAGAAGATAATCGTTGATTCCGGTCAGCGCCGTGTTGATCTTATCCACGGTCTCTTCATCGTTGATAAGCTTGCCTAGGGTCCCTTTCCCTTGGTTGATCTTCTCGGAGATCTCGCGCAAGGAGGTCAGGGCTGCGTTGAGATGATCCACCGCTTCCTCCTCACCGAGAAGCCTCCCGATGCTTCCTTTGCCCTCGTTGACACGGGTAACGATCCGGTTCATTCCGTCCATGAGGGTCCCGAGCCGGTCGGAGGCCTGGCTTAAGTTCCCCACGATCTTTTTTACATCGTCGGTATTCACACCCCCCAATGCTTTTAAAGTCTTCGAAAAATCGGAGAGATTGGCGATGATGAGATCGATGTTGTCCCGATTTTCCTGAACGGTGCTGTTCAGAGTTCCGACCATCTCCTTGAAATCCCCGAAAATTTCCTTGAGGGTGGCCTCCCCTTCGGCTCCTCCCATGACCTGGGCCAACGAACCGGTCAGTTTCTTGATGTCGGTGGCCACATCCTGAAGGGTCCCCATGAGCGAATCGAGGTCCATGGCCGGTTCCGTACGTAACAACCGTTCCCCCGGCCGGATATCCGGGGCCGTCTCGGATCCCGCGCCGAGCGCGATGAATTTGTCGCCTAAAATCCCCCGGGTCCGGATCACGGCCTTGGCATCTTTCTTGATCTGGACATCGGGTTTGATCCTCAAAGTCACCCGGGCCTTCCCGTCTTTAAGGGAAATGTCGCGCACCCGCCCCACTTCAACACCGGCGATTTCCACCGGCACATCCGGAGACAGGCCCGAGACCGAGTCGAAAAAGACCTCGATGTCGTATCCTCCTTCCCGGGTGAAGCTGAGTTTTCCCACCTTCATGGCCATATACCCCAGGATGAAAATCCCGAGGACTACAAAAAAACCGACCTTTGCCTCAACCGTCAATTTGGACATATTGCGTCTGCCGTTAGGAATTGTTGGCTTGATATCCGGCGGCTAATAGATGCCGTCTTTTTCAGATGCTTCTCCCCTGATGAAACGTTGCACGAAGGCGTGCGGCGAATTCCGGATCCGATCCGGTTCACCGAACTCGACAATTTTTCCTTCATATAGCATGGCGATGTTGTGGGCAATCTTAAATGTGGAGGCGATGTTGTGGGTAATCACCACGCAGGTGGCCCGAGTATATTTTTGGGTATGGATGATGAGGTTGTCGATGGCATCGCTCATGATGGGATCCAGGCCGGTGATGGGCTCATCAAACAGGATGATCTTGGGATCCAGGGCGATGGCCCTGGCCAACCCCGCACGCTTGCGCATTCCCCCGGAAAGCTCGGAAGGCATCTTTTCGGTCGCACCCTTGAGCCCCACCTGCTCCAGTTTCTCTTCCACGATGCGCCGGACCTCCTTTTTCGGCAGGCGCGTATGCTCCCTCAGGGGGAAGGCCACATTCTCTCCCACAGTCATGGAATCGAAGAGGGCCGCATCCTGGAAAAGCATCCCGAACTGTTTCCGGACCTCGTTGAGTTCCCGGTCGTTGAGCTTGGTGATGTCCGTGCTGTTGATGTAAATCTCTCCGGAATCCGGCTTCATGAGGCCGATGATATGCTTGAGGATCACGCTCTTTCCCGAACCGCTCTGCCCCAGTATGACGGTGATTTTCTCACCAGGGATTTCCAGGTCCAGGCCGTCCAAGACTCTTTGTCGTCCGAAGCTCTTGGTAACGCCGGAAAGTCGGATCATCAGAACATCACCGCGGTCAAGAAGAAATCGCTGATGAATATGGAAACCGTGGAAACCACCACGGCCTGGGTGGCGGACCGGCCCACCCCCTGGGCCCCCCCAGTAGTATAAAACCCCTTGTAACAGCTCACCGCCGACAGGATCAATCCGAAACAGGCGGACTTGATGAGGCCGTTGAAGATGTCGCCAAGCTTCACCATTTCATAGATCCGGGCCATGAAAATCCCGGAGTTGATATCCAGCAACCGGACTCCGACAAAATACCCGCCCATGATGCCGATGAAGTCCGCCACGATGGTCAAAACAGGGAGCATCAGGATGCCGGCCAGGATACGGGGCATGACGAGAAACTGCACCGGGTTGACGGACATGGCGTAAAGGGCATCGATCTGTTCCTTGACCCTCATGGTGCCGATCTCGGCGGCCATGGCGGAACCGGCCCTCCCGGTGACCATGAGAGCGGTGAAGACCGGCCCGATCTCCCGGGTCAGGGACAAGGCCACCGTGGCTCCCACGAGGCCTTCGCCGCCGAACATCCGGAAACCATAATAGGACTGAAGCGCCAGAACCATCCCGGAGGAAATGGCCGTGATCAAAACCACGGTGAGGGAATTCACCCCCACCGTTTCCATCTGTTTGAAAATGACACGCAATCGAAACGGGGGTCTAAAGGCCCAGGCCCCCGCGGAAAAAAAGAGAAGCACAGTCCGACCGAACTCCTCCAGGATTCCGAGAAACGGCCGGCCTGCATATTCGAAGATTTTCACCATGTCGATTTTCAAATCAACCATCTGACAATGAATTGGCTCGGTTATAGGGAATACCTCCGCCAAAGTCAAGGCGATACACCCTGCCCATCAGACGCTTTGCGCCATGATGCATCGGGGCTTTGGATCGCCGAGAAGAATTTCCGGTCTTTGCGGCCATTTTTTCGTATACAAATATTAAAAATGGGATAGATGCCATCAAGATATGGTATATTGAGTATAAATAGGCTACAAGATCCTGTAACTAAATGTAATTAATGCTAATTATATAAAATTTCTCTTGACTTTGATGTTTTTTAATGATTGAATCCGCCCTAACGATCTTGGGAACCGCTCTTTACAATTCTTATTGATTCTTAAAACACCCAGGGTTAAGGTGAAAAGAAACGCGCTTAAAAAATACCGCGAATCGCTTTTACTCAGCAAAGCCGAATTGGCGAGAATGGCCAAAATCTCTCCCATCACCCTGTCGAGAATCGAGAGAGGGTTGTCCTGCCGTATGGAAACCAAGCGCAAGATCATCCTGGCCTTGGGTCTTGATCTGTCCGAAAAATGCAAGATATTCGAGGAATAGGGTGACGCCATGATGCTGAGCAAAAAGACCCACCTCATCGGCCTGGATATCGGATCCCGGACTATTAAAGCCGCCGAGGTGATCCATCTCAAAGGAAGCCTCAGCTTAAAGAAGTTCGGCATGATACAAATCGCCCCGGGTGCCATTGAAGAAGGGGCCATCCGGGATCACGAGACGGTGGTCGGAGCCATTCAGCAACTCTTTTCCGAAAACCATTTCAAGGTCAAGAACGTCGCCACTTCCATCGGCGGATATTCCGTCATCGTCAAGAAAATTAACGTCCAGAATATGCCTGAAGAACAACTCCAGGACACTATCGCCTTCGAGGCGGAACAATACATCCCCTTCGACATCAACGACGTGAACCTCGATTTTCAGATTTTAGGGGAAAATGAAACCAATCCGAACCAGATGAGCGTTCTTCTGGTGGCGGCCCGGAAGGACATGATCGACGAATACGTCAGCCTCATCGACCTGGCCGGTTTAAACCCCTGCGTGGTCGATGTGGATGCCTTCGCCCTCCAGAATTGTTACGAAGCCAATTATCCATCCGAGGATGGGTCCAATGTGGCCCTCATCGATATCGGGGCCAGCAAAACATCCCTTAATATCCTCAGGGGCACCACCTCCGAGTTCATCCGCGACATCGCCTCCGGATGCGATCAGATCAACACCCAGATCATGTCGGCTTTCAATTGCACCTTCGAGGAGTCCGAGAGGCTCAAGTTCGGAAAAGCGCCCGACAACCGGTCAGCCGAAGAGGTGGAAGATATTGTTCATTCGGTGGTGTCCGAATGGAGCCGGGAAGTCCGGAGGGCGCTCGATTTTTATTACTCCTCATTCCCGGAAAATCAGATTCAACAAATCTTGCTCAGCGGGGGAGGGGCCAACGTCAAGGCGTTCCAGAAACTGATCGCCGAAGAGGCCCAAACGCAGGTGAACACCCTGAATCCTTTCGCCAATGTGTCCACCGAAGCGATTCCGGGGGGTAAGGAAAGCCTGAACCGGATCGGCCCCCAGGCCGCCATCTGCTTGGGACTGGCCCTCAGGAGAATGGACGACAAATGATTCGGATCAACCTGCTTCCCTATCGAGAAAAGCGAAAGAAGGAAAACGTCCGGCGACAGGTCTCTATTTTCGCCCTGTCCTTTATCTTATTTATGTTTGCCCTGTTTTATCTTCAAAAGTTTTTAAACAATAAAATCCAAACCAAAAAAGTCGAGATCGCCTCGACAAAAAATGAGCTGATCAAATATGACGCCATCAACAAGGAAATCGACGAAATCACCAAAAAGCTCGATGTCCTGCAGAAAAAAACGACAGTCATTCAAAACCTTCAGCTTCAACGCCACAAAGCCGTTCAGCTTCTGGATATGATGACCCAAGCCATCGTCGCCAAGCGGATGTGGTTCACCCGCCTGGAATCGGGAATCAATACGGTCACCATCGAAGGCATCGCCCTCGACAACAAGACCGTGGCCGATTTCATGACCAATCTGGTGAAAACGCGGTTGTTTGCCGCCGTAAACCTGAAAAGCACCCGCCAGGAAATAATCCGGGAGAAAAACATCAACCTAAAAAAATTCGAGGTTGTCTGTAATCAAGTCCCACTGCCCTCTGCGGCGGGCACGGCGGGAAAAGCGGGCGCGGCAGAGAAGAAGAAATGAAAAAACTCGATATTTCGGAAAAGATCGTCACCCCGATTATCGGCTCGGTTTCCCGGCTGACGAAAGTTCAAAAGATTCTGATCGTCGTGGGACTTCTCGTCCTTTTAGGCGGTGGAATCACGTACTTTTCCTACTTTCCGAAATACAAAGAGATCACCAACCTGACCAAAGAGCATATAAAACTGGAACAGGACCTGGCCCGATCCAAACGAAAGGCCGCGGAAATTGACTCCCACCGCAAGAAGATGGAAGTCGCTGAAATAGAGTTCCGGCAGGCCCTCCAGGCGCTACCGGAAAAAACGGAGATCGAGTCTTTGCTCACCAATGTATCCAGCTCGGGGCAAGCCAGCGGACTGGAGTTTCTGCTCTTTCAGCCCCAGACAGAGGTGGGAAAAGAATTTTATGCGGAAATTCCCGTGTCAATCCAGGTGGATGGAAATTATCACAACGTGGGCATGTTTTTCGACAAAGTGTCCAGGCTTTCCCGAATCGTCAATATCCAAGACATCAAGATGAACGCCCAGAACAGCCCGCTGCCGCTGCGAACCTCCTGCACGGCGGTCACCTATCGTTTCGTGGAAGCGCCGCCTCCGAAAAAAGAGGAGCCCAAGAAAAAATAGTGATGCGCAATCGAAAAGACCGATCAAGCCCAAGTGGATGCAACCCATTTCCATCACCCATGGTGATTGCCATGGGGATCCTCTTTCTGGCAGGATTATTCTCAGGGTGTGACTCGAAAACCAACACCCCTCAGACGCCCCAGGTCGTCACCAAAAAGGTGGTTCAGGATAATGCGCCGGATTCGGCGGCAGTAATCGTAAAACCGGTCAAAACCGAAACCAAAGAAACAGCGGAAGCGGCTAAAGCCACACCGGCACCGGCTCCGACAGCGACACCGGCCAAAGAAGAGACGATGCAGCCTTCCCAAGAACCTCCTGGAACCCAACCTGCGGCAAAGCCCGCCGACATCCTGGCCTCTTTTGGAATGGGCCCCAAAGAATCCACCGGTGCTTTGGGCATCTCCTACAATCCGGAGGGGAAAATCGATCCGTTTGAGCCCTTGTTCCGCCAGGCGCCCACAGAAAAGTCCGCAAAAAAGAAGATGCGCCAAGGACCTCTCACCCCCCTGGAAAAGGTGGACTTAAGCCAACTCAAGCTTACCGGCGTGATCATGGCCCCAAGCGGGAACAAGGCCCTCGTCAATGAGGCCTCCGGAAAAGGGTACATCGCCAAAGTAGGAACCCTCATCGGGATGAACTCGGGCCGGATCATCCAAATCCTGAAAGATCGCATCGTCGTGGAAGAAGAAGTCGAAGATCTGACGGGAAATGTCACCTTGCAAAAAAAAGAGATAACTCTTCAGAAACCCCCTGGAGAATAAGAAATGAATCCCAAGAACCCATCGTTGCTTTTTGCGGTCATCACCTGTGCCTGTCTGGCGTTGCTTCTGGTCGGATTGGTCGGGTGTGCCGGCACCCAGAAAAAATCCGCAGCGCCGGATACAGCCGTACCGGCACCGGAAAATTCGGCCGCCATCACGAAGATCTCCGTTTCCGAGGGCATCGATACGCTGGAGGTCCAAATCGTCGGCGACACGCTGCTGACCTTCACCTCGGTGAAGCAACCGTCGCCCCTGGGTGTGGTGCTCTACTTCCCGAAGACCCGGCTCAAAGACGCGGATTCGGAATATCCGGTTAAGAACGAACCGGTGGAAAGAGTTTCGGTTTCGACACCCCAGGAAGCCGACCTTCCGCTGCGCATCGAAATCGCCTTAACCCAAGATGTTCCTTACGATATCCTCAGAGAAAACCAGACCCTGAAGGTCGTCTTCCCGAAACCGGGTAAAAAACAAAGCCTCGCTTCCTCGAATCCACCCCCTAAAGCGGCGGAACCGGTCAAAGCAAAAGATCCTTTTGCAGGAATGCCGGCACCGACCCACGTGGAATCCGTGACGACCCAACTCATCGAAAACGGCATCCAGATCAACGTAGCCGCCGATGGCCCCATCAAGGACTATAAGGCCTTCACGGTGGAAGATCCGGCCCGCATCGTATTTGATATCCCCGCCGTCAAAAGCCCATTCAACCGGGAAATGCTGATCCCCGTCGAGGGAAACTGGATCAAGAGCGTCCGCTACTACGGGTATCCGGACAAGGTCCGGGTGGTTCTGGATGCGGAAAAAGCTTTCCTGAACGCCTACAAAGCCGAACCGGTTGAAAAAGGATTGCGCATCCAGGTAGGTGACACCGTCACGGCCGCCAAAAAGGAGGCAGCCGAGGTAGCCGCCGCCAAGGACCAGGAACCGGCCTGGGTAAACCGGATCGACTTTTTAAGCGAAGCCGCCGGTAAATCCGCGGTCGTCGTGGGGACCTCCCGAGCCGTCCAGCATACCCTGAAAAAAGGACCCAAGAATACACTGGTGTTAACGCTTCTCAACGCACAGCTTCCCGACTTCGCAAAACAGCCCTTGATCACCACGCGTTTTGAAAGCGCCGTCAACCGGATCATCCCGGTCCAGACCGCGGAGATGAAGGACCAGTGCGTTGTGAATTTCGAGCTGCGGGAAGCCGTCCCCTACCGGGTGGAAGTAGCTGAAAACGAGATCCGGATCCATTTCGATGCATCCACGATTCCGCCCAAGCCCCTGACGGTGGCCGAACTCCCGGATTGGAAAAAGGTCATGGAAGAAACGGCCGCGGCCGCGGAAAAAGAGACGGCCGGGGGGCCTGAAGCCAAGCGGTTTACCGGTGAAAAGATCGCCCTGGACTTTTACGAAACCGACATTAAAAACGTCTTCCGCATTCTCAAGGAGGTCTCCGGGAAAAACTTCGCCATCGACAACGATGTAACCGGCAAGGTGACCCTTTCCTTCGACAAGCCGGTCCCCTGGGACCAGATCATGGACCTGGTGCTGAAGATGAATAAACTCGGCAAGATCGAAGAAGGAGAAATCATCCGCATCGCCAAACTGGATACCCTTGTAGCGATAGAAAAAAAGATCCAGGAGCGTGCTAATGAGGAGCCTTTGGTGACAAAATATATTGAAGCTAATTATATTAAAGCTAAAGAGGATGCTTTGCCACTTATCGAGAAAATTATTTCGAAAAGAGGAAAAATTGGCGTTGACTCACGAACAAATCAGATAGTGCTAACTGATATACCTCAAGTTATAAAGAGAGCAGAGGAAATAATCAGCAGAGTCGACAAGGTAACACCGCAGGTGTTGATAGAAGGGCGATTCGTCAGAGCCGACATAACTTTCAGGAGACGTCTTGGAATTGATTGGACCCTTTCAGGCGGGCCGATATTCAAGAAGTTTCTGGGGGGTCAATATGATTATAACTTTGGATTTAATTATCCTGTTCCAAGTCAGGGAAGTATCGGACTCTCATTTCAGAAATTTTTAGGAAGCCCTCTTGATTTAGATTTGGCCATTACTGCGGAAGAGGTAAATTCTAATTTATCTATTCTTTCTTGCCCAAAAGTCAAAACATCAAACAATCAAAAAGCTATAATGGTACAGGGAGTTAGTTATCCTTATACCGTAATTAATGACGAAGGTGTACCCCAAATTCAGTTTAAAGAAGTTGAACTTAGGCTTGAAGTTACTCCCCAAATAACCAACGACAATAGAGTTTCTTGCCTACTTGTATTAAAAAGGGATAACATTCTAGAATATGTTGCAGGCCCCTACGGAACACTAGTTCCGGTTGTTGGCATAAACAGGACTGATACCACGTTACTGGTCAATGATGGAGATACCATTGTGGTCAGCGGATTGGTTCAACAAAGCAGACTCAAAGGTGAAACCGGATTTCCATGGTTATCCAAGATCCCGATTTTGGGATGGTTGTTTAAAGCTCAAAATAGGGAAGACGATAGCAGTGAACTCATTATCTTCATCACACCCAAAATCGAACGATTGGAATCCAAGCCCATCCAGACCCGGGGCACCCTTCAGTAGGTAACATGGAACATCGCATGGATGCGAATCGCAATTTAAAAGGAAGGTTTGGCGCCATGAAGCATATCTCCCTTCAATTCGGCCTTTTAGCTTTGTTGGCAGTTTTGGTGCTGCCCGCCTTCACGGGCTGCAGCTCGGACTCCATGTCTTCCCAGATCACGCTGACGACGAGTCAAAGCAGCATCCCGGCCGACGGCGCCACCACGGCCGAAATCACGGCCACGATTTTGGGATACGACGGCGAACCCGTCCCCATCGGCACCTCCATACATTTCACCACCTCCCGGGGCCAGTTCACCACCGGCCTGCCGCGCCTCACGGTGGGGACCACCGATACCACCGGGACCGTGAAGGTGTATCTCATGGCTCCGCTTCGGACCACCCCGGGAAACGCCAACGTGACGTGCCAGTCCAATGATGTCACCCGGTCCATCACCGTGGAAATCACCCTCTACGGCCCGCCGGGGGAAACGGCCCGTATTGAACTTACCGCGGACCCGGTCAGCATTCCCACCGACGGCGCTACACCTTCTACAATCACAGCCACGCTCACCGACGGCAATGAGGATCCGGTGAACATCGGAACATCGGCCACCTTCAGCACCGACAGGGGAATCTTCCAAAACGGAAGCACGGCTTATACCGATGTCACCCGGGATGT
>Ga0066636_10002707_pt1 | contig 11308 bp, 7 predicted proteins | sample CryGeyCG2014_080_2_FD_62736 | JGI IMG/M metagenome (GOLD analysis project Ga0066636, IMG submission 62736) | Groundwater microbial communities from aquifer - Crystal Geyser CG07_land_8/20/14_0.80 | ecosystem: Environmental > Aquatic > Deep subsurface > Groundwater | place: USA: Utah: Grand...
GAGCCCTGAATCCACCGAACTGGTCAAAAAATTCGTTTCCTATGGAGCCTCTCCGCGTGCGGCGATCGCGATCGCCGAAGCCGCCCGGGCCGTGGCATTAATGGCCGGTAGACCAACAGTCGGGTTCGATGACGTTCGTACCGTCGCACTTCCCGCGCTCAATCACCGTGTTCTGCTCAACTACCAGGCTCGCTTTGAGAAGGTCACTATCGGCGAACTTTTGCAAAATCTGATTGACACCATGGATGTCGCCGGTTTTTCCTTGCCGGGAACAATCGGCATCGGGAGGTCTCATGCTGTTGGAGCTTGAGGTTCGGCGTCTCTCTCGGGTAACCGTCCTGCTTCGGATAATCGCCCTGCTTTTCGTCCTTTGTGCGGGCACTGTTTTCGCGGAGAACTTCGGTGATCTTGCTGTCGAGTCCGAGTCGATGTATGCGGAAAACCCGTCCCATGGGTATCTTGATTACAGATTTGTCATCGTCAATCGCTCTGGGGCTCAGAGCCACGAGGTGACCCTTGAATTTTCGTCCGACGGTTCCTTTGGCGGATTGTCCGACATCGAGTCCATCAGTAGATCGGTTTTCGTTGGGCCCGGGGCTGAAGTTTCTGTTTCGATCTTCCAGCCCTGTCTCCCTTTCAACGGCAATTCGGTGAAAGTGTCCGTCGATGGCTCGTTGCAAAGTAAGGTTCTTCCCTTACGATCGGCAATGTCATATTTGCGACGCAATCGAAGCCCTCTGATCCTGATGGACCGAAGCCTTGACCTTGATGATGTGGAGGATAAACTTGGAATAAAGGACAAAAAGTCGTACTCACGCGACATTTTTGTCACCGAGTCAACGAGTCAGATCGGGAAATGGCCGGTGACATGGCTCAGTTACACACGCTATGACGGTGTTATCGTTGTCGGCCGGGAGCTGACTTCCGCCCCCCCGGAAGTCAGGGGAGCTCTTTTCAGATACGTCGAAGCCGGCGGAACTTTGCTGACGATGGGGGAATGCGAGCTTCCTCTCCCATGGTCCGCAATTCAGGCCGAGGCCAAGGGCGAAGCCAAATCTGAGGCCGATGTCCTGCGCATTAACGCCGTCGGGTTCGGGCGGATCATGGTTTATCCTGGCGCCGAGCCCAAAGATATGAGCAAAGCCCAGTGGACCGATGTTCGAAATTCCTGGGACGATGGAGCCTCTTTCTGGGGAACTGAAATCACCGAAGAAGAAGCCAACAAGCGGCTTCCCGTCACCGGTGGAACCGCGATTCCGATCCGGGCAATGTTCCTGCTGATTTTTGCTTTCACCATATGCATCGGGCCGGTCAACCTCTGGTTCCTGGCACGCATCAAGAGGAAAATCTGGGTCTTCTGGACGATCCCGCTCTTCTCATTTGTTACCTGCGGTGTGATTTTCGGATATGCGGCCTTTGCCGAGGGATGGAACATCACAGCCAAATCTGAGGGGTTCACCGTCCTTGACGAAACATCGCACCGTGCGACGAGCCTTGCCTGGTTTGGCTTCTATTCTCCACTTACTTACAGTGAAGGATTCAAATTCAGCCTGGATTCTGAGGTTTCCCTGTGCTTCGCCACCTATAGACACAACCGGGAATCCCGCGGCCGTCGTATTGACTGGGGAAACACGCAACAGCTTGGAATGGGCTGGCTTGCAGCCCGAATTCCAACGCACTTCATGGTTCGCCGAACCGAGACCCGTCGCGAACGGATCTCCACGACAAAACTTTCCGACGGGGGGTTCGGCGTGGTAAATGGCCTGGGCAGGCGGATCAAGGAACTCTGGCTCTGCGATTTCGACGGGAAGATCTATCGCGGTGAGGATCTTCCCCCCGGCAAAGAAAACCGCCTCACTTTCCAGGGGCAATCTCACCATTCCAATGGATACGAAGGACTTCGCAATGTTTATGTCAGAGACTGGTTGGAACCGATCCTCGGCAAGCCAAAGGATCCTTTTTCGATTCTAAGCAAAGGAACCTATCTGGCGGATGTCGATGGCGCTCCTTTTCTGGATAATCCTATCAAAGATCCCACGGAACTCAGCGAACATTCGATCGTCTACGGGATCATGAAAGGTTCAGCGGAATGAAGCTCGAAGTTTTGCACCTGAAGCGATACTACGGTAGCACCAAGGCTCTGGATGACGTTTCGTTCGATATCAATTCCGGGGAGATCGTCGGGTTCGTCGGCCCGAACGGGGCTGGAAAAACCACCACGATGCGCATCCTCGCCACCTTGGATGAGCCATCATCGGGCGATGCTTTGCTCGAAGGCGTTTCCCTGCTTGAACACCCGGAGCGGGCCAGAGCGGTGATAGGCTATGTTCCAGATTCCCTGCCTGTCCACCGCGATATTACAGTCCACGAGTATCTCGATTTTTTTGCACGCGCGTACGGGGTCCGTTGCATTCGTCGGGAAAGCCTTATCCAGAGCCTTGAAGAATTCACCAACCTTGTCGGCATTCGCGAAAAAATGCTTGCCGAATTGTCCAAGGGAATGAAACAGCGGGTGAGTCTTGCCAGGGCATTGATCCACGATCCGCAGATCCTTCTCATGGACGAACCCGCTGCCGGTCTCGACCCTCGGGCTCGTATCGAACTTCGCGAATTGGTCAAGGTTCTCGCAGGGCGTGGAAAGGGTATCCTGATCAGTTCACATATCCTGACTGAACTGGCCGAGATCTGCGATGGGGCGCTGATCATCGAGCAGGGCCGGCTGTTGCGCTCGGGAAGCCTTGGTGAGATCACCGCCTCCGAGAAGAACTGGCGTTCCTACGTAATCCGGGTTCTTGATAAGGCTCAGAACCTGAGTCAAGAATTGCTGTTAATGAGAAATATCCAAACCGCTCGTCTGGTCGGTCAGGATGTTGAGGTTGACATTGCCGGCGATGATCTGGTCTGCGCCAATCTTCTAGTGGAACTGGTCGGGAAGGGATACCAGATAATCGAGTTCAGGCCGAGATTGAGCAATCTCGAGTCCGTGTTCATGCATGTTACAAAGGGTGAGGTTCAATGAGTTTCCTGACCGCTCTTCACGATCGTATCGATGATTCCATTAACCCCATCGTGGTCAAGGAGCTTCGCCAAGCGGTTCAGGGGAAGTTCATCACCGGCATCCTGATTTTGTTTTTGTTTTTCCAGATTGGGACGCTGACATTTTCAATGATAGACAAAGCAGCGGTGAGCAATTTCGACCTCGGACGCGAAACCTTCATTTTCCTGATGGCTTTCGTCCTTGTTGCAAGTACTTTGGCAGTGCCGGTTTATACAGGATACCGATTTGCCGGGGAACGAACTGAGATCGAGTCCGACCTGCTTTTCATCACCACTATCACTCCCCGTGCCATAATTCGGGGAAAATTTCTGTCCGCAATGGCTCTTGCGATGCTTTTCTACAGCGCCAGCATGCCGTTCATGACCATTACATATTTTTTCCGTGGAATCGATCTTTTTTCGATTTTTGCATTGGTCGTTTTCAGCCTGGTGGCGGTCTGTCTGAACGTCGGAATCTGTATCTTCATCGCCTGTTTGCCGCTGAACTTCGCCCTTCGCGTGGTTGTCGGGTTAATGGCCTTGATTCCGTTGCTTTGGGTTTTTTTCGGATCGATTGCGCTGACAACCGAGTTTCTAAAAATGGGCATCGGATCACGCATCTTTTCATCGGCATTTTGGGAGGATTTTGCTCCCGGGATTGTTCTTATCGTGTTCGCGCTTGGTTTGCTATACGTGCTTTCCGTGGCGGCCATTTCGCCTGCTCCGACCAATCGGGCTCTCGGAATACGTCGCTATATCACGATTTTCTGGGTCTTGTCGCTTGGGCTCATGTTCGACCACACGATTCGGTCGACTTCGGCAAGTATCCTGGAAATATGGATACTGTTCATCACGGTTCTTCTTGCCGGAACGATTCCGGCCGCCGTAAGCGAGCGGACATGTTGCGGTAGCCGCGTCGCACGAACCATTCCGAAGGGCGCTTTGGGAAGACGGCTGGCGTTTCTCTTCTACAGTGGATCCGCAGGTGGCATAGCCTGGGCGGTCGGAATGATACTGCTCACCCAGATCGTGCCGCACATTCTTCTCGAAATCACCGGTTTACGTGCTCTTGTTCCAACGGGTTGGAGCTTGGAACGCGAACGTGAGACGGTTCTCACGTTAAGCATGTACGTTCTCGGATACAGTCTCCTCGCCGGCTTTATCCGGCGCATTTTTTTCGGCGACCGGGTTCCGGTCGCATTCACCTGGATCATGGTTGCCCTGGTGGCCGGGATTGGCGGGGCTCTTCCCCCAATTTTGGGTTTCGTTCTATTCGGTTCGGACGATAATGTCTGGTTGTTAGGAAATCCATTCCTGACGTTTCAGAGCAGTTCCTGGCGGGAGAGCTGCCTGAGTTTTTCCGCCATCTTTTGCCTGGTTGCCCTGTTGCTCAATTTCAGGTGGTTGAAAGATCAATGGACCTCATTCATTCCGCTGGAGGAACAAACCGTGCAAACCGCGGAAACTGGCCAGGCTGCGGAAGTTGCCCAAGCTTCTCAAGCCACCCAAGCTTCTCAAATCCCCCAAACTTCTCAAGCCACCCAAGCCGCGCCAGATAGCTCTCCTTTGCCGAAATGATCGCTCTTTACCAGTGGAAAAGGTCTGTGTGCCTGCTGCTTTGCCTTGTTGGGCCGCATCTACTCAATAATTCGGGGAAACTCAATGATTCCTGGCGCAGGAGATTTCTCCCTTCGGTCGAAATGACAGCATCGTTTGTTATTCCGAACGAATGTGAGGAATCTCGCTTTTTGTTGAGAATCAGCTAATGCCCCTTCTTTTTGAGCGGATACGTGGGCCAATGAGCGTGGGTGTGACCTTCGCGTATTATGGCGGCCCAAAGTGGCGGCCACTTTCAGACGTTGCCACTGCCGCGGAGGCCGGTAGCCTCCGCCACTTTTTACATAAGGGCGCATCGCATTTTGTGATTTTACCGATTCAATTCTCGCTTGCAGTAAGCTCTTCCCCTAATCCCCACTTCCAAATCCCTATTCTCTTTATTATTTCAGCCCAAGCCTGCTTCGAAAGTCACACCCTATGACCGCTGCGCTGGAGCGTCTTAGGGTGTGGCTCGATGAGAGCTTGAATCCCATTCTTGTAAAGGATCTTCGACAGGCTGTCCGCGGACGTTTTTTCACCGGCATTCTCCTCCTTTTCCTTTTTCTGCAGATGATGCTGTTGTTCGTGGTTCTCGGGGATGAGGTTCGCTCCGGGTCGATGCAAATGGGTTGGGAGGTCTTTTCTGGCCTTCTCCAACTTCTGATAATCACGACGATGGGGCTCATGCCTTTGATCATGGGTTATCGTCTCTACCAGGATTTTCAGCCCGGTGAGCAGGATCTCTTCACGATCACCACATTGACCCCGCGGCAGATAATCAACGGAAAGCTGCTGGGGGCATGGTTGCTTACAGCGATGTTCTATGCGCTGCACATGCCTCTGGCAACCTTGACGGTCTTTCTGCGCGGAGTCGATTTTCCCTCGATTCTGGTAATCTTGTTTTCCGGGCTCATTTTCACCGGTTTCATCCATCTGGCCACGGTTTTGGCCGTTCTGGGCCCGGCCCGGCAGCAATCGATCGCGGGTGTCTTTTTCGGAGGATCATGGCTCCTTTACTTTTTGGTCATGATGTTTCAGGAATTCATCCAACAAGTCCATCGCCACGGAATGAGCGGTGGTTTTTGGGGCTTTCTTTCAAGATACTGGGAGCCATTGCTTGTGCTCGTATTCGTGGCGGGCGTCGCCTATGAATGGTCGGTGGCTAAGGTCACTCCGCTTCATGCGAATCGGTCGTTGGGAGTTCGAAGATTCATTTCCTGCTTTTTTCTGGGTTCCCTTTCCCTGGTTTCCTTGCAGGCGCTCAGCACGGGAAAGGTTCAACCGATCGAATTCTGGGTGATTTTCCTGGGCGTGATCCTGATGTTCTGTTTTGCCTGGGCAGCCGCCGATCGCCTCGAACCGGGCCGGCGAATTCTGGCCGAAATTCTCACATCACGGGTTGGGCGGGGGGCTTTCATTTTCTCGACCGGCGTGGCAGGCGGCCTGGCTTGGGCCTCCACCCTTGGGATCCTGCTTCTACTGGTCGTGTACGGATACCCTTTTTTCCATCCTGCCTGGATGCCCGAGTTCAGTCGCGAACTTAACCAAGCCTGGGCCGGGTTACAGGCCGGGATCCTGTTCGGTTTCAATATCGGAATGACCGGTTTCCTTCTCCGCCGAATCTCGATTGCCCTTGGGTTGGCTGATGATTACGCAGTCCATTTTTCGGTTGGCCTTTTTATCCTGACAGGCCTTGTTCCGTTTTTTATCCTTGCTGTATTCCAGGATCTGGGTCGAACCCCGGAAATTCCTTCGATTTTTTTCATTTCTCCGCTGTTGATCGGGGAAAAAAGATATCAGGCATCGGTCATTATTGTCCAGATGATCTGGGCTGCCTTGAACGCCATCCTCAACATCTCCTGGATTTACGAAAAATGGGCGGCGTTCGTTCCCCCCGCTCTGCCAGTGGCAACGCTTGTGAGGCCGGTTTCAACGCAGGTTTTGATTCCGATTCCGGTTCCGGTTGCAGTCAAGGAAAAGGTGGACTGAAATGGGCGAAATGGAGCGAACTTTCTTGCGTGAAGGCGAGGCCGCGGGAGCCCCCTACCGGTTAGGGGTTCCCAGCCAGTTGCAGCGCGGCCTTGGCGGAATCCGCGTCGGACGCGGCGTCGGCAGCTCTCTTGAATTCCTGGATCACCGGGAATACCAACCGGGTGACGACATCCGCCACATCAACTGGAATGCTCTGGCCCGCAGCGATCGGCTCACGATCAAACTTTTCAGGGAAGAGGTGTCGCCACACGTCGATCTTCTGATCGATGGATCACGATCGATGGCCCTGGAGAAGTCCGAAAAAGCTCGCGCGGCTCTTGGGCTTGTCGGGTTGTTGGCAAAAGCCGCGGAAAACGCCGGTTTTACCTGCTATCCTTGGCAGATCAAAGCAGGATGCGATCGGATTTACAATGGCCACCTGCCTCCCTCTTCATGGGAAGACATCGAGTTGTCCCATCCCGGCGATGCTGGGTCCGCGCTCGGGCGGCTTCCACCGAGGTTGCGGCCGCAAGGGCTGCGAATTCTGATCAGCGACCTGTTGTGGGAGGCAGACCCTTCCTCGATCATGCGCATTCTGGGAAACCAGGCCGCCGCGGTACTGGTGGTTCAGATTCTCGCCACGAGCGAGGTTCGGCCTTCATTCCTTGGAAACATGCGCTTGGTCGATGCCGAGACCGGTCGAGAAGAGGACATCTTCATCGATCAGGCGGCCCTGGCAAGATATCAGGCTCAACTTTCCCGCCACCAGGAACACTGGCTTCTCGCCTGCCGCAAGGTCGGTGCGAGCATGGTCACCCTGGTCGCGGAGGCCCTTGTCGGATCATGGAAGCCTGTTCCGCTCGTGGAACAGCAGTTCCTGATGGCGGTGTGACGATGGCAAATATTTTCCCGAAATTTATTGAGCGGATAAGATGGCTTTGACTTTGACATTCTCAGCCGCCCTGTGGGGAGGCGTCGCCGTTGTTGCGAGCCTTCTGGGGATTTATTTCTTCCGCACCCGTTCCAAGCCCCAAACGGTCGGTTCACTCCTTCTCTGGGCCGAGCAAAGACGGCCATCCGAGGGTGGTAGATGGCTTCAACGGCCGCAGATGCCGCTTCTGCTGGCTTTGGAGATCATGACCGTCGTGCTGATAGCGCTTGCGGCGGCCAGTCCGCGAGGGGTTTCATCATCCCAGGCGATTCCTCTTCTCGTGGTGCTGGACGACTCCTACTCAATGAAGGCGGGAGGTGACGACTCCGCGCGGTCTCAGGGAATGCGTGCCGTAGAGAAGGAAATCGTCGACCATCCGGGGTATCAGGTTCGCCTGATTCTGGCAGGCGCGCGCCCGGAGTTTCTTGGTGAGACCTGCCGCGCGGTTGTCCAGATAAAAAGTCTCTGGCAAGGCTGGAAATGCGGATCTCCGGTTGGTGAGCTCGATCTTGGCATTGCCCTGGCCCGCGAGACGCGTGATTTCAGCGCCCGCATTCTGGTGATCACCGACCACCAGCCGCCCGAAGGTTTTTCCGACGGGCGTATGCAATGGTGGGCTTTCGGCAAAGCCCGCCCGAACTTCGCTTTCATAAACGCCGGAAGGACGATGTTCGGCGAGAAAGACCGCTTTTTTGTCGAACTGGCCAATCTTTCATCGAGCCCCATGCGGGTTGGCGGCCAGGTCGAGAACGGCTCCCTTCGCCCGTTTTCCCTGGATATTGCGCCTCGCGATTCGAGAAGGGAGGTTTTCGATATCGATTCCGCCACATCGCCTATACGGGTGCGCCTCCCCCCGGACGATCTCACGATCGATGACGAGGTGGTTCTCCTTCCGCCTCAACAGCGTCTGGTCAAAACTTCGGTACATCTGGGTTCCGGCCCTTTGCAGGGCCTCGTGGAACGCGCGTTGGCGGCTACCGGGTTTATCGAAGCGGCGTCGGGCCCTGCGGACTTATTGATCCGCGGGGACGTCGGAATACCCGCGCTTCCGGGGCTTTCCGCGCTACCTGCGCTTCCGGGGCTTTCGGAGCGTCCAGGACAATGGGTGATGGAGTTTCAACCCGTGTTCGGAGCGAGCTCTTTCGTCGGCCCCTTCGCGATTGACCGAGAGTCTCCTCTTGCGGAAGGACTCGCCCTCGAAGGCGTAATTTGGGGAAGCACTGCAACGGGGACGCTTCCCGGTAGTCCCGTGATTTTTCTGGGAAATGTCCCGCTTCTTACCGAGGAGCGAAAAGCCCAGGGGGGCCGCTTGTTTCGGGTGAGTTACGATGTCGGTCGTTCGAATTTCCACAACACTACGAATTGGCCGATTTTTTTCTGGAACCTTGTCCGGTGGCGGCAGTCGCTTCTTCCCGGAATTCCACAACCCAACCTTCGGCTCGGTATGGAGGCGCATCTGCAAACCATCCCCGGCCAGCCCGATGCGAAGGTCACGGCGCCAGATGGCGAGATCCTGATGGTTAAATCGGCCGGCGAGGGCGCTGTGTTTCTTCCTTATACGCCAGGCATTCACACGGTTGAGAACGGGAGCGAGAAGTTTGCGTTCGCGGTCAACTGCCTGAACAAAAAAGAATCCGACCTTTTTCAAAGCAGCTCCGGGCAATGGGGAGACTGGACGAAATCCGAGAATTTCCGTCAGGAATCGCTGGATCTGAGCTGGGCCTTTCTATTGCCGGCGGCCCTGCTTCTTGGGATTCATTTGCTCCTGATTTCCGCTGCCAAAGGGGGGATTCGCCCATGATCCTGCTTGCGCCCGCCTGGTTGTTGCTTCTGATTCCCTTTTGGATGCTTCTTTTTCTGAAACCTCCGCCATCAAGATGGACTTGGTGGCTTCGGGCCCTGGTTTTCCTGCTTTTGGCTCTGGCGCTCGCGGAACCGATCGTTTCACTCCCCGGAAGGGATGGCGTTCTGGTCGTCGTCGCCGACCGAAGCCGGTCGATGCCTCCGGAGGCTGACACTCAGCATCAAGAGACGATCAACCGGGTGCGTGCCGCAATGCCCGAACACGGACGCATGGCGGTCGTTTCCTTCGGCGATACCGCAGCGGTGGAACTCGCCCCTGGAAATGCGCCTTTTACTGGGTTTGTACAAGAAATTGGCCGAGACGGATCGCTACTGGGCGAAGCTTTTGACAAGGGCGTTTCCCTCATTCCTCAAGATTCCCCTGGAAGAATTCTGATACTCTCCGACGGCAACTGGACGGGCGCGGATCCGGCGAGGGCGGTTCACAGGGCTGGTCGTCGCCGCCTTCCGGTGGATTATCGGCACTACGGCCGGAGCGGCATGCTCGACCTGGCACTCGATCGGATTGACATTCCCACGCTCGTGCAGGCCGACGAATCATTTCTGATCACATGCTGGATCCGATCGCCGGTCGCCCAGGAGATCCGGTTTGAAGCCTGGCGCGGAAGTGAGCTGATGGCGAATGGAAAGCGCCAGGTTCCCAGTGGTGTGAGCCGTGTCTTTCTGAAAGACAAAGCCGGCACTGAAGGCGGATTGCTGCGCTACACGTGCAAGGTAAGCGCCTTGGCCCCGGATCCGGTTCCTGAGAACAACACCGGGGTTGCCCTGCTCGGAGTGGCGGGTTCCCGTCCGTTGTTGCTTGTCACCAGGAATCCTGCATCCACCTTCCCAAGGCTCATTGAGTCCGCTGGGGTAAAGATCCGGACTGTCGGGCCGGGCGATCTGGCCTGGAGTCTCGATGAGCTGGCCAAATACTGCGGAATCGTCCTTGACAATATTCCGGCACAGCAGCTTGGCGTTCATGGAATTCAGACCCTTGCTGCATGGCTGAACGAGGCGGGCGGAGGTCTCCTGATGTCGGGCGGGCAGAACTCATACGGGCCGGGCGGGTATTTCCGATCGGTTCTCGATCCGCTGCTTCCAGTTTCGATGGAGCTTCGAAGCGAGCACCGCAAGCTCGCCATGGCAATCGTGATCGTCATGGATCGCTCCGGAAGCATGGCCATGGCGGCCGGCGGCGGCAAAACGAAAATGGATCTGGCCAACCTGGCCGCCTGCGAAGTTGTGGGATTGATGTCGCCGATGGATGAGCTGGGCGTCATTGCCGTGGACAGTTCTCCGCATGTGGTGGTTCCTATCGGGCCGTGCGAGCAGAAAGGCGACATTCGTAACAAGATTCTTTCCGTCGAATCAGAAGGCGGCGGGATCTTCGTATACGAAGGCCTGGAGGCCGGCGCGCAGATGCTCAACTCGGCCAAAGCCAAGACCAGGCACATGATTCTGTTCGCTGATGCCTGCGATTCGGAACAGCCCGGCCATTACTGGGAAATTACTGAAAAATGCCGTAAGGCTGGAATGACGGTAAGCGTGGTGGGCCTTGGTGAATCAACCGACCCTGATGCCCCGCTGTTGGTCGATATCTCCAAGCGGGGCGAAGGTCGCGTCTTTTTTACCCCCAATCCTCAGGAACTTCCCCGGATTTTCGCCCAGGACACCTTTGTGGTCTCTCGGAGCACCTTTGTCGACTCGGTGACGCCGTTCAAAATGGCCGCCGGAATGCAGACCATCACGCCGACTACATTCAGCAAAGCGCCTGACCTCGGTGGATACAACCTCTGCTACTTGCGTCCCGGGGCTACTCTTGGCGCCGCAACCGTTGATGAATACAAGGCTCCGGTCGTTTCCGCCTGGCAGGCCGGCGCCGGACGGGTAATGTGCTACGCGGGAGAACTCGACGGAAACTTCACCGGC
>Ga0066636_10002708_pt1 | contig 11304 bp, 9 predicted proteins | sample CryGeyCG2014_080_2_FD_62736 | JGI IMG/M metagenome (GOLD analysis project Ga0066636, IMG submission 62736) | Groundwater microbial communities from aquifer - Crystal Geyser CG07_land_8/20/14_0.80 | ecosystem: Environmental > Aquatic > Deep subsurface > Groundwater | place: USA: Utah: Grand...
AATCTCCCGATCCAAAAACTGAATATGATTCACATGATCAAAATGAGCATGAGACAAAAACACCCCATCAAACCCCGGCTTCACAGGAGAAACATCCGTAAACCGCAACTGCTCCTCCGCATACAAACCCTCCAACTCCGGCAGCAAACCAAACTCAAAATAATCCCCCAAACCATTGATCGCCCTAGGCGAAAGCCAACCAGTAAAAAAATTACACCCCATGGTGAAAGACTGCCCAAAATCAAAGAAAACCCTTACATCGCCATCTTCCAACAAAACCTTGTTACCACCAATCTCATCTACTCCACCATAAAACGTTAAACTCACCATCTCTGACAACCCACACCAATTCTCTTCTAATCACATGTTTAAGACTATTGGAACAACAGTTTAACTGTTGCGCGCGGGCGAGTTAAATAATTGGTGTAAAATGGTTTTTATTCTTCTTTTGCCTATTTACGGTTGCTATGGACTTATTTGACAGGCGAATATTAGCAGTACTGAAGGATGGTGAGCCCAAGGAGTTCAAGGAGCTCCTGCAGGAGGTAAAGTTCTCACACAACACCTTGAGGCTTCATCTTTCAAGATTGGAACGTCAAGGTTTCGTTGTGAAGACGAAGAAGCCCAAGAAAGATTGTGGAAGGCCCTGTTTCACTTACTCCTTGCCTCCGAAGCTTAGACGTAGGGTCGATCTAACCCTGACAGAGCCTTATACCACGATTGTCAGCCTGACCTTTCAGAAGTTACGACACCTCTGCAGGTTCGAGAAAGGCCGATACTGCAAGAAAACAAGGAAACGGTGTGAAGCCCAGAACTGCCCCCAAATCCTAAAAGGGGAATAAACACCATTTTTAACCATTTATTTAATTCCCCCGCGCGCGAGTTTTCATGTAGATTCAGTTAGGGAGAGTATGTCTAGTTCTTATTCCTGTTTTTGTGGGTTAAGCGATGCAAAATGGTTCTCAAGCTCATATTTATCCAAAGCAGGATCCTTGACTAAGCGTGCTTCTATTTCCTCCACAAATTCCTGCGTGAAACCAGTTGGAATTGTAATATCCTGATCAGTAATATCAAGTGGCAGCGGCAAACCAGTCGCCTTATTCACAGACGCATTGAAAAAAGCTAAGATGGAGTCTAACTCGAAGTTGATAGGTGTTTCCAAACAGAAAGGTGGTGCCGGATACGTGCAACGCACATAATGACGTGCAGTCCGGAAAATATCCTCAGGGTTACATAAGAGATCCCGCCTTGCACCACGATCAACATCCCCTTTACATGCTTTTAAAATCGACTCTATACTCCTCTGAGGATCTACAGCGTACCTATGGTAAGCAAGCGCCAGCCTAGTGTAATAGGTGAACCGAACAGGATCCCCAAAAGCAGTTTCATACGAGAACCATTCCCCCTTCTTGATAAGGGATGAAAGAATTTCCTTGTCATTTCGATTCAGACGCAAGCTGTCATTCCCGTTTTTGTATATCATCCACCCGTCAATAGCTGACGTTTGAACCCTCTTAATGATCCCTACAACTTTTCTGCTTTCAAGCAATTTAATTGAAATATCACGGATATGCTTTACCAGTTCAGCTCCATCTTCAAATCTTTCATTTGGCACTTCTTGATTATGCACTATGCGGCAACGCGGTCTAAATCCGAAGAAGCTTCCATCAATAATCAACAAATCAACATTCTTCTCCAAACAAGACAACGCGATCTCACGCTCAAGCCCAGTAGTTAACAACGACAGCAATTTCTTACTAACTTCCGGATCGCCTATTTGAAAATCAGAAAAATGGCCGCTGAAATACTCCTCTTCAACAAGCTCCATACCCTGAAAGATATGGTAGGTCGCACCATAAGTTCCAAAACGCCCTCCAATTCTCTCACTCATGACAGGAGAATCAGAGCCATCAACAACAGCAATTCGCCAATCCTCCCATTCATCATTCTCCGGTATCCTTTCAAATTCCAAGAGTTTACTAAGACTGCCCAGCTTTTGTTTATCTTCGACAAGCTTTGCCTTTATGAGCTCAGCCTGCTTCTCAGCCAGTTCAAAAAACTGATATTGCATTTGAGAAGGAATCTTAACCCACTCAGGAAACTGCTCAATCGCCCCACTCATTTTTTTTCGCCTGACCCCATCATTTATCTGACTCAGCAATATCAAAATGGATTAACAAAGGAATTGGTGAAGGATTCATCTTACCTGTTACGTAAAAATCCCCTACAGGCATAAGTATTAGATATTTTGGATCAATGTCTGCTTGACCTAACAGCTTCATAGATTCATCGAAATCCAAAGGGTTAATTTTCCCAATAAACTGAGTGTTCAAGTTCCGACGGATTGCCGCGTTTATTCCGATCTCACCAGCAATTCCCTGGCTGAGGAGAACAACAGACAGATTGTAACTTCGACCTAGAGCACACAAATCGGAAATCAACTCCATTGTTCGAGTTTCAATTCCCTTGGGCTTGAAAGGACAATACTGTGGGCCCTCATCTATTATGACAGCTAAATTAAGCCGCTCCTTCCCCCCCATCAGCTTGCAGAGATGCTTGGCTATTGATAGAAATGTTGAAAGTTTCTGCTGTTTACCGCCTTTGCTTAGATCGATTACAACTGTATCATGCTGCTTCACAGCTTCCACGATTTCCGCTGGCGCCATCTTCCCCATAACATTCTTCAACTCTTCACTAGACATCTTCTCAAGGTTCTTCTCAAATCTCCGCACATAATTCCTACCCCAATAACTCACTGCACCTGTTCTATCCATGTTTTCACTCTCAATCTCCGATCTAACCCTAGCTTGTAGGTGACCGCGAAGCTGTTCAGGGTCATCGAAATTTCTCCAGCTGCCTTCATAAATCACTGTTTCCAAAGCTGCTCTTATCGGATTTCTTTCAAGCATATTACCTGCGTAGTACCCGAAGTAATCCATGGACGAGCACAAATACTCTATCACCACATCATTATCCAGTCCCAAATCTGATATTTCAAACGAGCTGGAAAAGAAGGGAGCATAGTCTGATCCTTTCCAATCAAAGATTAAAATTTTGTATCCAGCTGACCTGATAAACGGCAGAATCTCATATCGAGTTAAGAGAGATTTGCCTGCTCCAGTTGCCGCAAAAACACCTATGTGATAGCATACAAATTGAGGATTCATTGGAACCCGCCAACTGGGATGACCCTTATAGTATCCAATAGTATTGGAAGTTGAGCCTAAGATTTTCATTGGATCATCATTTTCCTCAAAGATCTGAACGTCCGACGAAGGAGCTATTAACATTTTATTCTCCTTCAACACGCTGTCTGACACTTCACCGACAACGCTGAGACCAAAAGCATAGAATTCTTTGGCGTTTGACGGGTGACGACCGATACGAGCATAGGCTACTCCTGGAGAGTAACTGCCTGTCCGCAGATTCTCGTTGCTCCCTAAACCACCTCGGCACACAGCCATTATTTCATTACCGTTCCTGTTGCGAATAACCACCAAGTCTTCAGCTTTTACCTGCCGTTCTTCGCCTTCAGCAAGAATGACAGATGCTTCCATCACACTTGAACCGCTGGCGACAATACCTGCCTTTCTCATTTTCTTCCCCACACATTATTATGAAACTGCTTTAATAAATGAAACCAAGCAGGCAAAAACTGAATACGAGAGACATCAAAATAAGCCCACAATTTTCGCAGCAATAATATCCTCAATTCGGAGTAGCTCCTGCAAAATCTGTCAGGAATACCGAGAACATCAATTTTCTCTCACGCTGGACAATCTATCCTTGAAATTTACGCACAGGCGTATGAGATGTGCAGAAGTTTACAAGTCGCTTAACATCCTACCCATTTCAAGTCATGCTATTTGATGTTTTCTGGTAAATATTGCCTTTTCTTTTTAACCTCAATGTTCAAAACTTCTTATAATGTTATTCTCACTATGTAATACTTGATATTGATGAGACGAAGAAAGTCTGGTGTAGAGAACCTTTTGTTTCCACGTCCGAGGAGATTTTAGTCGTTTTGTTAGATGATGAACTCTGCTGTGGACTGTTGGCTGAACGTGTGGGAATAACTGAGCAGCATTTAAGCTGGCTATTGCCAAGGCTGGAGGATTACCAGCTCATTTATAGCAATATCCGAAGATGAAGAGAATAAACCGTTTGACACCTAAGGGCAGACTTTTGGCTTTGTGTAAACTGCAGAAAAGAAATTTCAGAAGAGGAAATAGCGTATTGTGATATGTACGGAGCGCCTCTCTGCAAAGAATGTGGAGCCACCGGGTTATGCTTCAACTGCACGGAACTTTGGACAACTGAAATAGACGTAGAAGACATGGAAGCAGAAGAAGAAATCTAACGTTCATTTGCCCCTCCCGATCATAACATGTATTCTTACCGCATTTATTCGCACCCGCGTAGAAACCAGAGTCAATAGTCATCGAATGTTGTGCCTAAATTAATGTTCTCTATTCACTAGCGCGCGAAACAGGTTTAAGAAAGCCTTTCGCTTGAATTTATATATTTTCACCGAACGGTATAAATACTTCAACTGTTACATGTGCTGTAGATAGTGGTACGTATGCCAATTACCGAAGAAGTCGTCAGAGATCGATTCCTTGAGAGCTTAGTAAAGATGCTTTCGAATATGGAACTTCTTGAGAGTGTCCGCGAGTATAAAGTAAATTCTGACAAGGCAGATCTGTTGTTGAGGGTTCGGATAGGTAGAACTGTTAAGAACCTGGTCTGCGAAATAAAGTCCAGCGGTCAGCCAAGATACATGTTTCAAGCGGTTTCACAAGTCAAGTTCCTTTCTTCATTTATAAATAATAGCTATCCTATTGTAGTAACCCCCCACATCGGAGAGAAAGGTAAGGAAATCTGTAAGTCTTTCGATGTAGGTTATATAGATCTCGACGGAAATATATTCCTAAAATTCGATGAGATTTACATAGAAAAGGAAAGCAAGGAAAGAGCAATAATGAGGAGACGGAAAGTTAAGGATTTATTTGCACCACTCTCATCGCGAATAATACGAATTCTCTTGGTAGACCAAGATAGATCATGGACCCTATCAGAACTTTCCAGAACGGCAAAAGTGAGTGTAGCGTATGTGCACAAGATAGCAAAAACTTTGGAAGATAAAGGATACGCTATACGAGACCGAAATTACAAACTCAAACTATCAAGGGCTAGGTCCCTTCTAGAGGAATGGACCTCCAAATACGATTTCATTTCAGAAAACACCCTTCGTAAATTTTACACCTTTGAGCGAGACGCAAACCTTTTCATCAGAAAGATAAGAGATGTAGGGGAAAGAAACCAACTGAAATACGCCTTGACCCTACACGCTGGAGCGTCTCTGGTTGCCCCGTACGTTCGATACACAGACGTTCATTTTTACATTAACCCCGAGCAAATCTCCAGATGGAAAGATGCACTAAACCTAAGGCCAGTGGAGTCTGGTGGCACAATAATGCTAGTCGAACCCTACGATGAGGGCGTTTTCTGGGGCCTACAGGAGATCAACAAAACGAAAATTGTTTCAAACATCCAACTTTACATAGACTTGTTCAACTACCCTGCTAGAGGAAGAGAACAAGCAGAATTTCTGAGAAATAAGAAAATAAAGTTTGAGTGATCACATGAATGGTTGGAACATCAGGCTATACAGTCAAGCGGTTACAGAAGCTTCAAAGTCAGCATTGATTGAAGTTTTAAGAACTTTAAGCTCCTATTCCGATTATTTCGTTTTAGGAGGAGGCTGGGCTCCATACTACATTCTTGAACGCTTTTCTCAAGGGGCTAAGTTCCAACACTGCGGATCTATAGACATAGACCTCATAATGAATCCAAAGCTCCGTGAAACTTCTCGTTACGAGACCATAGTCAAAATTCTATCACGTCGCGGATATCATCAACACGTTGAAGGAGACAGAGTCTTCCTTTACAAGTTTGACAAAAGCATAGTTTCTCCCGTAGACAGCAAAACATATGATGTCTCTCTGGACTTTATTACAGAGCCCCCCGAAACAGAGTTGCAAGAAGACCTTGTGGCAGCAGGAATAAGGGGATGCAGTGCTGCGCTTGATCACTTCTTTGAACATTCCATACATGGCATACTGCCCGGAAATGGAGAAGCCACTGTAAACACTAAAATATTAGACGCAGTGGGCTGTTTGGTAACAAAGGGATTGGCCATGAAAGGGAGATTCAAGGAAAAGGATCCCTATGATGTGTATGCTGTCGTCAGTTATTACAAAAATGGACCACTTGACGTTGCAAAAGATTTCAAAAGATATGTAAACGAACCTATCGTAAAGGAGGCGTTAGAAAACATCAGAGCACAATTCAAAAGTGATAAATCAGAGGGACCCTACTCCGTCGCCCGTTTCATGTATCCTGGAGATACAGACATGCAATCCAGAATTAGAACGGATGCTTTCATGCGGCTAAACGAATTTTTCAAAATTTTATAGCAATTTTTCATCAAACATTAAATACTTTTACCGTACGGTAAAAATTCATTCTTAAACCTCAAAATCAGAAAAAAGGGGAGTTTGCGGGGGACATCTCCACTAATCTGTGAAATAACCTTTACTTACTATTTTTGACATTACCTAAGCCAGCGAATAACATAGCCGACTAAGAGTCACTTTCGAACAAATCACAGAAATAGAAGAAGAATAGTGGCTGCAATGACTGAAAACCAAGAAAAAGAAGAATATCATTGCGAAGTTTGCGGTTGAAAAATAAGCAAGGAAGAGTATGAAACCTACGATGGGCTCTGCTGGGAATGCTGGGACGACCAAATGACAGAAGAATGCGAATTTGAAGAAGACATCATCTAAAAAATTGGAAACGTGAGCGTCAATGGTTAAATGTGTAGATTGCGGAAAAGAAATCCCAAAAGACGAGGCACTATGCTGTGACGTGCGCGGAGCACCTTTATGCAAAGAATGTGGCGCCACTGGGCTATGCTCCAACTGCACGGAACTTTGGACAACTGAAATAGACGTAGAAGACATGGAAGCAGAAGAAGACCCATGATACCAATCCTATGAATGGAAAAAGTTGTTGTTGGTTGCCTAGGGTAACCACAACAACAAAAGTCAACCAGACAACCTAGAAACCTCTCAAAATTTTTAATGTAACATGCCAATTTTTGGGTAACAGTATTAAATTCTTCAAAAATCTCTGGAGGACAATTTTTAAATATTTTAATGTAGTATGCCATAAAACGGGTAACTACTTTAAAACCGTGGAAAAAATGGTTACAAAAACTGAGACATTATACAATGCGCTTCTATCAATGAAAGTAGTAAGTTTTGACGATATCGTGGGAAAAGCCGCAGGCATCATTGAAGCCGCTCCAGACCGCAAATACATCTACCGTAAGTACGTGAACAGGTTGGTTAAAAGCGGCAAGCTTCAAAGAATCCGAAAAGGATTATACGTAGTTTTGTCGCCTCTTGAGGAACAAGAAGGATACGTAGCCGATAAGCTTCTAATCGCCTCCAAAATCAGAAACAAATACTATTTAGGCTTCCACACAGCCCTAGAGTATTATGGTTGCGCCAGCTCCTTCTATAATGAAGCCTACGTATGCGTGAAGGCAAAGGACAGATTCAACCCGTTCCAGTATAAACGTTTCAGCTTCAGACCAGTATTTGTCGATGACATCACTCTAGGGGTAGAAGAAAAAAACTACCACGGAAACACCATAAAGGTTAGCAGCAAAGAAAGAACATTTATCGAGTGCATCGACAGGATTCAGTACGCTGGAGGATGGGAAGAATGCATCAAAAGCCTAGAAGGACTTAGAACTCTTAACATAGAAAAACTGGTAAACCTACTGCTGCATAAATATAAAAAAGATATACTGTTTAGACGAGTTGGCTACATCTTGGAACTTCTAAAAGAACGTTCACCATTCTACGAACATGTAAATGACCACTTACTTAATGAAGTGGAGAAGCAGATAACAGGACCACCAAAATATCTAACATATGGAAAGAAAGGCACCCTTAACAGAAGGTGGAAGCTGTACATCCCCGATGGTTTCGAAGAAAAATTGAGATGCATCTAAATTGAAGAGAGAATACAACTTTAATGAGCTTGCACGCAAACATGGCTTTACCATTCGAGAAATAGAAAAAGTCTGCAGAATCCTCCTTTACACCATTTACATACTCTCCGCAGAATCTTGAAACTGATCAAAACCTTGTCCATCTCTTCGCCTGGCCTTTGGAAACTGCTCTCGCCAGCTTCAATGTAGGCTTGTAATGGTGCTTCGGTCGGCCTCTTCCCTCAACAACCCGGTTTCTAACCACCAACCCCACCATCTCAAGACCATTCACGTATCTTTGAACAGTTTGACGGCTCAACCCACTCGCAGAAACTAACTCACGAATAGTTATGGAGCCAACCTTACCTCTCTCCAGAACCAGCGCAGCAAACTCCAACTGCCACCAAGGAATCACACAACCACCACAATAATGTAAAATATTAACAATTAAAAAACATTATTGCTCAATTAAGCAACACCCTAGCGCGCGAGCTATTTGAACGCATTTAAGATCATTTGAACCCAACTTTGAACTTCGGTTGTGGAAGTTCCGCGATATTGTTCTATGGCCTCTGTTTGTGAGGGAAGTTCTTTGACGGTTGCTGCCAAGAATTGAAGGTTTTGGTTATCAACCACGCTTTTAAGTGATCCTAGGTCGAGTGGTCCATAGTTGGGATCCGTCAAGGCGATTGTATCTGACAAATCTTTTGTCGCCTTTGCTCTCAACCGAAATCTTTCAGTTTCATTGGTTGCTCTATTGTGCAAATCGAAAATGCGGTCTCTATATGATTTGATCTTATAAAGAAGAAGTAGTTCTTTCTTGGGAACGTTGATGTTTATGTAGTCATCAATGCTTCTCCTGACGTAGTGATTTTCCTGTAAACAAATGTAGAAAGGAACCCTTTTGCGGTTGTCTTCGTGAAATGCATTGACGAGATTTGTTGAAAGCAGATCAAAGATAACATTATCGTGCGGACCCGCATTTGGTATCGGCTTTGAAAACCGTTTCCAAATCGGCGTGTCTGTAGTTGTTGGGATCCATCCACATTGTTGCGTAAGAATGGACTCAACATCATGAATTCTATCGTGAGGTGTAACTACGTCAACATCGATAGATTCGAGATATGGGTTATATGCGTAGACTGCCCATCCTCCAACCACTGTGGTTTGTATGCCATAGTTTTCGGCATGTGCATTGAATCGGAAAAGTTCATGTCGGGATAGCTGTCTTGCTCTATTTGCAATTTCTTCTGACAAACTTAGATTCTGCCGCCTCTAATTTTTGAGTATAATTCGATGGCCAACTCGTTACCAATCGTTCCGTAGCAGGACAAGTCAACGACTGTTTGGATTTGTGAGCAAATCCTGAATCCTCCCAGGTTTTCACTTTCTCGCAGAATATCCATTGAATCAGGTTCGAAGACTTCTACGCGAAACTGTCCCTTCCCTTTTGGTTTCAACTCTCTTTTCAGCGACTCTTGGCGCTTTTCATCGAGAGCATCAACATACAGGTGCACTACGTCATACTTCTTCGCATAAGCAGTGTATCTTTTGGCAGCGCTGAACAAAGCAAGAGCGTATCTTACATCCATACTCTTGAGCACCTGTCTAATCTTCTCCTCCACGTCTTCGATTTCCCGGTATCGATTGGGCATGAACCAATTTAATGTTCTTAGCCTTTCCATGCTTCGAGACCAAGATATTTCGTTGAGCAATTTCCACGGCTCCAAAAGAATGAGCTGTCTTCTTTTGTATTTGGCGATTTCTTCCTCAATAAGATACGTAACAATTTTGTTCACAAGCCCGATGGAAACATCAATTCTATTTGCGATTTCCGTTTGAGTTGTCTTTATGTGAGTTAGCAAATATCTAACAACACGCATAGATTTGGGAGAAGAGAGTGAAACTCGTCTCCTCTTTGCGATCGTGAAGACTGAAGGCAAATCAGAAGTGAGCGTTTCAGGAAGAGGCCCTGGTGCATAAGTAATTTTATTGAAGACTACTTTGTTTTCAAGAACATGGTATGTCATAACTTGGAGCTTTGGCAATTCTCCTTGAATTCTGTCAATTAGATCTCGCAATCTTGAGGATGCTAAGGCATTCTCCGGAATTACTAGAAGAATAGTATCAAATCTATCTGGAACTAGTCTATCATAGCCTACTATCTGGTATATGGTCTGAATGACGTTTTGAGGATAGGTAGAACTTTTGAGTTCAACCATTATTCTTGTTCCATCGTCTGACAAAACAAGATCCGGTCTGTATGAGGGAAGTATCTCTGGTCCTATCGAAACATTCATTCTAGGCGTGACTTCTCTGATAGAGTCAACAAAGACTCTCCTCAAACTCCTGAAACTGATTTTCCCAGAAGACAATGAGCTTTCACCAGTGAATATTTTCAACGAGCTCCTATATAAAATTTCATCAATTGATGAAAGATCTTACATGATGGACGAGCTGAGGAAGTGAGAGTGAAAATATTCACTCTCCTCCATCATAAAGTTTCACCAAACAGTGAAACTCAGCCAAACCACCATGCATAAGCGCGCTAACCATATAAATCCTAAACATCCCAACTTTTTTAATATCTTTTAAAACGAATGTCTGCCCTAGGGAAATAAAAGGGTAAATGAGAAGAATCCTGAAATCATTCCGGTCCCAAAATCTTTCCTAAGTCCATTTTCCACCCACTTTCCTTCCCAACTTAACGATTCCTGACGCATTTTTAACATTCCTTCATAATGTATATTCTTTACCGTATTTGATCACCTGAACATTTTTGCTTATTTTCTTGAATAATTGCTGGTTTTCCGTGTGTATCGGGAAAATTTTCTTCGGTTTGATGTGGTTGATTAAACCCGTTATTTGTTGTTTGTTCATGTGTCCGGAAGCGTGAAGTTGATGAAAACGCATTTTAAAATGGTCCAGCCAATTGTGCATAACCTCATCTTCAATATCCTCTTCACTAAACGGTTCACTCATACTATGGATAAAATGGCTGCGTGGGTCTGGTTTAATGTCGATTAATTCTGCAAACTGATAGAAATCCAAGTCCATGACCAGCTTGCTCTGGTTTTCATGCACAAACTCATACGTCACCATTTTATCCATAAACTGTCGCTCCCAAACATAATAGTCCTTTTCCTCGAACCCTCCAGACCTTTTCCGCTTATAATAAACCAAAATATCCTCATCCTTCAACGGGTCAGGGAGATCAAGACGTTTGTCCTCCACAA
>Ga0066636_10002709_pt1 | contig 11303 bp, 4 predicted proteins | sample CryGeyCG2014_080_2_FD_62736 | JGI IMG/M metagenome (GOLD analysis project Ga0066636, IMG submission 62736) | Groundwater microbial communities from aquifer - Crystal Geyser CG07_land_8/20/14_0.80 | ecosystem: Environmental > Aquatic > Deep subsurface > Groundwater | place: USA: Utah: Grand...
ACAAGCGGAAACAACAACCTAAGGCTAAAATGGCAAGTAGCATAAGCCATTATCTAAACAGAGTTAAAGCCTCTCTTAATATCGATCAGACTATAAAGGATGATGTGGTTCAGGAGCTTCACACACATCTCGAAGACAAAACTCAGGAACTCGAAGAAAGTGGGCTAAGCAGAGAGGAAGCAAGCAAGATCGCGGTACAATCTGTGGGTTCCCCTGAATTGATTGCTCAGCAAATCTATGAAACACACGCTCAAGGTAGCTGGAAAGAGGCACTTTTCAGTGCCTTGCCCCATTTTCTGGTTGCTTTGCTCTTCACTTCCTATTACTGGCACAATATCGTCTGCGTGTCAATTATATTAGTACTAATCGTGGGCATAGCAATTTACGGTTGGCAGAGAGGTAAGCCAGTATGGCTTTTCCCCTGGTTAGGATATTACCTTATGCCAGTAGTAGTTGCCGGTATATTACTGCTTTCCCTTCCTCAAGGTTGGGGCTGGATAGCAGCACTCATGTACATTCCCCTGGCTCTTTTTGTTTTTATCCATATAATGAGACAAACTGCAAGGCGGGATTGGTTATACGCATCATTGATGCTAGCCCCTATGCTTGTGACATTCACTTGGCTTTCATCCTTGGGCACAGGAAGTAGGCTTGTGGCAAATGACTGGATAGCAAGCTTGCAAACAAATGCACTTTGGGTAGTCATTAGTTTTATCGCTTTGGCAGGAGCAACTATCGCCTTTGTCCGTGTCAAGCCACGCAGGTATAAAATTCTTAGTTTATTAATTCCACCGCTTGTGATCTTACTCTCGGTAACCACAGCAAGCCGAGGAAACATCGACTCTTGGGGTTGGTTGATATTGTTCTTTTCTTTATTAGCCTTCGCTACTCCAGTGTGGTTGCAAGCCCGAGCATACCAATAGTCATCCGAGAAAAAACTTCGTTCTTCAATATCCCCAAAATTTACCTAGTGGTATTCTAGGGATTCCGTGAAATCCATCCACAAAATCAAAGCTCCTGCGGAGGCAAGGAAGCAATAGGCGGAGTTTCTGTGGGGTAGTAAAGAACTGAAGATTAACTCTGTTTCTGACTCCACAAGCCAGGTTGGGACTGAATATCCCTTTTGTAAGGCAGTCCTAGATGTTCATAAGCAAGCCTGGCGGCTACTCTGCCACGAGGTGTCCGTTCCAGAAAACCTAACTGAAGAAGGTACGGCTCGTAAACATCCATAATGGTATCAGCATCCTCGTTAATAGAAGCAGCAATGGTATCTAGACCTACAGGACCACCGTCAAATTTGTCAATTATTGTATGCAACACTCTATGGTCTATGTCATCCAAACCCAGAGAATCTATCTCCAGCTTTGAAAGTCCTTCCAGAGCTACTGCCTTGGTGACCACTCCATTTGCCATGACTTGAGCATAATCTCTTATTCTCTTCAAGAGACGATTGGCCACTCGAGGAGTACCTCTAGCACGCTGGGCAATTGGGACAAGCCCCTCTCTCTCTGCTTTCACCTTAAGGATAGTTGCTGACCTCTCCAAAATCGTCTGTATTGCTTCCTTGTCGTAGAAATCAAGATGATATGGCACCCCAAATCTATCGCGGAGGGGAGGACTCAGTAGAGCAAAGCGCGTAGTAGCCCCGACTAAGGTAAAGCGGGGCAAATTCAACCGTAAATTTCTAGCAGCTGGACCTTTCCCTAAAAAGATGTCAAAAACAAAATCCTCCATTGCCGGATAGAGTTTTTCCTCTATTGTATGGCTAAGTCTGTGTATCTCGTCAATAAAAAGGATATCCCCTTCATGCAGATTAGTAATAATAGCTGCTAAGTCTCCAGTGCGTTCTATCGCCGGCCCGGAACTAACTTTAATATCAACTCCCATCTCAGCAGCGATGATGTAGGCAAGGGTAGTCTTTCCCAAACCGGGAGAACCATAAAGAATGATATGGTCTAGTGGCTCGCCTCTTTTTTGAGCAGCGAGAATAGCTATTTTTAGATTATCTTTAATTTTTTCTTGACCTATGAATTCGCTAAGGCGTCTGGGACGAAGGTCAAAATCAATAAAGCTATCCTCGGTTGCTATTTTACCTGAAATAAGCCGCATCGCTAACCTTTGCCCCGATTTAATCGGGGAAAATCTCACTAGCTCTCTAATTCTAGTTTTGGAATCTCCCCTTCATCAAGACCCGGAGAGAGGACTCGGGACGGGATGAGCTTACCGAGAATAACATTTTCTTTGAGACCACAAAGTTTATCCACCTTACCTTTGATCGCGGCATCGACAAGAACACGGCCGGTTTCCTGGAAAGAAGCAGCTGCTAGCCAACTGTCCTTACTTAAGCTAGCTCTGGTTATCCCGAGAAGCGCAGCTTGGGCTGTTGCTGGCTCCCCTCCCTCGGCCAACACCTTGGCATTTGTATCTTCATAGTCGAATCGATTAACTAGCTCACCGGGCAAGAGCTTTGTATCCCCTGAGGAGATAATTCTCACGTTGCTCAACATCTGCCTAATAATGACAGCAATATGTTTATCATGTATAGTCACCCCTTGTGCGCGATATACTTTTTGTATTTCATCAATCAGATATTGCTGGACTGCATCTTTTCCTAAAATACGCAAGATATCATGAGGAACAATGGGGCCTCTAGTAAGCCGATCGCCCGCTTTGACCTTATCCCCTGATCGAACAAGTAAATATGCACCATAGGGGACGCTATATTCTCTCTCCTCCCTCTCTTCATACTTAACATAAACATGGTTACCCTCAATGATGACTTGACCAGCTACTCTAGCTACTACAGATCGAGATTGTCTTGCTTCACCGTAGCTAAGAGCTGGTAATTTCTCTTTGGTCTTCTCTGGCAAGGAAAATAGGATGTCACCAGCAGCCACCGATTGCCCATCAGTTACAGCTAGCTCTGCTCTTCGTGGAATCGGGCATTCATCCAAATAAAACTCAGAGCTAATGACCTTGACTATGCTTTCTCCATCAGTATGGGTTACTTCAACAGTACCATCAATTTCAGAAATGATCGCACTGCCACTTGGTGTTCTCGCCTCGAAAAGCTCTTCCACGCGAGGCAACCCAGTAGTAATATCGACACCTACTACGCCCCCAGTGTGAAAAGTGCGCAGTGTGAGCTGAGTTCCAGGCTCGCCGATGCTCTGAGCAGCGATAACTCCTACAGCAGTGCCGAGCTTTATTAATTGCTTCCTCCCCAAATCCCTTCCATAGCAGGTTCGACAAATGCCAAATCGAGAACGACAGGTAAGAGGTGATCTCATATGTACTCGGGTGATGCCAGCCTCAACAATTTGTTTCACCTTATCTTCATCGATTTCCTCATCCCTCTTAACAATGATTGCATTTGTATGGGGATCAACAATCTCACTTGCCGCTAAGTAGCCAGTAATCCGTTCTTCAAATGGGGGGAGAGACCCATCGGCGGCTTCCCGAGATATCCAAACTCCCTCGGTGCTGCCACAATCCGTTTCAGTTACGATGACATCCTGGGCAATGTCAACAAGGCGTCTAGTAAGATAACCACTATCTGACGTCCTCAAGGCAGTATCAGCTAATCCTTTACGAGCGCCATGGGTAGAAATGAAATACTCCATGGGTGATAATCCGTCGCGGAGGCTTGACCTGATGGGGAAATCTATTATCCTTCCTGAGGGGTCATGCATCAACCCACGTATCCCTGCCATCTGCGTAATTTGAGAAACATTTCCCTTGGCGCCTGATGTAGCCATCATGTAGATGCTACCATAAGGGTCTAGTGACCGGGATACATCCTTGGTAATCTTATCTGTGGTCTCCATCCACACCTGAACTGCTTTTTCATACTTTTCATCCTCAGTAATCAAGCCGTGGTTGAATTGATCCTCAATAAGGCTAAGTTGTCCGTCGGCTTCCTCGAGGAGCTTGACCCTATTTGGAGGCTCTTCTATATCATTCATAGCAATGGAAATACCCGACTTTGTGGCATAGTCAAACCCCAATTGCTTAAGTCTATCGAGAACACCAGCAGCACCTTCATTGCCCAACAAACGGACGCAATCAGCGACTAATGCTCTTAAGGAAGCCTTGTCTGCTATTTTGTTGTAAAAGCCAAGTTGCGGAGGCAAGGCATCATTAAATATAATTCTGCCCACTGTAGTATTTATCCTCCCCCCATCTGAACGAAGCGAAGGATCCCGCACAACAATTTCGGCACCAAGTTCGATAATGCCGAGTTCGTAAGCTAACTTAGCCTCGTCAAAACTGCTGAAAAATTTGCCCTCCCCCTTGGCCCCAGGCTTTGAAATGGTGAGGTAATAGCAACCCAAAACTATATCCAGGGTAGGTGTTGTTACAGGGTCACCACAACTTGGCAGGAGCATATTATAAGGACTAAGCATGTGTTCCCGGGCTTCTTTCACTGCGGCCTTGGACAATGGCACATGAACTGCCATCTGGTCACCATCAAAATCGGCATTAAAGGCAGTACAAACTAAGGGGTGGAGCTGAAAAGCATTGCCGTCGATTAACACGGGTTCAAAGGCTTGAATGCTGAGGCGATGTAATGTAGGAGCACGATTAAGCAATACAGGACGCTCCTTAACTACTTCATACAGTGCATCCCAAACCTCAGGGCTACCTCTTTCCACCAAGCGGCGGGCACTCTTCAGGTTATTGGCATACCCATTTATTATGAGTTTGTGCATAACCGAAGGCTTAAATAACTCCAAAGCAACGTAGCGTGGCAAACCACATTGATGAAGTTTAAGTTTAGGACCAACAACAATGACCGAGCGACCGCTGTAGTCTACTCGCTTACCGAGAAGATTTTGCCGGAACCGTCCTTGCTTGCCCTTCAGGATGTCAGCAAGAGATTTCAAGACATGCTTATTACCAGTGGTAACTGCGCGCCCTCTTCGGCCGTTATCAATAAGAGCATCAATGGCCTCCTGCAACATGCGTTTCTCATTTCGGATGATTATTTCCGGCGCACCTAACTTCATAAGACGCCGGAGACGGTTGTTACGATTAATAACTCTCCGATAGAGGTCGTTAAGGTCGCTAATAACAAAGCGACCGCCATCCAACTGAACTATGGGGCGAAGCGCCGGAGGCAATACAGGAAGCACGGTTAAAACCATCCACTCAGGCTTATTCCCACTGAGCCTAAAAGCTTCAACTAATTGTAGCCGTTGGCTGACCCTTTTATGGTATCCTCCCGAGGTGCTGCGGATTTGCTCATGAAGCTCTTGGTGCAAAGCATCCATATTAATTTGCTTCAATATTTGTAAAATAGCCTCAGCGCCCATGCCAGCTTCAAAGATAGCACCATACTTATCTTTAAGTTTCCTGTATTCCTCTTCGTTTAGCAATTTTAGCGGCTGAAGACTTTCTAGCTCTTCAATGCTTGCCTTTAGCTCTTCTTCAAGTTTTTCCTTCTTTTCTATAAATCTACCACGAAGCTGATTTACCTCTTTTGTCTTAAGCTCTTCCTCCAAACCTTGAGCTTCTAATTCCTCGATTTTCTTGCCTAGACGCTCCTCTTGCTCAGCAATCTTTCGGGCCATTTCTTCTTCAAGGTGGCGAAGCTTCTTTTGCTTGGCCTCCTCATCAACGGAGATAGTAATATACCGAGCAAAATAGATAACCCCCTCTAACTCCCGTGGAGAAAGGTCAAGGAGGAGCCCAAGCCGACTAGGCACCAATTTAACAAACCATATATGAGTAACTGGCGCAGCTAGCTCTATATGCCCCATGCGTTCCCGACGTACGCTGGAATGAGCTACCTCAACACCACATTTATCGCAAATAACTCCTTTGTACCTCGCCTTTTTATATTTGCCACAATGGCATTCAAAATCTTTAACAGGGCCGAAAATCTTTTCACAAAATAGTCCGTCTCTTTCTGGCTTCAAAGTGCGGTAATTTATCGTCTCCGCCTTAGTGATCTCACCGTGAGACCAACTCTTGATTTGTTCCGGTGAGGCCAGACTTAATCGAATACCGGTAATGCCATCAAATGGAGACATTTTCCCCCTCGCTAAGTAGTTCAACAGCAAAACCTAAACTACGTAGCTCCATGAATAAAACCTTGGTCGCTTCTGGAATACCAAGTTGTTGAATATCCTCGCCTTTGACAAGAGACTCATAAGCTTTAGCCCGTCCCATTACATCATCTGACTTTATCGTGAGCATCTCTTGAAGCGTATGAGCTGCGCCATGCGCTTCCAATGCCCATACCTCCATCTCACCAAACCTTTGACCACCAAACTGAGCTTTTCCTCCCAATGGTTGCTGGGTGATGAGCGAGTACGGACCAGTGGAACGAGCATGCACCTTATCACCAACAAGATGAATCAGTTTCATCATATAGATATTGCCCACAGTTATCGGCTTGTCAAATAGCTCGCCAGTCCTTCCATCCCGAAGTTCTACTTTGCCAAAAATAGGAGGATAGAGCTTTCGCTCCTTATAAACTTTCTGTGCCATCTGCTCCAACTCTCTGTCACTGAGAGCTCTAAGCTGATGATTGTCACTGATGCCTAGTTCTTCAAGCCATATACAGAGGGAGGCTCTTCTAGCCACACCTACATGCCCTTCATCCATTATTTCCTTGGCATCAAAACCATGTCGGGAAAGCAATTCTTCGACCTTTTGTAGATCAATCATGGCATTCCTTGGATTCTCAGGGCTAAGGTTAACAGCATTAGCTTTCCAAGCTATCCAAGTCTTGGCTAAAGCATCCTCGATAGTTGTGGCATCAGCCCCATCAAAAATGGGATTAATAGCTCTAAAACCTAGTACTTGGGCTGCCCAACCTAAGTGAGCCTCCAAGACTTGCCCAATGTTCATACGGGACGGAACACCGAGAGGATTAAGGACTACATCTACAGGCGTGCCATCTGGCAAAAATGGCATGTCTTCCTCAGGCAATATGATAGAAACGACCCCTTTATTGCCATGTCTCCCCGACATTTTATCTCCCACTGAGATTTTGCGCTTTTGAGCCACCCATACTTGTACAAGTTTGTTCACCCCGATAGGTAATTCATCATGGCTGTCACGAGAAAAGACTTTAGTCGTGATCACCCTTCCCCACGCCCCTGATGGCATTCTGAGAGAGCTATCTTTCACCTCCCGCGTTTTTTCGCCAAAAATAGCTCGCAGCAGTTTTTCTTCCGCTGAAGGTTCAGTTTCACCCTTGGGAGTAATCTTCCCCACCAGAATGTCGTTGGGCTTTACTTCAGCTCCAATACGTACAATACCCATTTCATTAAGGTGAGAGAGGCTCTCTTCGCTTACATTAGGTATATCTCTGGTTATTTCTTCAGGACCAAGCTTGGTATCACGCTCTTCTATTTCATGTTTTTCAATATGCACAGAAGTATAGACATCATCCCTAACCAGCCTTCTACTGATAATAATGGCATCTTCAAAGTTATATCCTTCCCAGCTCATAAAAGCACAAATGATATTTTGTCCCAAGGCGAGGTCTCCTCCATCTATAGAAAAACTATCTACCAATACCTGCCCTTTCTTAACCTTGTCACCTTTGCTTACAGTAGGATGCTGATTGATGCACGTCCCTTGATTAGTTCTGGCAAACTTGATTAAATCGAATACATGCTCTTCACCTTTTTCAGTTTTGATTACAATTTGTGAGCTAGTCGCCGAAGTAACCACACCATCGTCAGGGGCAAATATCACTTGCCCACTATATTTAGCCACCTCTCTTTCCATACCCGTGGCCACCAAAGGACACTCGGGACGTAATAATGGCACCGCTTGTCGTTGCATATTGCAGCCCATTAAGGCCCGATTAGCATCATCATGCTCAAGAAAGGGGGTAAGACAAGCAGCTATACTAAATAGCTGTTTTGGTGAAACATCGATAAAGTTTACTCTGTCTATTGATTCCTTGAAATATCTGTCCCCCCTCTTAACCTCAACCTTGTCATAAACAAACTCATTTCTTTCATTGAGGAGAGCATTGGCTTGGGCAATGGCATATTGATCTTCTTCGTCGGCTGTCAGATAAACGATTTGGCTGGAAACAAAAGGAACTACCTTAATATTCCGAGCCGGAAGGGGAGATAACTTTTTTGCAAGCTGCTTTGTGATTAATTTTCCAACCTTGGCCACAAGTTTGCCATCACTATCTACTACATCCTCCCTGATTGTTCTCCCTGTCAACTCTTCCGCAGTATTGGGAACCTCGGGGATAACTCTGCGATATGGCGTCTCTATAAAACCATATTCATTAACCGAAGCGTAAGTAGCTAGAGAGCCAATAAGACCAATGTTTGGCCCCTCAGGTGTTTCTATAGGACAAATCCTACCGTAATGAGAATGATGTACATCGCGAACCTCAAATCCAGCCTGTTTTCTTGAGAGGCCTCCAGGACCCATGGCGGAAAGACGACGCTTGTGAGTTAGCTCAGCTAGCGGATTAGTTTGATCCATGAATTGGGATAGCTGTGACCGAGCAAAGAATTCCCTTATAGCGACTGCTACAGGACGAATGTTGATCAAAGCGGCAGGAGTTGCCGCCTCGGGATCGAGAATACTCATTCGCTCTTTAATAGCTCTCTCCAACCTTAATAAGCCGATACGAAATTGCTTTTGTATTAGAAAACCTACCGCCTGGGCCCTTCGATTGCCTAAATGATCAATGTCATCAGGAGCTTCCTTACCAAGGTTAACTGCAATATTACGGCGGACTATTTGCACCAAATCTTCAGGAGTTAAGCCAGTATAATTCCCAGGGATATTAAGGCCTAACTTTTTATTAAGCTTGTAACGACCAACTTTGCCCAGACTATAGCGGCGAGGATTAAATAGGAAATTATTCAGCAAGACCTGGGCACTACTAAGACTAGCGGCTTCACCGGAAGATAGTTTTCTATAAATATCGAACAGGGCAGCAGCCTTGTTTTTGATCAGAGGGTCTCGCTCTATTGTAGAGCGGAGAAAAGCATGCTCAGGGGAGTTATCTACGTCTTGGAAAAGGGAAACTAGGGTCTCATCGCTCTCAAAGCCTATGGCACGCAACAAAGTAGTAACCGGTATCTTTCGTTTGCCACTCACCCTGACCGAAATCACATCTCGATTAGAAGTGTCAAAATCAAGCCATGCCCCATGTTCAGCAACAAGCTTAGCAAAGCCCAATTCCCGCCCACTTGAAGGATCTCTTTCTAAGGTGAAATAGACACCGGGAAAACGAGTCAATTGATTAACTACTACCCGCTCTACTCCAGAAATAATAAAAGTGCCGGTATCCGTCATTAAAGGGAAATCACTAAAGAATAACTCCTGTTGCTTGATCTCACCGGTCTCCTTGACTACGAGTTGCGCAGTGACATGAATAGGAGAGGAATAAGTCAGGCCTCGTTCAAGACACTCAGAGATAGAATGCGGAGGCTCTCGAAACTCATAATCAACGAAATGTAATTCTAGCCTCTTGTTAGTATAATCCTGAATTGGTGAGATTTCCTCAAACAGCTCCCTCAAACCTTCTTCTTGAAACCAGCGGAAGGAATCAAGCTGAACATGAATAAGGTCAGGTATTTCTAAAGTCTCGGGCAATTTAGCGAAAGACTTCAGCAACTCGTGTTTAAGCATAGAAGAAACGATCCTGATTATTCTTCAAAACAATATCTTGAGGACACTAGCTAGGGAAATTTAGAGTGACAAAAGTAACAGAGAATGAAAACATATACAAACTATCCAGTTTAACATCATTGTTTAATTTTGTCAAGACCGCGAATTAAATCATCTAATATGTAACCGAAAGGGAAATTGTTAAATCACGAAAAAAGTAACCGAAAATCTTTAAGATGTAGCCTGGTTACTACTTTAAAGGAGGTTAAGCCAGGCTATGGAGAGGATGGACATGCACTCCAGGAATGAATATCTCAAGGTGTTAAGGGAGAGGTACTTCAAGGCCAAGACTAAGAAGGAGAAGTCACAAATCCTGGATGAATATTGCCGTAACACCGGGCAATCTAGGAAATATGTCATCAGGAAGGTACACCGGGCAGAGCTTAGACCAAAGCAAAGGAAGAAAAGAAAGGAGATATACGATGGCCGGGTTAGAGCTGCTATTGCTAAGATATGGGAAATCTTTGATTATCCTTGTGGGCAGAGACTTAAGCCTTTACTGGGAGCTGAAGTAGACAGATTAAGGGAACTTGGGGAGATTAGAATACCGGACGAGGTAGCCTTGAAATTGAAGATGATGAGTTCAGCCACAATTGATAGGAAGCTTAAGCATCAAAGGGAAATCTTGCACCTTTCGAGGTCAAAAAGTGGCCCAAAGCCTGGCTATCTTTTAAAGCAGAAGATTCCCATAAGGCTTACTGAGTGGGATACCTCAAAAGTGGGTTATGTGGAAATGGATTTGGTTGTCCATTGCGGCTCTTCTACGTTAGGGGAATATGTAAATACCCTAAGCACCACGGAGGTTTCCTCCGGTTGGTGGGAAGGTGAAGCCATCATGGGAAGATCTCAAGAGTATAGTTTTTGGGCTTTAAAGGAGATAAGGAAGAGGACTCCCTTTAACTGGAAAGGGATGGATTCTGACAACGGATCAGAATTCATCAACCAAGCCTTATATAAGTACTGCCAGAGAGAAAAGCTGGAATTTACCAGGTCACGAGAGAACAAAAAGAATGACAATGCCTATATTGAGCAGAAGAACTGGACCCATGTAAGGAAAGTATTTGGCTACTTGAGATACGATACTTATGAGGAGCTGATGATTATGAACGATCTTTATCGTAATGAATTAAGGGTGTACAAAAACTTTTTCCAGCCGGTAATGAAGTTACAGAGCAAAGAGAGAATAGGGGGCAAGGTAAAGAGAAGGTATGAAGCAGCAAAGACACCATACCAGAGGCTCACCCAGTCAAGCCAAATCCCTGAAGAGGCTAAAGATGAACTAAGGGGAATATACCTCAGTCTAAATCCCGCCGAGCTAAAGAGGAATATAGACGCCAAACTAGCCAAGCTGTACCAGGCTTATGAGGAGAAAAGGAAAACCCAGCAGGTTGATCCCCACAAAAAGCTAGCACCCCGCACGGTGACATTTTATATGATGCAACGACCTGCAGTTGGGTTACCTAGTTAAATGATTTGACACGGACAGTGTGCTGGCTGACCACATAGGTAACACTGGACTACGGATTTTAGCAAGTTCCTTTTCAATATACTCTACGGGAGCAAGATAGGCAAGAGACTGGTGCGGGCGGTTGAAGTTATATTCTATAAGCCATTCGGTCAGCCGGGGATTGAGCTCG
>Ga0066636_10002716_pt1 | contig 11290 bp, 14 predicted proteins | sample CryGeyCG2014_080_2_FD_62736 | JGI IMG/M metagenome (GOLD analysis project Ga0066636, IMG submission 62736) | Groundwater microbial communities from aquifer - Crystal Geyser CG07_land_8/20/14_0.80 | ecosystem: Environmental > Aquatic > Deep subsurface > Groundwater | place: USA: Utah: Grand...
ACGGGGGCATTTCGCTAAGCAGCTCAGCAAATATAAGGGCTGGTCCGTTAAAAGTTATATTGTATGTTGTAGAACTATCCGAAGCCGGCGCTAATACTTCCGGATTTTGGGAGAGAGAGGATAAGATAAATGCTCCGGGATCCCCGCTAACCCCTATCTCGTAGATTTTGGAGACCTCAAAGGTAACCGTCTGGTTGGCAGTATTGCCTGCTGCTGCCGATTTCACTGCTCCGAAGATAAGACCCAGAGTGATGAAAAGTGTTAAAATTTTTTTCATTCCTTTTATCGCCTCCTTTTACCCCGTTAGAAAGCCCCGCTGCTTGCCCCATTAGAAATTTTCCATTATTACCAAGGAGTTCCCTTTAGTAACCTATTTCTAACGGGGTTTACCTTTCACAAAACTCCCATTCTGACTTCTAGTTTTGTGAACGCCTACTTATTCTAATTAGTCGAAGAAAGATCGACTAAAAAGGATCGGGATGGCCAGAAACCCGACCATCCCGACTTTGCTTCCTCTTAACCATCAATTAGAGTTAGCGTTACCGTTCTTGAACCCGTGATCACACCTGCGCTAGGCAGGGCAGAGAACCTATAGGTAATCATCTTATCTGACTCCGCCAATAGGCTTATCCCCGTAACAAGGTTCGCGGCTGCGGTTGAAAGCGCTACATCACCCTGGCTAGTCCCTCCCGTGGGGGCGACAAGGTTTATCTTGAGGGTGGTGTCAGCTGGCATATCCGAGTCAATGGCGCCGGTTATCTTCTTGTTGGACTGGTTGGTGGTAACAGCGTAAGCTGTGGCGCTATCCGTAGCCTCATCCGGGTTTTGGCCTGCTGTGGCAGCGTTTACCACCAAGGCCCCGGGGTTACCGCTAACCGAAATCTCACTAATTGCCTGTGTGCTATAAGAGACTGTCTGGGTAGCGGTACTGCCTGCCACTGCCAGAGCCGCTCCGCCAAGAACCAAACACAGCGCAAAAAGACATGCAAATAACCTCTTCATACTTTTTTCACCTCCTTTCTTTTTTGGCCCCATGAACCCTTTTCACCTCCTCTCTTTTTTTGGGTTCCATGAACCGCAATTTCTGGGGTCTCAAAAATCCGATTCTTATGTAGTAATACTTTTTTTTCGAAAAAAGCGGCCTAAAAAGAGTCATTGTTCTCTTTCCGACGCCCATTTTCATCGTCTAACAATGGAAGCAAGGAACCGTTTTGTCCTGCCCTTATCGTTGCAATTTACGATTTCAGAAAAAAAGAGATCACATGAGGTTCGGGTTTTTAATCATCTCTGCCTTTTCTCTAAAATCCATGGACGTATATCCTCCCTTTTGAAATTATCTTTTTTAACTAACCGTAACCGCTGTCCCGGTTGCACAAACCATAAGCAGTCCCCCCTTTTCACCAATTGCCTCATAGTCGAAATCGACACCGACCACTGCATTGGCGCCCAGTTTTACCGCCTCTTGCCTCATATCGCTGATGGCCAGGGAGCGGGCCTTTTTTAGTTCTGTCTCATAGGCTCCCGACCTGCCTCCAACTGTGTCAGTTATTCGTGCAAAGAAGTCTCTTACGAAGCTTGTTCCAATGATTGCCGAACCACTCGCGAGACCGAGGTATTGGGTAATCTTTTTCCCTTCGACAGATGGGGTTGTTGTAACTATCATGATTTTCCTCCTTTTTTTAGGTATGAACTTTACATAGTTCATACCTCAAAAGAACGTGCTCAGCATGATTCCTCCAAGAAGGAAGAAAAACGCTGAGGTGATAAATTTAACGAGAGGGCCTCTCTTCTTTAGGAAGGAGGCAAACCTTCTCTGGGTTACGCCCAGGTAAAAGAGGCCGAAGACCAAAACCAGGGGAATGATGAAGGCCAGGTTATAAAGAAGAAGGTAAGAAAGGGCATCTCCTCTGAGCGGTGATATGCTCATGACGAAGATGATGGTCGGGAGGTAGACCTGGCCTGTGCAGGTAAACTCAAAGAGAGAGACGATAAAGCCCAGGAAAACTGCTCCTAATAGGTGGTATTTTGATAGGCCTGCCCTCCGCCCATCGAGAGCCTCTGGGTCGAACGACAAGGTTTCTGGAGGCGGGCCTACCCTTCTTACCGTCTTATGGATCAGCTTTTTAAGAGACCGGGGAAGCTGGAGTTTCATGGCCTCTTCCTTTCCCCTTTTCCACATGAGAAAGTCGTAGAAGCTCAGGCTTCCCATTGTGAGAGCAAAAACTGAGGCCAGAAGGTAGATTCCTTTTGAAAGGATCGGGGTGAAGGAGAAGCGCTGGATGAAGGAGATGATGCCAAGGCCGATAAAGAGGTAGGTGACAAAGACAGCGCCTGTGAAGCCCAGTCCTACTTTGAGGACTTCACTCTTTTTCCATCCTGTCATCGTAAGGTAGGAGACAAGAAATATAAGCGTTGCAAAGGCACAGGGATTGATGCCATCTATGAAACCTGCGAAGGCTACGGGGATTGGTCCCAGAGATTTGAACCGCTCGATGATAGATTCTTCTGCCTTTCTCAAGTCCTCTGGCACAATGACGATTGGGGATCGTGCTGAAAGGCTGCTCTTTGATCTTCGGAGAATCTCCTCGATCCTCTCCTCCGATATCTCCTTCTGTGAAAGGTACTCCTCTCCGGTAAGTATTGCTGGTGCGGTGAGGCGCTCCCGATTGGGGAGGTTGACCCTCTCCGATATTGCTTCACTCAAGCGCTTTCCTTCAGGTGTTGAAAGGTCGATCTTCTTTATCGAAAGCTTCGGGTATCTTCTTAAGAGGTGATCGAGAAGGACGTCCGTTCGACCACATTTTGCACAACCGCTCTGGTAGAAGTAGATAAGTTCGGCTGAGACTTCTTTTATGGAAGGATCTTCAGTCGAAGAAAGATCGACTAAATTGGCTTTTGGTTTAATGAGAACCTGTCCTGAACTTGTTTCAGGAATGGGTGGGGGAGGTTCTTTTAAGAGATATTCCAGGATGATCGGGTCTAACCTCTCCGTTATCTCCCTTTCGCCTGAGAGAAAGTGGTTACCAATAACGGCAAAGGGAAGCTCCTCACCTCTTTGGCCAAGCCTTCTCTCAAGACTACGGAGCGCTTCGTAGTTATCGGGGTCTTTTAGGTCGAGGAGTGTGACCCTCAGAGAAGGGTACATTGTCTCAAGCCTATCAGTAAGCCCTGGTATGATGCTTCTACAGATTCCGCACTCTTCCGAGTAAAAGAGGTAAAGGTCGATCTTTTTTATTCCTTCGGTCAGGTCTTCAGGAAGCACTTTAAGGAAGTGCTTCCTTTCAGGTAGCACTTCTTCCCTTAGAGAGGTGGGTAGAGGGATGCACTTCCCTGAATTGCTCCCAAGAAAGAGGAATAAAAGTATCACAAGAAGAAAGGGTTTTTTTCCAATGCCCATCTCATTCCTCCTCCTTGGCATGAACCTAACATGGTTCGTGCCTTTTCCAGACCAGCCAGAATCTGGTGAATTCTGTCTTTTGCACTGATAAAGGGAATCACTTTGCTTAAGTGCTACCTAAACTTTAAGGGTGCTGTCCTTCACCTTTTCTGTTTCTAAGAAGGCAAAAAGCATCTCATCCAGACGAGAGATAATTTCTATTCCAGTATCGAATTTGACCTGTCTGCGTTCAACGCACAGGCAGGTATGTTCCATACCCTGGTATGAACCTCACATGGTCCATACTCTTTTCTCCCTTTACCCCGTTAGAAAGCCACGGTCCTTATTGAGGGCGAGGTCAAAGCTCCGTCCTTTCTAACAGGGGTTTACTTTCTAACGGGGTTTACCCCGCCATCCAGAAGGTGAAGAGCGCCTCCTTCAGGTTAAGGGGCTCTTCTTCTGTCTGAAGGACCTCGAAGACCCCCTTGAACTCCTCCTCCTTTCTCTCCAGGGCGATATAGAGAGCGATAGAGGCAGCCGGAAAGTCGATTCCGCATTTCACGGAAAGGGTGTTGAGGAGGTAGAGCATTGCCAAGCGGACCGTCTCCTCATCCGTGATGAATTCCTTGTATGGTTTTCTCGATGGGGAATACTCATGGCTTAATCTGTTCTGTGTCGAGAGGTACTCTTCGAGTATTCGTTTCAGGTCCTTCCTTACCTCCTTCGAGCTTCCCCATCCATTCAGGGCGGAGAGGGCGCCATAGAGAAAGGGAGTTGTCTCGTTAAGAATCTCAAGAATGAGGGTCTTTGCATTTGGATGGTCTGTAATCTGGCCTACAATTTCTTTCATGTCTGAGTCTCCTGGGTTTCAATAGAGTATTACTGTGAGAACTGTTGCCCAGTAGATAAAAAATAATACTAAGAAGTAATACTAATTTGAAAAAGGATTGAAGGTATGAACCATATTAGGTTCATACCAGGGAGGTGAAGCCCTTGGAGGAGCTTTTAACGGTCAAGCAGGTAGCAGGGATTCTCAGGATTTCGAAGCCTGCCCTGCACCTAATATGGTGCAGGGCAGGTTGTCTATGGTCTTGTTGGCCGAAGGAGGATTCCTTACGTCAGGTTTTCGACAAGGGGAATAAGGTTTCGGGTTCAGGATTTTGAGCAGTGGCTTAGGTCTAAAACTGTCAAAGACCGGAGGAGGGCATATGGCTCATCTTGTGAGAACGGCAAGGGGGAAGGAGAATTTCATAAGCTCGATTCTCAAAAAGCATAACATTCAGGCCTGTTTGACCCCTGAGAAGGGGTTTCTAGTTTGTGATAGCAGGCCATCACCGCAACTCTTATTTGAACTCAAAAGTTATGTTTGGAAGGTTATCGAGATAACGGAGGAAGAGGCAGGAAGACTTCTAACCCCTGAAAAATCACCCGATGAAAAAATAGAGGTTGGTAGTCTCGTTGAGATCATTGACGGAGTTTATCAGAACTTCAAAGGAATTGTGCGAAAGAGGAGGGATGGCAGAGCAGTAGTTGATCTGAATCTATTCGGCAGGGTCCTGCCTGTTGAAGTTTCAATCGATGAAATGAAGCTCTCAAAGGTGGGGGACCCATGGGTATGAACCATGTTAGGTTCACCCCGTGGAGTAAGTCTTTCTACTACTCCACAGGGTTCATACCAGGGTATGAAAGAAAGACAAAAGGGGTATATGGCGCCTGATAGTAAAACCAACAGAAAATTTGAGGGCTTTCCGCCTGAGAGACAGACATGGAATTTCCCGACCCCGCTGAACGGTTGGGTCCATAAACTCACGGGGGCTGAGTTCAAGGTTTTGTGGTATATCGTGCGTCATACCTTCGGTTGGCAGAAAACGGGAGACACAATTTCCTATAAACAATTCCAGCAAGGGATTCAGAGACAAGACGGCACGTGGTTGGATCAAGGCACGGGGTTGGGGAGGAGGGCGATTGCTTATTCGCTTAAAAAGCTTGAAGAGATGGGTTTCATTAAACGGATTTCTGGCTCTAAAAGAGGAAAAACAGGACTCTATAAGTTGAGATTTGCTGCCGAGACCAGTGCAAAAAGGAAACTCCCCCCGTGCAAAAATGAAACTGGCACCAGTGCAAAAAGGAAACTCACAATCTTTAATATACAATCTTTAACTAGACAATCTCTCTCTCCATACTCCCATGAAATGAGAGAGAGACTTTTATCTGAGTTGAAAAAGACCTTCCCCGAGCGCTCCTTCCCTAAGGGCCTCCTCCTAAAAGAACCGGACAAGGTTGACTACCTCCTCTGGAAAATAGGGAAGGGAGAGATCAAGCCACATCTCATAAAATCCCCTCTGGCTTATATTAAGTCTTTGACAATAGATGGCCCCTTTCCATCCTTTCACAAACGAGAGGAGGCAAGGAAAAGAAAGGAGCGCCAAAAGGAAGAGGAGAGAAGGAAGGTAGAGGAGGAAATGAAGTCTATAGACTGGGAGGGGAATAGGAAGAGACTGAAAAAGTTTATAGATACTCTTCAGGGAGATCACAATGAAGACAAAGGTTAAAATAATGAGTTATTCAGTTCTCCACAATGCGGTATCCATAAAGCTTCTCTGCGAGGACCCCGGAGCTCTGGTCAATGAGGCGAGGGATGAAAAGAGGAGGGTCAGGTTCGATGACCTCGCCTTAGAGGCAAAAATTCGCTCTATCAACATCCAGAGGGAGGGGACGAGTATTCTTCTCCGGACCAAGAGGAATCGTTATATAGTTTCAAGGCTCTTTGAACTTATGGAAAGGGAGGCTGTGGAACTTTCCTTCTCCACGCCTCAAGACCCTTTGCAGACTGCTAAGGGCCTTGAGGGAAAGATTTCTTATCTACTGGAAAAGGCCTCAAAAAAGCTGGGTGAACCTGAAGAAAAACTCCTCTTGAGGCTTACCACCTTCAGGGACAAGAACGGTAAGGAGATTTCCGGAAAGAGATCTATTCAGGATATCTCGGAGGGACAGAAAGGGGTTGTTCTCAGGAAGCTAAATGCAATTCTGAGGTCTCCGACCTCGGAGAGAGAGGAAGTTTAGGAGATGCTTCGCTTCCTGAGGTCGATTCTGTCCCCTTCGGTGGATCATGAGGAAATCAAGGTAGGCATCGCCGAGCTGAGCGCCCTATGGCTCAAATATAACAGCAATTTTACTTCCCAGACGATAGAGGTTGAGGTTGAAAACAAACCGGTTCCTGAGACTGAACCGTTTCGGACTGCTACGGGTCAGCAGAGGTCTCCGACCTCGGAGAGGAGGTTCTTCTCACAGGAGATCCTCTCCGAATTCTTTGAGCCTTACAGGAGTGTCTTTGAGTCCCAGGAGGCGGTCGATGGGTTCTTAGGCATACTTGAACTTCTTGATCGTCATGGCAGTTGCCCTTCGGTTGTTACCACCCTGCTTGGTAGGGACAGTGAAACCGATGAGATTTACAGCGTGAGGGAGATTCTTGAGAAGGTTTCTCTTCGGGAGCACAGCTCGAATGTGGCAAGGATACTGCTCAAACTTATAAAAGAGACCTACAGAGATTATGAAAATCTCATACCCAAAGCCCTTGTCACCGCCTTCGGGCACGACCTTGGAAAGATTCCCACTCTCAGGGAGAGCGGTCTTTACACAAAGGCAGATCATCCCGTTATCAGCGCCCAGAAGGTGGGGGAGATCTTTTCAGGTAAAGAGCCCTTGTGGCTCCGAAGTGTCCTGGATTCTATAAGGGACCATCACAGATCATCAAAAGATCAGTTTACCCTTCTGCTCAAGGAGGCGGATTCAAGGGCAAGGGAGACGGAGATAGCGGCCCTAAGCAGAGAGGTCAGGGTAGTTAGGTGGGAAGAGTGGTTTGACTCCCGGCGTTTCCTTGAGATTTTAAGGCCTGAGATCAATGTCATTCAAACAGGCCGAAAGTGGAGGGCCTTTTCTTTTGGCTCTACTATCTACTGTCAGCCCGATTTCCTCTATGAGGGTGCAAAGAGGCTTGCCGTGGAGAAGAAAGTGGTGGATATGAGGCTTCTCAGGGTCTCAGAAAAGGAAGGGGTGATCAAAAAGGTGGTTGAAAGCCTGAGGCAGGCCGGGGCGCTTGGCCATGAGATAGGAGAACCGTTTTGGGGAAGGATCTATGAGATTCATTCAGAGAGGTTTAAAAAGAGGATGTTTCTGATTCCTATCAGGATAGAGGCCTTTGGAATCCCCCATGAAATCGAAAAGGCAAAAGAGGGCTACCTTGAGATCATTCGAAGTGTCATTCCGGTTAAAAGCAATAGTCGAAGAAAGATCGACTAAAAAGGATGAATAACAAGGTTAAATTGATAAGCCATCGCTCCTTTGGGAAGCACTAATAAAAAAGAGGTCTCCGACCTCGGAGAAGAGGTTCCAAACAACCTTTATGGACTTTTTTGACTTATTCAATCCCCTGAAGCATTTTTCACAGGGTGAGTATATCTCCTTCTGGCAGTATCTATTTTCCACTCTTCTTCAGGGTTTCTGGGCCAGGTTTATCGCCTTGCTCTCTATATCTTTCTCCATCTGGTTTGGAGTTTACCGCAGGCGTTTTGGCCTTGGTGTGTTCTTCTTTCTGATTACGGTCTTTGTTTCCTATTTTGGTGGGCTTCTAAAACTCCTATTCCCATGGTGGAGTTAAGATGAGCGAGAAATCAAAAGGTGATGTATTTCTGGGAAGTCCCCTCCCTGCCGGAAAGCCGAAGGGTCTGATTGATGCCCTCTCCGAGATTCAGCAATACTACGTTGTTGAGAGATCGGGAAGTCCGATTCCCGAGGACTTCTTCACCATAGGTGGAAAACTCGCCTTCTTTGAGGTCGGTTTCAAGGCAGCCTTTTTGAGTGGGATGGTGAGCGCCCTTCTTACACCCTTTGCATTTGGGGTTATCCAGCGCTACATTCCCATTTTTGGATCCTATGAGCCCTCGCTCTTTGACAGGATATTTGCACTCGTTCTTGCGACAAGTTTCTCTGTAGCCTATGCCATTTTCCTTGCCTCCACCGGCAGGTACTACATAGCGACCATTTCAAAGGCTGCCATCAGGGGCCTTCTTTCGGGGTTTATTGTGGGCGCGCTTTTAAAGATGGTTATCATCTTCATCCTCTTTCACACCATCTATTTCTATTTCTTGTCACAGGATTTTCTTGCAAGGAATCTGCTCAGGTTACGCCCTTTTATAAAGTTCGTAACCCTCGAAAGAATCTACATATTCCTGATGGGGTTTAAATCGGTTTTTCTTGTCTCCTCATACTTTGTCATCTTTACCACCCTTCTTATGATCGGGATTCCTCTCGGGAGCATCCTCGTAAGTTCAAGAAAGACAAGGGCTTTGATCGAACAGGAAAAAAAGTGGCAATAATCAGGCGGGCTGGGAAAGGTGAGGAAATTCCACCTTCACGTAGGCAGGGCTTGTATCTATGGTGACTCCCCTGTAATACTTTCCGTAACTTCGCATGTAGAAATGTCTTTTTGGAAGCTGAAGGACATTCTCCGAAAGAATCTGGTTTTCCTCAACTTCCCTCACCGTAATTCCCCCGCCAAAGGAGAGGTAGGGCTGAAATTTCTTCCGTATAGGAGATGAGAGCTCTATGAATTTTGCCGTCTCCGGGTGATTGACGAGCATGTAGACCCAGGTATTGATGTTGTCGATGATGCTTCGGGCTGCCTCTCTCCCCACCTCTTCTTCCATCTGGGCAATTGACTGAGTGTAAAAGTGAACATAAACGTTGGCAGCTCCCCCCTTCGCAAAAAGTTCTTCAATTCCTTTATAGAGCATATTGTGTCCTTCGTCGATGTGAAGGCAGAGGGGAGGGTTGAGTTTTCTTCCGGAGGCATAGAATCTTCCAAGCATTGACTGGATCATGGAAATGACGACACGCCCGATGATATGGGCGGTTCTTCTTGCAAGCATGGAGCCTGTATTGCAGAAGAAGATTACGCCCTTGCCGTCCTCGAACCTTTTGATGAATTCATTGACGAGGCATTTCCCTACGATCTTTCCGGCGCTTCCGGAGGTAAGCGCGGATAGGGTTGTTCGTAGAGAAGAGGAGACCTTTGAGAAGAAGTCCGGCGGGGAATTGAGAATCTGTTCGATGGCGCTTGTGACCCCCTCACTCTGGGGAAGGTTTTCGAGGGTCTCTTTAAATTTTTTCAGATTAAACCAGTCGCTTCTGGCCTTTATGTCGTAGAAGTTGATATTTAGCCTTTCTCCCCTCAGTTTTGCTTGAAGGACAAGGCCTGCGATGACCGCCTGTGTCACCTCGTAGGCGATGGCGATGAAGTAGTCCTCTTTGGCCTTGATGCCTGAGATAACATGGTCTACCAGTTCATCTTCCATATAATAGTAAGCCAGGGGGTCAAGCATAATGGAGTAATCTGTGTATATGGGTGAAAGATACAGAAGCTCTTCAAGTCTTCCCGCTTCGGCTGAGGCCTGAACAACCCGGGAAAAGAGTTCAACGTCTCCCTTGGGATCGATGATCATCACGTTAAAACCTTTTGAAATATCCTGTTCAAGGACATTTTCGATGAGCTTCGTTTTTCCCGTCCTGGTAGTTCCAAAGCATCCGAAGTGGCCGCTTCGGTCTTGATCCCGAATGGTAATTTCTATTTCTTTCCGGGGATTTTCGAGTTTCACTCCCCGTCCGATGAGAGTCGTGTCCTGCCGGTTTCTTTTCTTTCCCATCTGGTTGATTTCATAAAGTTCCGAGAGACTCATATCCCTTGGTATGAACCTCACATGGTTCATACCCTTTTCTAAAGTAATACTAAATCAATAGAGTATTTTCGGTAGAGTCATCGAAAATTAAAGGCTGGTAATTTCATAACCCAGAAGTAAGGGGGGGAGGAATACCAGCCTTTTTTTATTACCTTTGGAGAGCGGAGGTGAGAAACCCATGAGGTACCGGATTTATTGGAAGCTTCTCAATTGGCAGTGGCTTATTGGGAAGGCGCTTGGAAGGGAGCGCTTATTTCTCGGTTTAACTCTTTCGTTGATCCTTTTTATTGAAAGGAGGCTTGAGGGGGAAATGAAGAAAGGAGGAAAGGAAGAATGATAGCAGAAGTTATTTTGAAAGTGGCAGGATTTGAAAAGGAAGATTATCCATACCGTCCAAGGCCATCTTGTGCGGGACCTGAGAGATGTTTGAGGTCACTGTGCTACTGGGCACAGGGCTACAAACGAAAAAAGCCCTCTGACCGCTTCTACGCGGTTATGGATGATTCGAGTTGGCATGAGGAGTTGACGCTGGACTTCCTAAGGAAGTCCTCGTTTAAAGTCCACAGTGAACAGATGGTTGTCGAGTGCGGGACAGTAGTCCGTCAAGAAACCCCTTTCATAATAAAGGGGAAGATTGATGGGATATTGACCGATCTCTTGGGGGTTGATCGACTTTTGGAGCATAAAGCCATTAACCACTTCACATTTCAGAAGTATTCTGAGGAAGGGGCTCCCTTAGATTATCTCACTCAGGTGGCTTTGTACTTTGTAGGGCTTTCAAAGGTCCAACCGGAGATCAGAGAGGGGATACTTCTGATTAAGAATAAGAACACCTCTCAGTATCTTGAGTTTTTAATCAATTATGATGTCCCTTCAGACATGCTGAGGGTTCTGGAAGTTGTCAGAAGTGACGGGATGAGAAGAGAGGGAGCGGAGTTTTCCGGCCTTTATGTTCAGGCTATGGATAGGTTCAGGGAGGTGGAGAAGCACCGCAGTCGCAAAACCCTTCCTCCAAGGCAGTATGATCCTGGGGAGTGGCGCTGTTCTTACTGTGGTTTTGAGGAAATATGTAACTCCTCCTACGAGGAGGAATTCGCCTCTTTTTCCAAGGGAGCTGAACTTATGGAAGTTGAAGGGCTTGCGAAGGAGCATATACGGCTTACCGCTCTTAAGAAAGAGA
>Ga0066636_10002717_pt1 | contig 11282 bp, 11 predicted proteins | sample CryGeyCG2014_080_2_FD_62736 | JGI IMG/M metagenome (GOLD analysis project Ga0066636, IMG submission 62736) | Groundwater microbial communities from aquifer - Crystal Geyser CG07_land_8/20/14_0.80 | ecosystem: Environmental > Aquatic > Deep subsurface > Groundwater | place: USA: Utah: Grand...
AACTCGTAAAAAGTCGAAAATCAGATGGCAAAGTAAAAAGTTCAAGTTCAAGGCGTCGCGAATCCCGTGTGATGAGGCGTACTTATCGTACGTCGAAATCGCAACGGGATGAAGCGCAACACAGAAATTGGACTTTTTACTTTGCCATCAATCCTTGTCTGAAGCCTGGCATGAAACAAGAGGGTTTCAAAAGGCAGGGGAGGTCACATTGTTGGCGCTCCAGTACTTTTATGCCATCGGGTCGGCAGATAGATGGAGATGATCATCGGGTCGGATAAATGGAGAAAAATTCTTCGCGATGGATCGGCGGAAATGGGTGCTCCCATCGGCAAGGCAGAAATGGATCGTCTTTCCATCCATGCCGTTGAACTGATGAAGTTCAATGAAAAAGTAAATCTTACCGCCATTAAGGATCCCATGAAAGTGGCGGTCAACCATTACCTGGATTCTTTGGCAGCCCTTCGCTGGGTTCCTCCGAAAGGCCGGCTCCTCGATATTGGCTCTGGCGGCGGATTTCCGGGTATTCCCTTGAAGGTGATGCTGCCGGACCTGACTTTGGTCCTTATTGACAGCTCACGAAAAAAAATTACTTTTTTAAAACATGCGATCAGGGCGCTGCGATTAGATGATTCGGAAGCTCATCATATCCGAGCTCAAGAGCTTGCCGAAAAGGTCGGGTTTGCCGGATCCTTTGACGTGGTGGTCAGTCGGGCCCTTTCTACTTTGAAGGAGTTTTTTTATATGGCCTTGCCGTTTGTCGGTATCCATGGCCGTATGATTGCCTGGAAAGGCGGAAACGTTGACGAAGAACTGGGTTTTCTCGAGGACGTTATTGCCGGTTGGGATAATGTCCGATTTTCGATTCAGATTCAGGCCTATTCACTTCCTTATATCCAGTCGGAAAGATCGCTGGTGATTCTCTCTATGAACCCTCCAGTTGTATAAAAAACATGACAAAATAAGGAATAAATAATAAATAATTACAATTAGTTATATTTAACCCAATTGGGATATTGACAAATTTGAAAAATAAATGCATTATAAAAACATTTTAAAAAATAATAAAAGGTGAAATCCTCAATAGGCCAAGTGAGGGTTTATGTTTGAAAAATCTCGAAAGAGGCCCCTTTAAAAAGGAGGTCTTTTTTTTTAGCAAGGGTTTTAAGCCAAGAAAGGGCTTAAAATACAAGGGAGATTCAATACAGGAGTCATTCATGCTCGATGCGATTCAAATGGTGACATGGTTCGAATACGGAAAAGGACAGATATATTGGGCATTATATTTTTCGCTTATTTGTGGTTTAAGCATATTCGGTTTTCACCGGCTTTACATCATCTTCCTATATTATAAGACTAAGCACAAAGCGCCCATACCTTCAGGAAGATTTAAAATACTTCCCTCGGTCACTATCCAACTTCCTATATACAACGAGATTTATGTTATTGAACGACTGGTTGAGGCGGTCCTTTCAATTGACTATCCGGAAGAACTGATGGAAATCCAAATCCTTGACGACTCAACGGACGGAACGTCTGACTCTTGCAGGAAACTAGTAGAAACCTATAAAGAAAAAGGGAAAAATATCATTCACATTCATCGAAAGGAACGAACCGGGTTCAAAGCCGGAGCACTTGAAAACGGTCTCAAGCACGCCAAAGGAGAATTTATTGCCATTTTTGATTCCGATTTTATTCCTCAACCGGATTTTCTAATGAACACAATCCACCATTTTTCTAACCCTGAAGTTGGAATGGTTCAAGCAAGATGGGGGCATACCAATCGATCTTATCATCTGCTTACAGAAGTTCAAGCCATGCTACTGGACGGCCATTTCATACTTGAACATGCGGCCAGAAATCGATCCGGAAGATTTTTCAACTTTAACGGAACCGCCGGCATGTGGAGGAAGTCTTGTATCGAGGATGCAGGCGGTTGGCATTATGATACGTTGACCGAAGATGTGGATCTCAGCTACAGGGCTCAATTGAAAGGATGGCATTTCATCTTCCTTCCGGAAGTGGTCGTTCCCGGGGAACTGCCGGTTGAAATGAACAGCTTCAAGACCCAGCAGCATCGTTGGGTCAAAGGCGGTATTCAGACGGCACGGAAGATATTGCCGCTCGTTCTGAAAAGTGATCAACCTCTGCGAGTAAAAGTTGAAGCATGTTTTCATCTTCTGTCGAATTTTGCCTATGTGATGGTGTTTTTTCTTTCACTACTGATGCCCCTATCGATTTTTTTTGCAAAAGGGAAAGAGACAAATCTCTTTTGGATAGCAAATGTGGCCGTTTTTATATTGACGACTATCAGTGTCGGATGTTTCTACCTTCTTGCTTACCAGGAAACCACCAAACGATGGTATAAAGGCATTCTATATCTGCCGGCTCTTTTCAGCATAGGCCTGGCGATGTGCATCAATAATTCCAAAGCAGTGTTTGAAGCCCTATGCGGTAAAAATTGCGAATTTAAACGCACGCCGAAGTTTAACATCTCATCATGCAAGGACCGGTCTTGGTTGAGCAAGAAATACAAGGGAACTGCGAATCCATCCGCAATCCTTGAACTGGGTTTGGGGCTTTATTTCAGTTTTTCCGTGTTCCTTGCATTTCAAAAAGGCATGTATTCCTGCATACCGTTCATGGTGCTTTTCCAGATGGGGTTTTTGTATGTCTCTCTTATGTCGATATTTCAAACGGTCTTGTTAAAAGTGACGTTTATCGCGCAAGAAAAGCTAAAAACCGCCGGGACTTTGGGCTAGAGGGTCCAAGCCGTGCCTTGACGCATGACGAAAGCGCCTGAGTGATAATTGTAGTCGGTCATTGAGATTGATTTATGGTACTTCACCTCGAAGAAAGTGAGGGCCGGATTTCAGACCGAGACCGAGACCGGGAACAAGGACTGAGCGGGAAGCAGGAAAGATCCATACCCGTTTAACCGGCTCATCAAAATGGATGATTATCAAAGGGAACATGCCGATGCCTACCGTATGGTCCAAGATCATTGGGTTTCTCTGGAGGTCTCGGCCAGATCGGATCTTAAAGCGACCCTCTCCGATTATCTTGTCTTTCGAAAGGATGTCGATGGTTTTCTTGAAACTCATTTCAAGGGCCTTTGTACTTCAGCATGCTATCAGAGCCGGCTCAGCGCCTGTTGCACACGTGAAGGGATCATCGTTTTTTTTGCCGATGTCGCCATCAATTGCATGATGTCCGAAAAGGCCCGGATCGAGTCTTTAATCGATCTCCTTCATCAGCCCAACTCCGGTTTCAAATGCATCTATCTGACCAAAAACGGGTGTGCCTGGCGGATGAAACCGATCGTCTGCCAGATGTTCCTCTCAACTGACGTCTCGTGAATATGATTTCAGTTTTTCTTGACCTTTTAAAAACTTGATGTTAGATAATATAGAGGTATTACTGCATTTTACTCCGCACCTTTTTGATGAATCACGGTTTTTTTAAGAGAGATGAGCGAGATCGGAAGGAAAGGTGTTTGCAATGAAAAACAGGTGGACGCTGACGGCGGTATTATTCGGTTGTGCATGGTTCTTTTTTTCAGCACCAAATAGCATTGTGTCCCATGCCGCTCGACTTGCGCCGGGAAACCTTGCCTATCAGGGGGCGTTTCGTCTTTCCGGAGAGTTCAACTGGGGGGCACGTGGAATGGTGTATTATCCCCAGGGAAACGGTGGTGCCGGTTCATTGTTAATTATCGGGTCTGATCTCAATCAGGCGGAATTTGCCCATGTTGAGATTCCACAGCCCATTATCTCGAGAGACTATGGGAGCCTACCTGTCGCCAGGTTGCTTTCCGGCATGATCAACTTTGACGGCAATATCGTTGAAAGTGTGAGCCCGGACACCGCCTTTGCCAGCGGCATTGCATGTGTCCCACGCCGCGGGTCTCAGGGCAGCGACAAGCTATATGGTAGCATTGATCAATGGTATGGGGTGGTTGACGATACTCACCCCACTATCTGGTTTTCAGAGATGGATGGATCCAATCCACGGGGACCTTATCATGTGGGTCCTGCCGCACTCCCTTATCATGGCAATAAAGCGGGGGATTTCCTCTTTGCCGTCCCTCAGGGGTATGCCGATCAATATTTAGGAGGAAGGATTCTCGTCACCGGAAAGACCCGAGGGGCTTTCAATGGGAGCATGGGACCCACATTATTTGCCTTTCATCCCTGGTCGGAAGAAAATCCCGTTGGCCACACGGATGCCGTACCGATGCTCTGGTATCGCATTCGCTATCCGGAATGTGCGGGACCTAACGTGGGAGATAAAGCCCTTTGCGACTATCCGGGGTTTACCATGTGCGACAAATGGGAAGGCGGAGGCTTTGTTGAAAGCGGCGCCAATCGAGCCATCTTATTGCTGGGAATAAAAGGATTGGGTTCAAATTATTATGGAGAACCACCATCCGGGGCCTGTCTGGATAGCAAAGGGTATCATTGTGACCCTTATCAGAGACAGGTTGTTTTTTATGATGTGGATGAACTGGGCCAGGTGGCCTTGGGGCAACGGGATCCGTGGACCGTTGTTCCTTATGCCGTGTGGATTCCACAGGAATTCTTGTTGAACGGTTCCGATGGAGTCTCATGTGGTCAAACCGGAGATCTGACAGTAGATGCAGCGGGAAAACGGGTGTTCATGATTGAGAAAGGATTCGGGGGACATTTAAACGAAAATGCCGCCGCAGTTCATATTTGGAAACTGAATTGATTTGCATTATTTTGATCTGATCGATTATTAAAGATGCCCGATCGTTTGCTTTCGTGAATAAAGAATCATGATCCGCCGGTCATTTATATTGCTGAGAAAGGAGAGAACGATGAAAAAAAGAATTCAGCATTACTGCCTCATCAGAGGATTAATATTTGGGCTTTTCTTTGTCGCTTTTCCCACAACCTCCTGGAGCCTGACTGCAGACCATCAAGCCACCTCCGCATTTCCCAATATCCCCGAGCCTTATTTCAGCCAAATTCAATCCAATTATCGCATTTTTTACGGTCACACCTCTCATGGAAGTCAAATTGTTACCGGCCTCCAGATGTTGAATGCCGAAAATCCGAATCTTTATGCACCGCCGGTCATTGATGAAAATGACTGGACGGATTTAGGGGATCCTGCATGGCCTGCCATCAACGAGATTTCCTCGCAAGCAATCCCCAGATCAACGTGGTCATGTGGTCATGGTGTGGTCAATTGTCATGGATAACCGCCTCAGAAGTGGATTTGTATTTAACACAGATGAGCCAACTTGAATTGGAGTTTCCAGGGATCATTTTCGTTTACATGACCGGGCATCTTGATGGCGGTGGGCCCGAAGGAACCTTGTATGCCAATAACAATCGGATCCGTTCATATTGCACTGCGTACAATAAAGTTCTTTTCGATTTTGCAGACATCGAAAGCTATGATCCGATAGGGAATTACTATCCTTATGGTTCGGACTGCTGTGAATGGTGTGAGACCTGGTGTTCCAATCAGGCTTGTCCGCCTTGCGAAGAATGCGCCCATTCTCATTGCTTCAATTGTTTTCAGAAAGGCAAAACCTTCTGGTGGATGATGGCGAATATTGCAGGTTGGCAGCCTGTTTCCGCATCTCATGGGGCTCAATCATCATTTCTTGAAGCGGTGTCATCTGTCTTGCCCCAGTTGTGAACACGGCATTGAATCAGTAAAAAACGATCGAGTTCACTCCCACCCACCCCGCTTTCGCAAATATTTAAAACCGGGAAAAGCGGTTTCATTGACATCATGGGGTAAATAAGGCAATCTTTACTTGATCTGAAACCTCAACATGGGATAAGATCTTTTTATCCATAAAAAAAAGCAAGGAGTCGCTCATATAAGCTAACTCCTTGATATCATTGGTACGCCTGGCAGGATTTGAACCTGCGACCTACGGATTAGAAGTCCGTTGCTCTATCCAGCTGAGCTACAGGCGCAACGGTGAATGAGATTTATAGCACAAGGCAATAAGGATGTCTATTAAAACGAAATCGGAAAGGACAGCGGCCAGGAAATCTTCCAAAAATCCCAGAGAGGCAAAGAAAAAACCGTTGGAATCGTCCATCAACAACCGATTGCCGGCCAAAGAGGTTAGTGAGAAGGCGATCGTACGGTATGACCCTCTCCAGCGCTATCTGATGGAAATCAGTCAGTATCGACTCCTCACACGCGAGGAGGAAATCAAGCTGGCCAAAAGAATTCAGGAGACGGGAGATCGGGATGCCGCCTATGTCCTTGTAACATCCAATCTCAGGTTGGTGGTAAAAATCGCACTGGAATTCCAAAGGATATGGATGCAAAATCTTTTAGACCTGATCCAGGAAGGAAACATCGGTCTGATGCAGGCGGCGAGGAAATTTGATCCTTATAAAAATGTCAAATTCAGCTATTATTCCTCCTTTTGGATCAAGGCATATATATTGAAATTCATCATGGATAACTGGCGCCTGGTCAAGATCGGCACCACCCAGGGGCAACGAAAGCTTTTTTTCAAGCTTAAAAAGGAGAAACAAAACCTCATTGATCAAGGGTTCGATCCCAAACCCAAACTTCTCTCCCAGCGCCTAGGCGTGACTGAGAAAGAGGTGGTGGAGATGGACCAGCGCCTGGATGGGTGGGACGTGTCTCTGGATGCCCCCGTCAAGGAGGACTCCGATGCGGGACGGATCGATTTCGTCAGTTCCGAGACTGAATCCATTGAAGTTCAGGTTTCCAAAAAAGAGATGGATTGGATTCTTCGTGATAAGATCGATGCGTTCAAAGAGCAACTGACCCCTCGGGAACTCGAAATTTTCGAACTTCGCATTTTCTCGGAGTCTCCGGTCACCCTCCAGGAGATTGGGGAACGCTATGGAATATCGAGGGAAAGGGTTCGCCAGGTTGAAAAAAATATCGTCAAGCGGATGAGGGATTTTTTTAAGGAAGGGATATCCGATTTTGACACTTTTTCCGCCACTACCGGATAGTAAAATGCGATCCGGGGGATGAGATTTATATTTCTTCTCTTGCGAATCCGCTGCATCAAGAGCTTTAGACGTATAGAATCATCGGAAAGGATCTGTGTTCCCATGAATTTGCATCTGTTCCAAAGGGTATCCGCCCTTTTGCTCATAATGGTTATGACCGCCTGCAGCACCTTAAAACAAACCGGGTTGAAGGACCCTGTACCTCATCTCCAGTCTGCTTCCCCGGCCTCTCAGGACTGGCCACAGAATTCATATTCCTTTTATTCCCTGGCCCAGTGGGAAATAAAGCAACAGAATCTGGAGAAGGCCAAGGAATTGCTCGGGAAATCCATACTACACGATCCGCATTCCACCTACTTGAAGATGGAATTTTCGGAGCTTCTGGCGGAACAAGGGGAGACTCAGCTTGCCCTGGAGATGATGAGAACCGTATCTGCCGATGATCCGAGCCATGTGGGCTCTTTGATCCTTCTGGGAAAGCTCGAACAAGAGCAAAAATTTTACGAAAAAGCCATCGAGGCCTTTGAAAGAGCGCTCCAATTGGATCCCGGGCAAATGAGCGTTTACCTGTTACTGGGTAATGGCTATATAGAAAAAGAAGACTTGGACGATGCAGAGCGGATTTACGAGCAACTGGTAAAACATTTTCCAGATTATTACGTGGGACACTTTTTCCTGGGCAAGGTACAGGCGAAAAAACGGCACTTCGAGGAGGCAAAAAAGGCTTTTTCAAAGGCGTTGGAGCTGGAACCTGAACTCGAAGAAGCCCGGTACGCCCTGATCGATCTTTATCAAGATCAAGGGGATGCCCCGGAAGCCATTCGACTCTACCAGGATATGCTCGAAAAGAACCCGGAAAGTGTCCGGTCGAAAATGGGGCTCGGTTTGCTGTACCACCAGGCAGGAGACTCTCGGGCTTCGGAGGAGTATCTGAAGTCATTAGGGGAAAAGAGTCTCTCAGATCCGGATATCATCCGGCAGTTGTTCAATCTCTACATCGATGAAAAAAAATATGACGCCGCTATCGTGATATTAAGCGCCATGCTCGAAGGGGCGCCGGAAGCGTCGGATTTGCATTACCTGATGGGAATCGCCCTTGACGGAAAGGAAAACAAGGCCCAGGCTGTCTACCATATGAAAAAGGTCCTTCCCGGCTCCCGGTTCTACACCAATGCCGTAGTTCACACCGCCTTTTTGCTACAAGAGATGGGAAACACCGGAGAAGCCATTGATTTTTTAGAGGCCGTTATCCGGCAGATGCCCGAAAACGCTGAATTTTATTTATATCTGGGCTCATTTTATGAAGAAATGGAACAATTTGATCAAGCGGAAAAAATTTTAAAACAGGGCTTGGCCAAGGATCCTGATAACGCCAAGATCCTTTTCCGTCTCGGCGTTGTCTATGACAAATTCGACCGCAAGGAAGATTCTATTCATGCCATGGAGGAGGTCATTCGTCTTGATCCAAAAAATGCCAACGCACTCAATTACTTAGGGTATACATATGCTGAATTGGGGAAAAACCTGGATGAAGCGGAAAGACTTATCAAAGAGGCTTTGAATCATAAACCCAATGACGGTTATATTACAGATAGCCTGGGCTGGGTCTATTATAGAAAGGGGCGGTTTCAGGAAGCGCTGAAATGGATTCAGAAGGCGATTGCTCTTGTTCCGGAAGACCCGATTATTTTAGAACACCTCGGCGATATTTATCTTCAAATAAAAGATAATGAAAAGGCGCTCCAATATTATCAGAGGTCCCTGGAATTGATGAAAAAAGATAAATCGAAAATTGAGATAAAAATAAATAATTTACTGAAATTATTAAATTAAGTTTGATATGTTTTTCCGCTTCTCTTTTTTTCATCAAAAGGTGCTATCGTTGGGCAGACAGGGTTTTTTATGGATTCTTGTTTTTTGGGTAATCGGATGCACGGGCTTTGATCAGGCCGATGTTCGATCTTCGGCACCCAGGGTTCTCGAAGGACAGGCCCTGATTGAGAAACTGAAGCGTAACAACAGCGATCTGAAGACTTTCAAAGGGGTGGGTTCGCTACGCCTGAAAAATGACGGAAATCTGCAAACGCTGCGAGTGGCCTGGATGGGTGAATCCCCGGAAAAGCTCCGCATCGAAGCCCTCGCAATTTCCGGACAGCCGATGGCCAGCTTTGCCGGAGACGGAGAGTGGCTTTATTTCCTTTTTCATGCCGAAAAGAAATATTATAAAAAACGGTACGAAAAAGGATTTGATCGATTTTTATCGATTCCGGTCCATCCCAGGGAGATGATTGCCCTCCTTAGCGGTAAAATTCCCGTCGAAGCACACCACACAGTCGATCTTATCAACGATCCGGATTCCCCGGGTTATATACTGATCTTGAAAAAGAGATGGCAGGGGATCGTTGAAAAGATCTACCTGGACTCGGAAAAACAGGAAGTTCTCAAAATCGAGTGTTTCGATGGGCAGGGAGCATTGTCGTTTCGGGTTCAACGGGATCAGTTTCAGGCGGTTACCGGTTTTAACATCCCGTTTTTAATCCATGCGTCGGACAATGACGGGTCATTTTTCGAACTTACGGTCCAGAGGTGCTGGACCAATGTACCGGTCGATCCTGAAGGCTTTGCCATTTACCCGAAAGCGGGTTAAAGACCTTGCCTTTTCGATGAAGGTTATCAGGCTTTTCAGAGTCCGCCATGGAAAAAGACCCGATCCGTTTCCTGGCCGAAAGGCCACTTGGCAAATTAGCCAAATGGTTGCGCTTAATGGGTTTTGACACACTCTATGAATCCGATGTTCTGAAGCGTATTTCCAAGGATCTATTGGAGGGAAGAACCCGGCTGACGCGTTCTCGACACTCATATACTCCCCCATCGACTCAACACGCGATTTTCATCCGTTCGGATCATTTGGAAGAGCAACTTCGGCAGATGATTCAGGAATTGGGATTGACCCGTAAGGATATTAATCCTTTCAGCCGCTGTATCCGGTGCAATGATATTCTCTATAAAGTGAATAAGAACGAGATCGTTTGGCGTGTCCCCGACCATATTTGGGAGACTCAAGAGACGTTTTCCGCTTGCCGGTCATGTCAACGGGTTTACTGGCCAGGGACGCATACCCGGCGTGCCGGCCGGATTATTGATGAACTAATGAACAGCGTCCTTCGGACAAACTGAGTCGTTGATGGGAGCAGTAAGGTGGAAGTCGATTCAATGAAACGAGCCGTTGCCCTCGAGGCCAGGCTGAGAGGATGTAAAAATGTCTTGACACTAGGGGTACACCCAAACTGGTCGGATTACACGGAAGAAGAGAAGGCACTGGTCCTGGCTTCAGAAAAAATTTATTATCCGACCTTGTTTTATGCGGATCTATTCGACGTCATGGGGAAAAGGACCTTCCCTAGTTACCACACCTATAAGTGTGTTCAGGACAAAATCAGGCAAAACGCCCTGTTGGATCTTCTTGGTATCCCACACCCTCGAACACGTGTCTTTTATGGTAACGGCCAGAAGGCATCCATCCTGGGCCATTTCAGCTTTCCGTTCATTGCTAAAATACCTCGAAATTCCGCTATGGGAAGAGGTGTTTATCTGATTCGAAACGAGGGGGAGCTGAAGAAATATTGCACCCGGAAGGATCCGGCGTATGTCCAGGAATATCTGCCTATCGACCGGGACATCCGCGTGGTGGTTATCGGAGGGCGTGTGGTTCATTCTTATTGGCGCATCACTCCTAAAAACGAGTTCCGGAGCAATGTGGCCCTCGGTGCTGCCGTTTGCTTCGACCCGATTCCTCAAGAAGCTCTGGACATGGCCCTTGAGACGGCCCGATGTTGCCGGTGGGATGACGTCGGCATAGACATATGCATTCATGAGGGCAAATGTTTCGTGTTGGAAGCGAACATGAAATATGGGATGCAGGGGTTTCGGTCGGCCGGGATCGATTTCACTCGGATGATGGAATCTATGATCGAAAACCGGGAAATTTAATCAGGTGTTCCAATAATCCATGAATCTTGATCGAATCAGGGAGGGGCTGGATGACCGGGAGATTGAACGCCTTTCCCCCCATGCGACCCGTAGTGCGGATGCGGTAAGACGCCGGGAAGAACCTCGGCTGAAGCTGGGGTATCGCCAGGCCTTTTCCGTGGATGTGGATCGCATCCTGTATTCCCATGCTTATACCCGGTATATCGATAAAACCCAGGTCTTCTACCTGATTGAAAACGATCATATCACCCATCGTGTTCTCCACGTCCAGTTGGTCTCCAAAATCGCCCGGACCATCGGACGCTT
>Ga0066636_10002719_pt1 | contig 11279 bp, 4 predicted proteins | sample CryGeyCG2014_080_2_FD_62736 | JGI IMG/M metagenome (GOLD analysis project Ga0066636, IMG submission 62736) | Groundwater microbial communities from aquifer - Crystal Geyser CG07_land_8/20/14_0.80 | ecosystem: Environmental > Aquatic > Deep subsurface > Groundwater | place: USA: Utah: Grand...
ATAATATGTTTTTGAGTAAGGTCTTCCTGATTCAGGTAAAACAACCAGAATATCTGCTTCTGGTTTTTCGTATCTTTCAAAAATCCTTTTCCTGTACCTGTAAACTATTGGCCTGTTCAATGATACTTTGCCAGTGTAAAAAAAACTTTTTCTTGATAACGGTTCAAACCTTTCAAGGAATTCTTTATGCTCTCCAAGTTTTTTCAGTGCTGAAAGCAGTTCTGGTCGGCATCTGCATCTTTCCTCAACAAGCTCCCATAAATCTCCGGCATGAATTGCCTGTTTTATCTTTCTTATCTCAGAAAAACTTACATAAAGATTATGTTCAGCGATTTTTCTTATTTTTTCTTTTTCCTCCATTTCTTTTATTTCATCAAAATCTGAGCATACTGGACATGGGCAGGGTGAATAATTCATTTCATCAACGTTTTTTGTTCCGTCAGGAAACATCATCCTGCTGTGTCTGGCGTATTTTGCATAGGCTGAGGAATCAAACAAATCGCAGCCCAATAAAACTGCTAATGGGAAAATCATTGGATGACCGCACCCGAAAAGATGAACAGGCCTAGATGGAATAAGCCCTTTTTTTGATGCGACAATAACATCAACAAGCTCAGAAAACCTGTATTTTTCCATGAGAGGAACGACACTGCCAACAGGATGAATTAGACAGTCAAGTTTTGACAGCTCCTTGGCGCAGTACTCCCTTAAATCAGGGTAAACAAAACCCTGAACAGTAAGCGCATCAGCCTCAACCTCCTTTGCCCTTTTTATTGTTTCCATAACATCAGACTTTGCATCCTCGTATTTCCTGTCAGGTGGTGAAATTATGTCAAGTATGGTTGAAACATCTGATCCAATTTTTTTCTGAAAATCCACAATCTCCCTGTTTTCAATTTCAACATCACCATAAACATACATTTGAAATGAGCCTGAGTCGGTCATAACAGGACCATCAAAACCCAAAAGAGAGTGAACACCATTTTTTAATGCTTTCTCCCTGAGATCTTTTTTTTTGTAAATAATATATGAGTTTGTTATAAGCATCTGCGCCCTGAATTTTTCCTTCATCTCATTCGGTGAAATAAGAATATGATTCGGGTTTATAACCGGGAGAAGCGCGGGTGTTTCAACTATACCGTGTTTTGTGTAGAATTTTCCAATCCGCGCAAGTCCGTCTCTTTCCTTGAGTTCAAACATCAGGATAATAATGTAATTAAAAGGTATTTAGGTTTGCCATCTTATCTGAACAGGCTTTCTTTGGCACAGGAGGGGCATCGGACTTTGAAAGGCGCTGGTGCAGGGGTAATCTGAAAAGAAAATTGACAGTATGGACAGATAACAACAGTCACCCTACTCTTAGAATGGGAGCGCTTTTCCAAACGCTCCTCTTTTGAGTCATGAAACATATTTTTTACTTTTTCACTCATTAGATATCTTATACTCGCAAGGGCAAATAGAAAGCCGAAGCATGTTAATCCTATAAGTGGAAAAGCGTACAACTGTATTTCTCCTCCTACGAACGGACTTATTATCATTGAAATAAAGGCACCACCAATACCAACACCAGAGAGTATTGCCATGAAGATAAATAATCCTATGGCAATCCGTCTCCCATATTCACGAGATGTTAATATACCTATTCCACCAGCAAGAGAGATTACTCCAACCACTAGGAACGGCACACCAATTAATAGCTTTGCTATAACAGGTGGAATAGCCAATATTGCAACGCACCCGAAAAATATAGACATCCCACCAACTGTTATTAAACCACTACCAGCCTGCAAGAGTTGATACGGTTTCTTTCTAAAGACCTTCCATGTATATTGATCAGGATTTTTTAGCGCTCTAACCCACGATTTAAACACATTCCTCATTTTTCCTCCCATGTCATCCAAATCTAATGAACCACCATTCTAATACTTTTTTTCACATTTTACCGCAACATACTCTCCTTACCGCAATTCGGGCATTTGGCCCTAAACGGTTTATTCTGCTGTGGAATTTGAAAAGTGTTGTTGCAGTATGGACAGGTAACGGGGAATGTAGCTCCAATTTGATTAGTAATATCTCTTTGTGATTTGAAAAAACATAATTTCTTTATTGAATATATTATGCCCCATATTGTAAGAAAGACAAGTACTGGAATCCAAACATGAGTTGTCGTGCTTGTTAGGAAGAACTCTGGAGAAATGAGAAACACTATGATGACAAAAAGCCATGCAAAAATCATGGCAATAATCCCATACCATATTTCTTTTATATTCTGAACATCCCTTACTTCAAATATAGAATCTTTTTTCATCCAACCCGCCTCACCTAATAATTAAAGGCGTCAATCCTTCCTGCTGACGATTACGTGCCCACTCAGTTAATCTGTAATGTATCATTTACTCACTATCCTCCCACCTGCTTTTATGTTCTTTGTTTTCAATTCCCCTGTGATTACTATGTCCCCCATTGCTTCGATTCTTTTTGCGCTTACACTTCCAACCGTTATGTCTCCATCTGCAAGGATTTCTCCTTCAACGAAAACATTGTCCAAAACCTTTACAGAGACGCCTGAAACAAGACATCCTTCTATTCTTGTTCCTGAGCAGACTGTTGATGAGCCTTTTGATAAAACATCGCCAAGGATTATGTTATCGTTTTCAATGTAAACCTTTTTTTTGCATATTATGCCCCCATGGATTGTACATCCCCTTTTTATGTACAAATTTTCTGGTGAAAGGAGACCGTAGTATATTGTGCTTTTTTCTTCTATTATGAACTCGTTGCCTATGAATTTGATGTCATCCCTGTGCGGCTTCATTACTCCCTCCCTATTTTCATCATTTTTTCTATTGGTTTTCTTGCTTCCTCAATAATCCTGTCAGGCAGTTTCATTCTTGGTTCAAGTTTTTCAAGGCTTCTTACAAGTTTTTCAAAAGTGATTTTCTTCATTCCTGAGCAAACACTGCCTGTGGAGTAAAAGTTTTTATCAGGATTTTCCTTTTTAAGCCTGTAGCACATTCCTTCCTCTGTTCCTATGATGAATTCTTTTGAATTTGATTTTTTTGCATGATTCACGATTCCGCCTGTTGAATACACAAAATCTGCAGCATCAATAACCTCTGGAGTGCATTCAGGATGAACGAGTACTTCAGCATCAGGATGCATTTTTTTCAATTCCGTTACCTGCTCCTTTTTAATGTCCCTGTGCACGTAGCAGTAACCCGGCCATAAAATAATTTTTTGAGAAGTGAAGCGCTGGACATATTTGCCGAGATTCGTGTCAGGAACAAAAATAATCTCCTTTTCCGGCATGGATTTCACGACCTTCACGGCATTTGCTGATGTGCAGCATACATCAGATAATGCTTTTGTCTCGGCTGTTGTGTTCACATAACTAACAACAGCAGCATCGGGGTGCTCATTCCTCATCTTTTTCAACAGGGCAGGTGTTGCCATTGCAGCCATAGGGCAGGTTGCTGTTAAATCCGGTAAAATAATAATTTTATCGGGGTTGAGAATCAGCGCGGTTTCCGCCATAAAGTCAACACCGCAGACAACAAGAACATCGGCATCTGTTTTTGATGCTGATTGGGCAAGACCAAGCGAGTCGCCGAGATGGTCTGCTGCATCCTGGATTTCTGGGAGTTGATAGTTATGGGCGAGTATTACGGCATTTTTCTCCTTTTTTAACATGTCTAAATTCATCATTTCTAATATCATGTTAAAGGAATAAAAACTTATCCAAGTATTCTGTCAAATCGCTTCTCAAGCATCCCAAGTTCCTCTTCCTTAAAAACGGAGGGATTTGTAGAAACAACAAGGGTTCCATTATGTGTTGATACTGCATCCCTTATTGAATCAATGAAATCCATTGCTCTTTCAAAACCATTAACATGTATGAGATATTCGAGGCCATCAAGCATTATTATGCCATGTTTTTCTGTTACAAAATCATTCACCGTTTTGAAGAGTTCAAAATCAAGACGCTCAGGATGCAGTGTTTTCTCATCGGTTTTTGTGACATCTGTCAGCCAGTAAACCGGGCATTCCAGTTTGTATTCATCCCTTCTTTTCCGCGGGTGCGTGCTTGTGATACACAGTCCAGGGGTCTTTTTCATGAGCTGCATGAACACAGCATATGCTTTTCTAACATCAGTACCTTTTATCAGATAGTTGTACCCAGGCTCAACCTTTACCTTCTCAGGCTTTCCTTTAACAACAAGAACGCCTTTTTTCACAAGGACGCCTACAACAGTGATGACAACGGCTGCGATAACTGCAATAACAAGTAAATACCATGGGAACGGCTCCTTTATTTTTGCTGTGAGTTCTATATCATATACCGCCCTTGGGTCTATCTGTGATGATGCAACAACCCTGAAATGATAAGTCCCTGGTTTATCACTGCTTTTAACCCTGAGCATAACTTCAATCGTCTCGCCTATTTCAAGTGTAACATTTTTTATCTCATTACCATTGTAAATGAATGAGTAACCCCAGCCCGAGGGAAAATCCTCGACAGTAAGATTGTATGTATCATTAACCTGTCCGATATTTGTTATAGTGATAGTATACGATAATGTTCCGGATGTGTCCGCAGTAAGCAGGGACACAGATGCATAAAGTGTTACTGCTGTTGGAGGATAAACCCTGAAGGTTTTGTTAAACCAGTTGTTCTCAATATTTTCGTTAGGAAGGTTTGTTGTGTTCAGAAACACCCATATTTTATAATTACCTACCTCCGCAATCCAATTAATATAGGCCTCTTTGGTTTTACCGGTTAATATTTCCTCAACCTGAGTCTTACCTATAAAGCTACCATTGAATGTATTATTTTCAAAATCGCCAAACCAGAACTCTACCCAGAACGGGATTTTGATATCCCCCCCCAGGTTGATCATCTCAGCAGTTATGGTTACAGCATCGTTTTCAAATATATACCCAGGCTCAGCGCTACCTACAGCAAGAGTTATGTTTACAGGCAAAACATCAAGCTTAGGTACAACCTCCAGAATGTTATAGTTAAGATTATTGTCCTTCCTTATCTCAGCTACCATACCATCCGGGTCCACCCACACATAGACCCCAAATTTCTCCTCCATAGAAAGTTTATATGGGTAGCGCAAAGAGGCATTAGTCGACCCACCTTTTTTGACATCAATCATGATGCAGCCTAGCCCCCAGGATCTCGGTTCCTCAGGATGGTACTTATAGAATTTTACCATCACATTTTCCACATCGCTCTCCCCCAGATTCCAAACGGTGATGTTAATTGTTACCTCTGTCTCCACAGGCACGGTATCTGCCGGGTAAAATGTAATATCAGTCTGGGTGATACATAAATCAGGGAGTTCAACTGTGAACTGACGCGTTTGGGACCATCTGCTTTCAGCGCTACCGTTTATGGCCTGCACCCGCCAGTAATAGGTTGTATTATGGGTTAGATTGGATACAACGTACTCAGAGATGCTTACAGTTTCGTTAAATATCTCTACAAACGTCCCACTTTCATTATAATATACTACTACTCTATACTCTACAAAATACCATCCCGGGTCCGTGGCGTTTTTCGTCCAGCTTAGAGTTGTAGTATTCGTGTTCATAGTTGCATAATCGGAAGGGCTTTTAGGCTCAGGCATATCTGGTAAGGAAGCGATAAAATTTGGTCTCGAAGTTTCGTTAGAGTTGCCTGCAAGATCCTGGCATTCAATAGTGTAGTTGAAATATTTTCCCTGGGAAAGGTTATAGTCCTCTGAGATGTTGTAATAGAATATCTGGCTGCCTGATGAAATCATACTCACAGTTTCTTCGTTACTACCGATACTGTAGATCAAGGTTACGTTTCCAAGATTCTCCTCAGTAATTGTAACTGTTATATTAAGGTAAGAGGAGTCTTCTGTTAAATTATGCGGTGACAAACCCGTAAATATTGGTTTTGTCCTGTCCAGCACTATTGTTTTGCTTAGGTGCTCTCCCTCATTTCCCACCCCGTCCTTTACCTTGAAGTATATGGTTTTAACTCCATCTGTGACATTTTGTATGATGTACGCATATTGTTCAGAATAGGGGGCCCAGGCATTCTCAACCCACACCCCATCAATTATTGCACCCCATGATGTTTCGTTCTCAGAGAAGCACATCCATGCCACACCTGAAACATTTATTGTTAATGATGTATCCTCCTTTGCAGACAGGGATAGATTCACGGTTGTTGAGTTTGTGTAGTTCCTGTTATCATTGATAACTATATATATCGGCAGCGGCGGCTTTGTGTCAGCCACAACCCATACAGAGCCTACACCGCCGATGTTTTCGGCGGCATCAACACCCCTAACATACAGGATGTTGACTCCCTCAAATAGGGTGAAATTGTGAGATTGGGTAAGCCCTATATTTGTCCAGTTTTCACCATCAATGCTTATCTCGTAGTGTTCCACATTGTTAGATATAACCTCCCAGTCCAGAACAAACCATGTTCTGTTTATTATTTCACCAGTCTGGTTTATGCTTATTACAGGCTTTGTTGTATCAAGTATGATTGTATCAAACACTGCCCTGGATTCCCTTCCATAAGCATTTTTGCATTTGAAATAAACAGTTCTTGTTTCCTCAATTTCACCAACATAGCCTTCCAACTCCCATTCAAACACGGAACTGTACCCGTACCAGCTGCTCCATATTGTACCGTTATCATTGCTGAAACACATCCAGCTTGCGTTTGTGGCATTCAGACTCAATGTCACATTAACCCGGTTGATGTATTTTGCACCATACTGGATATTCACATTTAGGTTTGTCGGCGCAGATGTATCAATACTGAATGTTGAAACATTTGACCAGTTTCCAGTGTTTGATGCGCTGTCTACTGCCCTGACCCGCCAGTAGTATAATCCGTCCAGTAATGAGTTGAATACCGTGGTGTTTGATACAACAGTTATCTGGAATTCAGGTGACGAGAAATCGCTGTTGTCATCTACACTGACCTCATAGTGTTTTACACCTGAGGTGGCATCTGCAACAATACTCCAGTTGAGTGTTACATTTACCTCTGTAACTGTTGTGTCGTTTCCCGGTATTAGCAGTGCTGGCGCACCTGGTTTTGTTCTGTCCAGAATTATTGTGTCATTAACAGGGTCTGATGGGTTGAGTGCTCTGTCCCTTACCCTGAAATATATTTTGTGAACACCATCGTTTGTAGATATTAAATCGTATTTATAGAGCGATAAATAATCAAGCCATTCCGTCCAACTCACGCAGTCCTCAGAGAAGCACATCTGATATATGCCTGAGACATCAGGGGTTACGCTTTCGTTTTCCTCTGCATATAAGGATAACATAACGGAAACCGAGTTTGTAAAAACGGCATCACTGTTTATCATTATAACTAAACTAACCGGGGGCAGTGTATCCAGTATTATTGTGTCACTGCTTTCTACTACCTTCTCCGAGGTGATATTTCTGGCTTTGATGTAAACGGTCTTAACACCGTCACCACCCGGGAGCGTCCATGCTCTTGATTCAGTATAATTTTCCCATCCCGTCCAAGTTATGTTGTCATTACTTATATTTATGCGATCAACATTCACACAGTAGATATCTAAAACAACCCCTGTGCTGTTTGTGCATGATGCGGCATTGTTTATGCTGAAACTGGCGATTAAAGGAATGCCGCCTGTGTAAACATTAAACGATGAAACATCTGACCAGTCCCCAATGTTTGCTGCGCTGTCCACCGCCCTGACCCTCCAGTAATACGTGCCATCCTGCAGTATGGATGTTGTTGTGTCTTCTGGTGTGCTGTTTTCCCAAACCAGGAATAAAAAGTCGGAAGCATTACTAACCTGGATTTCGTAATATGCCACGCCCGAGCTCGCATCCGTGACCGCGGACCATTCAAGAAATACGGTGCTGTTCTCAACATTCACGGTTGTTACACTTACCTTTGGCGGTGAGGTGGCATCATAGTAAACTGTTACAGTAGCATTGCTTTTGCAGTCCATGTTGTTTAACCCATCCTTCAGCCAAACATAAATTGTGTGCGCACCATCTGCATAAACAGAAACTGTGAATGGCTTGCCGTCAACCCATGTGCCATCCGTATTAGATGCGGGCGGGCTGTCTATTTTATAATACGCGCCAGATATTACCCCGGATACGTCGGATGGGTCTGTCCAGTTAATGGAGAATGATGAGTTCGCCCAACCGCCTGGTGTTACTGTGATACTTATTGGTGCTGTTGGCCCGGTTGTGTCTATGATGAACGGTCCGAGATGTACGGGTGTTGCATTCCAGTTGCCGGCATTATCCATTGTTATCAGGTGGAAGTACCAGTAACCATCATTCAGCGAAGTGCTTGTTGTAATGGTTTCTGTTGTATCTGTAACCGCGTCAGGTACTGTTGATTCAAGGCTGCTCCATTCAAAAGAATAACCATAAACACCGCTAAGACTGTCGCTCGCACCTGACCAGTTGACATCTATGGTGGTATCATTTGATGAAACACTAACTGAGTGGCTAAAATTAAAAACACCTGGGTTACCTGGTATGATGCCGTCATATTTTACTATTGTCGTATTACTGTTCAGATAGTTTGTGTTTCCTGCATTGTCTTTCAGCCACAGATGGATTGTATGCTCACCATCACTTTCTACAGTCACGGTTACAGGCTTATCTGTTGACCAAATACCATCTGTATCGTTGAGCGGCTGCGAGTCAATTTTGTAGTAAACTCCTAGAATGCCGGATGCATCATCAGGGTTTGTCCAGTTAATAATGAATGATGCATTGTTCGTCCAGTTACCAGGCATTGGAATGATGTTTACCGGTGCGGAAGGAGGAGTAATATCAATTTTTGTTATGTTCAACGGCTCGGTCCAAGAGCTGGTAACACCCACGCTATTATTCACCATGTATCTGAACCTGTATGCCCTGCTGGTTTCACCGATGAAATTTATCGTTCCTGGTAAATCACCCCAGTCACCATCAATCTCCAGCCAGTCACTCCAGCCACCAACAATGTTGTTTGACACGTTTGCCACTTTGTACTCCAGGTCGCCATCAACAATATCATAGCCCTGGGGATCGGAGGCATTCATAACAACAACAATTATCAGGTTTGACTGCCAGCCGTCAAAATAATACAGCCTGGGTACAGGGGCATTTGTGGTTACCTTTATACCATCTGACACAATAATGTCGCTCCATAACCCTGCACCGTTTTTCGCCTCAACATCCCAGTAATATGTTTCACCATTTACTAAGGATAACCCTGTTTCTGTCACATTATTGGATGTGGTAGTTGTCCAGCCAACTACAACCCCGCCATCATATATTCTATACCTGTACTCTATTATTCCGGATTCATTATCAGTGAAACTCCATGTTGCATGCAGCTCTGTAGGATTGAATGTTTCATCACCATCATCTGTCACATAGCCTGCTGGTGATGTTACATCCTTCGTCGTGTTGACTGCTGCAGAATAACCGCCTGTATTCGAGGCGTTATCCATAGCAAACACCCTGAAATATACTGTGCAGCCGTTTGTTGTGTTCCCTATAAGCCACACTGCACTTGTAATTGTACAATCCACAGTAAGCCAGAGAGACCAGCTGCCTGTCAGGTTTTCCCTGGACTCAACTGTATAGGATTTAATACCGGAGGTTGCATCGCTACCAGCCCACTGAACAGTAAAATCTGAGGTACTATACACAGGTAGGGATGTGATTGATGCTGCTGGTAGCACATTATCAAATCCGCTAATAGTATCAGGCCCGGCTGGCGAGGATTCAACATTTCCTGCATTATCAGATGCTATAGAATAAAACCTGTAGTGGCCGTTGCCGCTTGGCCAGTTAAAAGTCCATTGAAATGATGAGGTTTTCTCGCCATCATACTGTACCCAGCCGCTCCAGGCACTGTCATTACCTGCTCTGTAGCTGTACCATAATGTAACATTTTTCACACCACTTGTTGCGTCATCTGGTGATGCGCCAACAGAAACCGAGACCTGATTAAACCAGTATTCGGAGAAAGCGGATACTGATGATGATGGTGATATATGGTCATAGCCGCATAATGTATCATTCGTCGCAGGTGGCTCCTCAACATTTCCTGCTTTATCTGCTGCTATAGAGTAAAACTCGTAGAACCCATCACCGCCCGGGAATGTGAACGAGAACACATACGGCTGAGATGCATCTGTGGAAAATAAAGACCAGGCACCCCATGTATCGTTGTCACTGCTGTACCTGTAATACAGGCTTGCGTTTTCCAGACCGCTTGTTGCATCGGTCCCGGTAACGGTAATACTAACACTCCCTGTTGTGTACCAGTACGATGAAATGGGAGAAACAGAGGACTCTGGTTTAACAGAGTCTATTGTAAACACTACGTTGCTATTGTCTGAAGTGCTTGAGGCTGAATCATTCGCTTCTACTTTTATCAAGCATGAACCTGAATTTATCACGGGAACAGACCAGCTATAAGTTTTAGTTCCCACGGTGCTCTGATTATGCCATGCTATAAATACCCACTCTCCTCCGTTGTTTGAAGAATAACTTATGTTTACTGTGTAAGGAGCTGTGCCGCCGCTTAAGGTGTATTCTATGTTTTGTGTGCTGCCCCCGGCCAAGTACTCGCCGCCGTTCGGGTCATTAACTTGCACATACAGAGCCGAGCTAACTGTAAACGTGATGTTCTTATAGAGGGTGGTAAGAAGATTACCGGCAAGGTCCTTCACTCCGCTGATGTTAACATAATAACTGCAGTTTAAAACAAGCTCTGCAGAGTGATTTATCCATAACTCAGTGCTTGACTCCCACCAGTGTGTAATGGTAGTACCACTCATATTTGTTGAATTAGTCGGTGTTATGCTCGTATCCATAGATTCATTAAATGTAAAAGATATATTCTGCCATGTGTTAGAAGTAACCCCCCCGCTTGTGGGGGTTGTGGCTTGTACGGTTGGGGAAGTAGTATCTTTTGTTGTGCTTACAGCATCAGACCAAGAACCACAATTAGTAACATTATCAACAGCAAGACTTCTGAAATAAACCGTACAACTCTCAGTAGTATTACCTATCTGCCAAACAGCAGAAGTAACACTGTAACTAACATTCGTAAACCAATCCTCCCAATCTCCCGATAAATTTTCTTTATGCTGAACGGTATAGGTTGCTATTCCAGAGGTTGCCTCAACATCTACTGTCCATTCAACTGTGAAGTCAGTATTTTTATAAGCAGAAAGAGCAGTCATAGTGGTTGTTGGAGCAACAGTGTCTTT
>Ga0066636_10002721_pt1 | contig 11278 bp, 7 predicted proteins | sample CryGeyCG2014_080_2_FD_62736 | JGI IMG/M metagenome (GOLD analysis project Ga0066636, IMG submission 62736) | Groundwater microbial communities from aquifer - Crystal Geyser CG07_land_8/20/14_0.80 | ecosystem: Environmental > Aquatic > Deep subsurface > Groundwater | place: USA: Utah: Grand...
GCTTTACGCCGTGGTACTCTGAAATCGCAGGTTCCCGCCGAATCGGCGGGCGACTTCGTCGAATATTTTTGAAGGATTCACCCACGGGTAAACCCGTGGTTCTCTCCTGCGATTATAGATATTACGCTCGTAATGTAACTTATGGAGTCGGGGGGACTTGAACCCCCAACCTCCCCGCTGCGGGCGGGGCGCTCTACCATTAAGCTACGACCCCGTAAAATAACTTAAAATTTATATCTCAAATCTCAAAACTGAAAACAAAATGCGATTAGCAACTAGCTGCTGGCTAAAGAAAAGTCAAAAGCCTGCCCTGAGTCCTTCTCCGCCGATTCGGCGGATCAGGATAAACTCCGTCGAGGGGTCAAAAGTTAAAGGTTAAAAGTCAAAATAACTCAAAACGCAAAATTCAAAAGTAAGACAAAGTTGTGATTCCCTCCGCCGACTCGACGGATTGAACAATAAGATTATTATTCTTCAACTAACCCGCCGCTTTGGCATAACCAACGCCCACGATTTATCCGTGGTGGTGCATTAAATTATCTATGCCAGCGTTTTGGAATACTACCTAATCCTTACTCTCCACAGGTTCCCCGGCTCTCGATTCTACCTCCCGCAACAGATGTTTCATCAACATATATCTATGACAATTGCGAACGATGGATTTTGCCATAAGGCTATCTTCATCGTAACTTTCTATGTCTAAACCCTCCGTCTGTAGATCATATGGTTTTTCTGGGACTTCTCCTAGGCAATACGCTGCATCATGTAATTTGTCATCCTGGATTCTTTTAAAGTAATCGGCTACAGAAGAACAGTCGCCGTTCCTCCAACTAGTTCTTACCGACTCAAGCCCCTGCAATTCCGTTCGCTCTGATTCCGACCAGATCCTCAATAATTTTTCTTCTTGTTTGTCTTTTCCCATCTTAGCTTTTTCTCTCATTATTCCTAATTCGTAAAAGGCTACATCTTCTTGACTCCGTCCAATCTCGCTGGTCAGATAACCATCGACATTAGTCTCCGATGGAGTGTATAATTCCTGCCTGCCAAACAAAATATAGTCTTCCACCACCCTGGGATTAAAACCCCTTTGCTCGAGAGCAGAAACAATAGCTGACATTCCTTGGGTCTCTAAAACCTCTCGGAGTTGTTCCCTGCGCTGTGTTTCATCTGGTTTTGGTGTTTCTTCTGACATGTTTACTCCTTCTAAAGTAAAAGAATTAATTTGTTTAAAATTTACCTTTTGCGGTTTTGCCTCCTTTCTTCGAGTTTTTTAGCTTTAATCTTTAGCTTTGCACTTTAAACTTATGTTATCTTACTTTGCTCTCTTCCCTTTCAGCAAATCCTCTATCTCAAAGATAGGAATGGTCTCTTCCTCTTCTGTCTTTTTTTGGGCCTCTTTTTCCGCTTGGAAAAGCCTGAGAACTATTTCCCGCTTGAGTTTTTCCAATCCCTCACCGGTGGCGGCCGAAATACCGATGACCAAAACTCCCTTGCGCTTGTAACTGCGCTCAATCTCCAAGGCGACATCGCGTACCCAGGAAAGATCAATTTTATTGATAACCAAAATCTGCGCCTTATCCCCGAGTTTTGTATCAAACAAAGAAAGCTCGCGGTTTATTGTCTCCATGTCTTTAAGGACATCGCCGACCTTGACTTTGGGGTCTTCCGGACCTATTAAATGGACCAAAATTTTGGTTCTTTCAATGTGGCGTAAAAACTCATACCCCAAACCCTTGCCCTGGGAAGCGCCGGCGATAAGACCGGGAATATCGGCCACCACAAAACTTTTTCCCTCGGCCTCGGCTACTCCCAGATTTGGCTCCAGGGTGGTAAACGGATAAGGAGCGATCTTAGGTCTGGAAAGGGTCAATCTCGAAATCAGGGTTGACTTGCCGGCATTGGGCAGACCCACGATGCCTACATCGGCCATCAATTTTAACTCTAAAAACAACCATTTTGCCTCACTTTTCTCCCCTGGCTCGGCTATCCGCGGCGTTTGATTTACGGCTGATTTAAAGTGATCGTTCCCTCGCCCGCCCCTTCCTCCTTTGGCTATCAAAAAACTCTGGTTTTTCTCGGACAAATCAGCCACAATCGGCAACTGTAATAATTTTTTATAATCTTTAATTTTAAAGTCCTGAGAACTTTCCCGAATAATGGCCCCCCGAGGAATCAAAATATATAAATCTTCACCGGATCTGCCTGTCTTTTTTGCTCCTTCTCCATCTCTGGCATTCTCAGCTTCGAACTTGGCCTTATATTGAAAATCGCGTAAGGTGTGCTTTTCCTCGGAGGATTGCAAGTAAACATCTCCGCCTTTTCCGCCATCGCCTCCATCGGGTCCACCCTTGGGCACAAATTTTTCGCGGCGGAAAGAAATACAACCATTGCCTCCATTCCCGGCCCGGACTTCGATTTTAGCAATATCTATCATTTTTAAACCCTCTTTCGGTTTTAGTTTTCTGCAGATGACGATCCTCCGTGTGTCATTCCCAATCTGATCAGGAATCCATACCATTGCTTCTGGTTTCCCGCTTTCGCGGGAATGACAGGGGTGGTTTTGTCTTTCCTGAATCCCTTCGGTCGGTCCTCATTTCCGCACGGGATCCTCACGTCGCCCCCGCCGATTCGGCGGGGACTCCTCAGGATGACCACCGGTTTTTTTAATTTTCAATTGTCGATTGTCAATTTTCAATTATAACTACTTTCCTTCTATCTGTCATCCTTTACCTCAACAGAAAAAATATCTTTAAACCTGACAATTCTTAAAAAAGGGAACTTGAGTTTCTGATCAGAGAACTGAAAGCGGGTCGATCGCCACGCCGTTGCGTTCGATGACAAAGTGAAGATGGCAACCATAAGCTAAACCGGTGGCACCCATAGAACCGATCAACTGTCCTTTGGTCACGTATTGGCCGGCTGAGACAGCCGTGCTAGAAAGATGGGCATAGCGGGAATAGTAACCATTGCCGTGATTAATCCAGACTGTTAAACCGTATCCTCCAGCGCGCCAGCCGGAAACATCAACATAACCTGAATCAGCCGCATAAATGCCTGTCCCACAACTATTGGCCAGGTCGATTGCCCCATGAAAATAACCATAAGACCAACCGAAATAGCGCGTTAATGATCCGTTGGTCGGCCAAGCAAACTGCCCAGAACCTGAAACCGGAGACTGAACCGGCAGATTGGAGTTAGAAGGCGTAGAAGCAACATATTGCGCCGATGTTACCGCCACCGGTTTGGGTGGTTCGGCATTGGGCAAAACTAACTTTTGTCCGATAGTCAAATTATAAGGTTTCTCAAGCCAGTTGATTTCAACAATGGCTTGCGGCTCAACTTTCCAGTCTGAGGCGATATTTTCAACCGTGTCTCCGCTTTTAACCATATAATAAACTCCCGAAGTTGGCAAAATCGTCAATTCGGCGCTGATAGCTAAAAGGTCGCTTTCGTTTAAATCGTTGACGTAAAGCAGCGTATCCAAACTGATATTAAACGACTGGGCAATGGTTGAAAGGGTGTCTCCTTCTTGGACGCGGTATTTTATCACTTCATCCCGCCCTCGATTCTCTGGAATCTTGGTTTGGGAAGTTGATTTCTCAACCAAAATTGCTTCGCTGGAAATATGACTTGGTTTTTCTGACAATTCCTGGTTTTCTTTACTAAATACTGTGCCGGAAGTCGCAATCCCGCCGGAAACTAAAATCCAGGCAGCTAAGCTGATGATACCTAGATGGGAAATTGGACGAATAAGGGTCCCCCGTTTCCAGACCAGTTTAAGAATGATTTTTTGTTTAAGGATGGAGATTAAAATGCCGGCAGAAGAAAGAGCTTTCAAAATCAATAAGAAAAAGGAGCCCAGTTTCAAAAAAACGTATTTAAATACCGCCGCTACAAAATAAAAAAGTTCCTTCTGTAACGGAACGTCTCTTTCGAACATGTTGGCGGCATTATACCACGAAAAAGCAAATTTCACAAACAAACCGTTTTCTACACAACCAACGTCATTCCTCATTGCTCGCGGGATCCTCACGTCGTCCATCGACTTAGCGGACTCCTCGGGATAACGCCTACTTTAATTTACTTTTCTTTTCAGTTGTGCTTCTCCATGCCCCGCCCCCGCCTGCCGGCGAGGCAGGGAATCGGCGGGTTAGTCGAAGAATAAGAACTTACTGTTCGATCCGCCGAGTCGGCGGAGAGAGCTACCTCTCTTGAGCCAGTTGCCAGAAGCCGGTAGCTATCTGCGTTCTGAGCTTTCCTAGCTTATATTCTCGTGCAGGGTTTCCAAGAATTCGGCGTTATTTTTAGTTTTCAAAAGCCGTTCGATGAGAATTTCCGTGCTTTCACTCTCGCTCCCAATGACATCCAGCATCCTACGCATTCTCCAAACCTGTTTTAAAGTTTTCTCATCAAACAAAAGCTCTTCTTTGCGGGTTCCCGAGCGGATAACATCAATAGCCGGAAAAATGCGGCGCTCAGCCAATTTGCGCCCCAAATGGAGCTCCATATTTCCCGTTCCTTTGAATTCCTCGTAGATTAAGTCGTCCATTCTCGAACCGGTGTCGATTAAAGCCGTGGCTAAAATCGTGAGGGATCCACCTTCTTCCAGATTGCGTGCCGCTCCAAAAAAGTGTTTCGGAGGGTATAAAGCGGCGGGGTCAAATCCGCCGGATAACGTTCTGCCGGAAGGCGGTATGTTTAAGTTATAAGCTCTGGCTAAGCGGGTGATGCTGTCCAGCAAAATCACCACATCCTTCCCTTCTTCCACTAAACGTTTGGCTTTCTCTAGGGCGATTTCTGCCACCTGAGTTTGATTTTCCGGTGGTTCATCAAAATTAGAAGCGATTACTTCGCCTTCGATTGAACGCGCGATATCGGTTACTTCTTCCGGACGTTCACCGATTAAAACCGCCATGAGATAAATATCTTTGTAGTTTGCGGTAATTCCATTGGCGATATCTTTGAGAACATAGGTCTTGCCTGCTTTCGGCGGAGAAACTATCATTCCCCGCTGTCCTCTGCCAATCGGGGCCACAAGATCAATAAGACGTGTCGCTAAGATATCTTTTTGGGTTTCAAGTTTCAGTTGTTTAGTCGGAAAAACCGGCGTTAAATCCTCGAAACGAGATCTTTTCAGTGCCTCTTCTGGCTCAACCCCATTGATTTTTTCCACGCGTAAAAGACCGTAATATTTCTCACCCTCTTTGGGAGGCCTGGCTTGACCACGGACTGAATCTCCAACCCGCAAGTTAAATTTGCGAATCTGTGATTGAGAGATGTAAATATCATTTGGTCCGGGCAGCAAGCCTTTCTGCCGTAGAAATCCATAACCTTCAGGCATAGTTTCTAAAACTCCCTCCATTTCGACCGACTCACCGGCAAAATTTCCGTTGCCCGGCAAGGTGTGACTTCCAACCGCTTCATGATAAGAAGCTACCTCTTCTTTTTTGATGTTTGTTGAATCATTTAAGCTTTTCGAGTTAACGCTGGTTTTAGCAACAACCATAATGACCTTTCTTTTTGATAAACCTTTCACATATTTTCTTACTAAAATTTGCCTCTCAATAATTTAACTTGAAGCCATCTCATAATTTCTAAGTTTGGTGTCATCCTGAGGATCCCGCTTAGCGGGGGACGTGAGCCTGTCCGCCAGCTGGCGGAGATCCCATTCGCTTTACCACTTTTCTGCGGGATTTCTCCCCGCCGATTCCCTGCCTCGCTTATCAGACGGGGGCGGATCGGAATGACGATGAACAGTGGATATTTATGAGACAAGTTCTACTCTTTAATTATAGACAAACTTATTAGAAACCATGTTATTAAGGTATGCCTGTCCGCTTGCCTGGCGGATCTATACGCTAAACCAATCTGGTTTATCTATGAGAGGGAATTTGGAATCAGTTTCTCTATAAAGTTTGAATATATTTGATTTTTATAACCGAAGGTTTCAAGCTTTGCTTATAACCGCAGGTTTCAAACTTGTTTATTTCGAGCGCAAGCGAGAATCAAGCTTTGCTTATAACCGCAGGTTTCAAGCTTTGCTTATTTCGAGCGCAAGCGAGAATCAAGCTTTGCTTATAACCGCAGGTTTCAAACTTGTTTATTTCGAGCGCAAGCGAGAATCAAACTTTGTTTATAACCGCAGGTTTCAAGCTTTGCTTATAACCGAAGGTTTCAAGCTTTGCTTATAACCGCAGGTTTCAAGCTTTGCTTATAACCGAAGGTTTCAAACTTGTTTATACATGAATTTGGTTGACTTATGTGAGATGCAAATGGAAAATGTTCTTAGGAAGCATTCGAGAAAGGAGCACTTTCTATATCTTTTACTTTATCATATCGAATCAATACCTGTCAATTTCAATTCTTTAAAGCTTCGATGTGCTAACCTTAAAACCCATAATATTTAATCTTATCCTCTTACTTTACCCATGCCCGCCTGACGGCGAGGCAGGCCTGCCTGACGGTAGGCAGGGATGAAGCGCAAGAAAATAACTTGAGGGTCGGCACTGCCCCCACCGACCCTCAAGTTTCGTTATATACCATAAATCAACCAAGATGTCAATCCCATAGTAATATTATATTATAATTACTTAATAAGCTTCGTTGAGGGACTTGAGGGCAGGCTTTTGACTTTTTATAATCGTTCGAGAAGACCACTTACTTTACCCGTGCCCGCCTGATAAGCGAGGCAGGCCTGCCTGCCGGCGAGGCAGGGATGAATCGAATGATTAATAAACTCGCCGAATCTGCCCCCGCCTGATAAGCGAGGCAGGGAATCGGCGGGTTAGTCGAAAAATAATGGTCTTTTCTGATCTTCGATGCTAGATCCTTCTCCCGCTGGGCGGGATCAGGATGACCTCAAGTCTACAGGTTTTCATATACATCCTAAGAACTTACACCGCTTTCTTCACTAATTGAACAAAGATCATTCTTCCTGCAGCGGTTTGGAAAATGCGGCTCACCTGAACATCAACAATCTGTCCCATTAAATTTTTACCCTCTTCTACCACCACCATCGTTCCGTCAGGTAAGTAACCCACTCCTTGACGCAATTCCTTTCCTTCTTGGATAACTTTAACTCTAATCCTTTCACCGGGCAAAACCACAGTTTTTATGGCATTCGAAAGTTCATTGACATTCAAAACTTTAACCCCGGAAACCTTAGCCACTTTGTTTAAGTTATAGTCAGTGGTCAAAATCTTACTCCGCATCTCTTTAGCCAGACGAACCAGTTTTGAATCAACTCCTTTGATTTGAAGAAAATCCTTATCAACAATTCGTATTTTGATTTCAGGATTCTTCCTCATCTGCTCTAAAAGTTCCAGGCCTCTACGCCCTCGATTGCGTTTGAGAACATCGGTTGAATCAGCCACATGTTGCAGTTCGACCAAAATGAAACGCGGGACAATCAAAAGAGAAGGCAAAAAACCCAGATTCATAATCTCTCCAATCCTCCCATCAATAATGGCACTGGTATCGACCAAGATAGACTCAAAACCAAATTGAGCGCGTTTATCTTTCTCCGAGGATTGACTCTGTTGCTGTTCGCGCCTTTTCTGCAATTGCTGATTTGTCTCGCGAATAATGGAAACAACCATGCGTTGAATTGAATTTTTTAAATGTTCGATTAAAATGGGGATTAAAAGAAGACCGATGGTCCCGGCGATGAATCCCGCCAGGGTTTGACCTAAATAACTAATTCCAAAAAGAGGATGGGTATTGAAATAGACGTTGGATAGGATAAAACCCAAAAAAGTGAAACCAACACCTAAAATGATCCGGATAAAAGCTTTTTTTAACATGTTTTCTTAAAGCTTCAACGTCAAGTCAAAGCTTGCCTTAGATAAAATTTAAGATGAATACTGATAAACAAGTTTGAAAGCTCCGCTTATACAATTGTTTAACTTCTGCTTTAGAAGTTTACGCGATCACAAAAGCCTTAAGGCTCGTAATCCCTCAGCCAAAAGCCTCTTTTAGGGCCTGATTTAAATTACGCGCTGTCTCGGCTGAAATAAATTTATGAAAGCCTAATTTTTGAGCTTCTTTTATTCTCTGCTCTTCGCGGCTAACCTTGCGCACCTCACCCAAAAGTCCTACTTCCCCAAAAACCGCCATCTTGTAATCGGCGGCTTGATTTTTAAAACTGGAAGCAATAGCCAGGGAGATGCCTAGGTCAATCGCCGGTTCCCTCACTTTCAATCCTCCTGCCACATTAACATAAATATCGTAAGTATTCAAGTTGACCCCAGTCCGGCTGGAAATGACCGCGCACAGCAACACCAGACGGTTAAAATCAATTCCCACCGCCGTTCTTCTGGGGATAGCCAGGGAAGATTTGGTAACCAAAGCCTGAATTTCGACTAAAATCGGCCTTTCTCCCTCCAAGGTTGCCACCACCACCGAGCCGGGAGTTTTTTCCCTTTGATCGTTTAAGAAAAATTGCGAAGGATTGACAACCTCCTTTAGGCCCTTCTGCTCCATCTCGAAAATTCCCACTTCAGAGGTTGAACCAAAGCGGTTTTTGGTGCTGCGCAAAATCCGGTAGGTATGGAAAAGGTCTCCTTCGAGGTATAAAACCACGTCCACGATATGTTCCAACACTTTCGGTCCGGCCACGACTCCCTCTTTGGTAACGTGACCAATTAAAAAAAGTGGGGTATGACTGCTTTTAACTACCCGTAAAATTTTAGCAGCGCTCTCACGCACCTGCCCGACGCTTCCTGAAACACCATTTAACTCTTGAGTATATAAAGTTTGGATGGAATCAATAATCACCAAAGACGGCTTTAATTTCTCTATCTCGCTGATGATCTGTTCGACGTTATTTTCAGCCAAGATTAAGATTCTTTCACCGTTAATCTGCATGCGCTCAGCCCGAATTTTGATCTGACGGGCCGATTCCTCACCCGAAACATAAAGTACGGATAATTTAGGGTTTTGACAGATTTTGGCGGCCACTTCCAAAAGCAAGGTTGATTTCCCGATACCGGGCTCACCGGCTATTAAAGTCACACTGCCGGGAACGATTCCTCCTCCCAAAACATGGTCGAATTCGCCGATGCCGATTAAGAGTCGCTCCAAATCCTTTTGCGGAATTGATTTTAAAGTATAGACCTGAGATTGGGTAACCGATTTGAACTGACCTGCACTTTTAGGAGAAACTGGCAGGGTGGTCTCAACAAAACTGTTCCATCGACCACACTCCGGACAGCGACCGATCCAGCGCGGAGACTGATATTGACATTGTTGGCACTCGTAAACCGTTTCTGTTTTAATTCTTGTCATTTAATGAAGCTTAAAAGGTAAGCACCAAACTCTAAGTACTAAATTACAAATAAGCACTAAATATCAAGCACCAAATTAGATTTAAAGCACCATAATTTTAGAATTTAGAGCTTAGAATTTATTTGCCTGCCTGCCGCAGGCAGGGAACTTGGAATTTAGGATTTAGAATTTTATCCCCTACAGCAATTTAGCAATATAACAATTTGAATTTAGAGAGGCAATAAATTCATTCTTTTACTGGATACATCCAGGCTGAGGATTCTAAAGTTTCCTCTATCCCCGACCTTAAACTCTTTTCCGCTCTCAGCCAATTGCGTGCTATAAATCAAACCGTCAATTCCTTCCTCCAGTCTCACAAAATCACCAAAAGCAGTAAGGCGGGTTATAAAACCGGAAACCTCTTGACCAACCTTATATTTTTCACTCACTTGACTCCAAGGATCCTCAAGAAGCCTTTTAATTGTAAGATGAATGCGGCGATTTTTCTCATCTTTATCCAAAACTAAAACTTCTATTTCTTCTCCGACGTGAACCAAATCTTCAGGTTTTTTCAGGCGATCCCAAGAAACTTCTGAGATGTGAACCAAACCTTCAATCCCGCCTAAATCTACCAGAATCCCAAAGGGAACAATTCGCGTCACTCTTCCTTTAACTTTATCGTTCTTTTGAATTTTATCCAAAAGACCCTCATTGTATTGAAAAACAGGGCCGCCTGTGGCTGCCTTTTCGGAAAAGATGAGTTTATTCTCTTTGCGGTTGAGCTCAACCACCTTAACAGTTATTTTCTTGCCGATTAAGCCCTCTAAGGTGGCTTGGATATCGGTTGTTCCGCTGGTGGTCACCAGTCGCTGGCTAGCAATTTGGGAGGCTGGTAAAAATCCTCTTATACCTAAATATTCAACCAGTAACCCGCCTTTATTGAATTCATTCACTTTTACCTCTACCGGCTCCCGTTTTTCAGCTTTATCTTCTAAAGCTCTCCATTTTCTTTCCATCCCGGCTTTTTTAACCGATAAAACCACCTGCCCGTGTTCATTTTCAACTTGGATGACCGAAACCAAAATCGAGTCGCCAATTTTTATGGTTTGTAAAAGATCACTTTCGTCTTTCAGTTCTTTGCCTAAAATTACTCCCTCGGCTTTCGAACCTAAATCCACCCAAACCTCAGCCGCGGTAATTCTCATAATCTTGCCTTCTAAAACAGAGCTTTTTTTGAGACGACGCGGGAGATTTTTAGGATCGCTTAAAGCTTCTTCCATGACCGGAGAAATCTTCTTTTCTTCCCGCTTTTTAGTTCTTTTGCCTGCCAATTTTTTGCTCCTTCTTGACTTTGGTGAAGTCAGTAAATTTTTGAAAACTCAAACAAAAACCCCTTTTTAAGCTTGAGGGGTTAGAACATTGTAGCAGGAGTTTTTCTAAAACTCAAGAGAATTGTAAAATATGCCCAAATTACTCCATTTTGCAAAAATTCCTTAAGAGGCGGGTTGTAATTTGGGGAATACTTAACTTCTTTTATGTACAATTTAATTGAAGTTGAGTATATAGACAGGACTGATCATAAATACATTTGACTTTTTGACCTTTGAGTTTTTCCGCCAAAGACGGATCTGCTGGTTGAGACTTTTGCATTTTAAATTTACAAGTAGCGGAAACCTAAGGGTTCCCATGGTTGCATTATGGCTATTTAAAAATGCCGCTACGAAATTCATCGATTCCTTCACTAAAAAGTCTATGAGACCATACATCTGGTATAATGAGAGGTTAGTTTGGATGTATAGATAAATCAATTACAACTTTGGTATTCTCTAAATTCAAAAGGCTTTATTGATTTAGCGTATAGACATACCTTGTTACCATCTTCCTAAATAATTTGTCTATAATCGCAGGAGAGAACCACGGGTTTACCCGTGGGTGAATCCTTCAAAAATATTCGACGAAGTCGCCCGCCGATTCGGCGGGAACCTGCGATTTCGGAGTACCACGGCGTAAAGCC
>Ga0066636_10002727_pt1 | contig 11270 bp, 10 predicted proteins | sample CryGeyCG2014_080_2_FD_62736 | JGI IMG/M metagenome (GOLD analysis project Ga0066636, IMG submission 62736) | Groundwater microbial communities from aquifer - Crystal Geyser CG07_land_8/20/14_0.80 | ecosystem: Environmental > Aquatic > Deep subsurface > Groundwater | place: USA: Utah: Grand...
CCTTTCAGTAAAATGAGAATATACACAAACTCCTTTCTTCGTATCTCCCCTATGGAGAGCAAGAAGGTAAATCTCTTATTGCTAGTTAAATGTAAAACCATTGATAGCTTTAGTCTATGGCTACCATTGGAGGTTTTTCTCTCAAAGGATGTCCTTTAGTCACATCTGGTGCATCAAGCCAACCTGTGATTGGAATAATTTTGAGAGTCTCTCTTGTCTTTCCCTGAAACTGGCATATCCTAGTCTTATCAGGATGATAGGTGTAAGGAGGAAACCACTTCTGATAATGTACTCCTTCGGGTGTAGAGCCTGACCAGTTGAGGAGTGTTCGAAGAACATTTTTTTGGTTCACCTGTTTCCAACCTTTTTCCTTAACCACTTTCTCTATAATGGTTTTGGCAACAAACAGATCATTCCAAGCCATGATATAAAATTGTGACCTCTCTGTTAAAGGAGTACCTCTGGAATCAGCAATTTCTTTAATCCAATTGAGCGCTGGCTCTCCCCAATGAGCATAGGAGAGAACAGAATAATGGCCTTCACATACGTTTGGGTCTATCAATGCTGTGCCGTAATCAAAACCATCAGCACCACAAAGGGGCACGTTCCAGCCCATCTCCTTGCAGTTCCTTAATATTGCGGTCACGGGTAACCCGGTATAGTTACAATAAAGCCAATTAGCACCAGCATTTTTGAGCTTGGTAATTTGTGTTGTCATATCAATATCGCGAGGACCAAACATCTCGGTCCCTACACACTCAATCCCCTTTTTCTTAAGATATTCATAATTTTGGGGATAAAGTATCGCCTTGCCGTAAGTAGTGTTACCAGTAATAATGCCTAATTTTACCGGTTTCTTTGTTTGGGTTACCACCCAATCAGCCCAAGCCGCAAAGGAATCAGCATATAAAGGGTATTGAGAAACAGTAGCGCCTCTTGGGTAGATGGATTCCATGGACGCTGAACCCAACATAACTAAACCATCCTCGATAAAGCGGTCATGCAAAGCCTCACCTACCATGGATATCCAATAGGTTCCCATTATTGGCTTAGGTTTTTTTGCCACGGCCTCAGCGAATTGGGCCACAGCTATATCCACCTTACCTCCACAATCGTATATTAAAGGTTTTACTTGCACCCCAGCAATACCGCCATGCATATTAATGTATTCTATAGCATGCAGTGTGCCTATACGACCGGGTCCAACCGTAGCTGCATAGGGTCCACTAAAATCACCGAAAACAAGCCAGTGAATAACATTGGGAGCACCGGGTGAAGGCCCCTTAGGAGGAGCAGCAGCAATAGCAGTGATTACTAAAACTAAGGCAGTGATCATGGAAACCACCACAAGTCCAAAAATTCTCTTCATTTTCTTTTCCATCTTTTTACCCTCCTTTCTTAATTTTCAGAAAAGCCTACTTCTTAGCAGGACGGAAATAAAGGATATCCATGATATTTCCCTCTCGCTTATCTTTGAAAACAATTTCCATAGGCATCCCTATCTTCAGGTCCTCCGGCCTGGCCTCACCGATGAAATGAATCAGACCTCCATCACTCCTGTTGAGCTTGACAATGCCAAGCATCCAGGGTTCTTTTAGGCGTTTGCCATCTGTGGAAATGTAGGATTCACCAAAAGTAGTCAGGGTTCCTTTCGGTTCTACCTCCACCCATTCCATATTTTCAACAAAACATTCCTCACAAAAAATCCTGGGAGGAACCAGAACACGACCACACTGCCGACATCGCGTCCCCATAATCTTTTTATTCTCTTTAAGCTCATTGAAAAATCGCCCCCCGGCTTTGCCCACCGTCCAGTTATAACTGATCTGAATCACACCATTAATTGTTATTCCAGGTTCTTTTTCTTTCTTAGCCATTGATTTCCTCCTCCCAACAATTTTCTTCAGAAAATTTTAAATTTCCTGATGAATACTAATCACGACCAATAACCATAACGGCATTGTATTGATACATGCCACCCCATCCATTGGTAACAGCTGTATTGACATCTTTAGGCACATGGCAGGCTCCCGCCTCTCTTTTAATTTGAAGATAACACCAACAGAGTCTCGACATACCAGCACCAATAGGATTTCCCTCACCCTGAAGTCCCCCTGAAGCGTTGACAGGGAGTGCTCCTTCTTTAAACGAGATTCCTTCGTCGATCATACGTCCGGCTCCCCCCTCTGGACAAAGCCCCAAGGCCTCACAATGCTGCATTTCCTTGTAGGTGAAAGGATCGTAAACTTCAGCATAATCTATTTCCGTCATTGGATTTTGGATACCGGCCATATCATAGGCCTGTTTGGCCGCTAGATAGGCATAATCGAGTCGTCCCAGATCATAATTACGCCGCCCCATAAACCAGACCGAATCGGCTCCACGACCCACCCCCTTGATCCAGACCGGATCATCGGTCAATTCCTTGGCCACATCTTCAGATGCCAAAACCACAGCACGGGCCCCGTCGGTTACCGGAGCGGTGTCCAACCGCTTGACCGGCCATGCCAGATAGGGTGAGGACAAGACATCATCCACTGTCAGCTTCATTGGCAACTGAGCGTAAGGATTCGAAAGGGCGTTTCCACGATTCTTAACTGATACCTTGGCCATCTGCCGCTCTGTCAGTCCATAACGGTGAAGATAAGCCCGGGCCTCGAGGCCACACTGAATGGGAACATTTAAGCCGATAGGCCTCACAAAGGCTTCATCATACACCGTGTTGAAAACCGCCTGAGCCGCAGCGTTTTCACTCATCTTCTCAAAGCATATCACCATCACCAGGTTATACAAACCAGAGGCTACATGTGTGTACCCTAAGATAGGGGTTGAAATGGCCGTCGAACCACTTGTACTATTTCGCATGGTTGGCCTCAGCATACCTCCCGAGGCATCGATCGCAACCTTATCCGAATTATGAATTCCACAGAAGGCATCCACGGCTGACCCATAAACCACTGCTTCGATATCCTCTTTCGAAAGATGACAGTTCTCTAATGCATTCCGTGTGACATCGAAGATCATCTCTTCCACCGTCTCTTCTTTACGAAACTCAAATTTCTGCATTCCAACACCAACAATAGCGACTTTTTTAGCCATGTTTTTCTCCATTCATGATTAAAATTCTTTTTTAGGTTTGGTGAAATTTCTCCAGAGTTACCATTTACTTAAGACGGCTACTCCAGCTGTGGCTGTGGGAATTCCGCTCCATGAGTGAGCCAGTCCAACCTCAACCCCTGGAACCTGATAACCATTGGCCTGACCACGAATCTGTAAAGCTACCTGGGCAACTCGGGTTAACCCTGAGGTGCCGATGGCATTTCCCCTTCCAAGGAGGCCTCCCGATACATTGACTGGAAGAGGCCCTTCTTTTTCAAAAACTCCATCGGCAATACATGAACCAATTTCACCCAGATTGCAAAAACCAAGGACCTCGCAATGCATCAACTCTCGGTGGGCATACCAGTCGCTGACCTCTGCCAGATTAATTTCTTTATCTGGCCGTTGAATGCCAGCCATTTTATAGGCCTGATGAGCCGCCCATTTCGTCTCTCTGGCAAGACCCTGTTGACGGAAGGCCAAGTGACTCTGATCGGAACACCAACCAATACCCCTAATAAAAACAGGAGATTGTGCCATAGACCTGACCTTCTTCTCCGAGGCTAAAATAAGGGTACAGGCGGCATCTGCTTCTCTGGCCCTGGTCAATTGGCGAATAGGCCAAGAAAACAATTCCGACTCAAGGACAGCTTTTAAATTGATGGCCGATTTTTCCCTGCCGGAATTTGCATTGTTGAAGTTTTTAACTGCGACTCTGGCCAATTGTTCCTCCTTGAGACCCGATCGTTCCATGAAAGCCCTCGCCTCCATAGCGGCCAGAACAGGCTCTAGACCTAAAAGATTAGGAATGGAGTTGCACACAGGGCGAGAAAATACAGGCTCCATAGAGGCCGCTATTAGTTTTTGATAGCCTAATCCCTCAGAATCTCTTTCGGAAGCCTTTTGGACTGAAGCGACAACTACAAATTTGGATGGATCAGCCATCACCTCCATATAACCAGCAAAGAGGCAGTAAATACCGTCCTCACCTAGTCGCAGATCGCAGGGCTTCATGACGCCACCGATAGAATCCAGGGTGAACTGATTGGATAAACTCCTACCCTCCAGGAAATCATAAGAGGAGGTAATGGCCCCACCAATATCCTTCCTCTCAAGCCCGGCGTCATCAAGGGCCTTTCGGGTGGAATAAAAAAGAAGTTCCTTATGAGATAATTCAAAGATTGACTGGGCCGATTCAACTAAACCAATCCCAACTATACAAACCCGATTTTCCATATGTTTTCCTTTCTATTTTTTGAAGTCCTCTTACTCTCCAGGAGTCTTGCGGGACATAAAAACATCCCACTGCCCTTCCATGACCACTTCCTCCCGCTGGTTAATCACGCTCATCCAGAAAGATACCAATCCTCTATCCAGTTTCTTACTTTCTACTTTATCTTTAACCTGAATTTTTACATAGATCGTATCATTGATAAAAATAGGACGCCTAAAGGACCATTCCTTGATTCCTTTAAAGGCTACGGTGGTACCCTCTATTATACCGGAGCGATTTAAACAGCCTGAGGCAATAGCCAGACCACAAATCCCATGGGCAACCCTTTGGCCGAAACCACTTTTAGCAGCAAATTCGATATCGGTATGAAGCTGATTAAAATCGCCTGAGACCCCACAAAAATTGACTATATCAGCCTCAGTGACACTCCGGCTCACGGTATAAAACTCATCACCCACTTTGAGATCATCGAAATATTTTCCTGGAATCCATACTCTCATGGCCTAAATCCTTTAGATTATATAGAGATTTCTTGGTCAATGGGTTGAAAATAATCTATATCCAAGATATTCCCTTCTCTGTTTTCCTTCCAGACAGCCTTCACTCTACCACCAATACGAACCTTTTTAGCTGTTTCCTCAATGTCATCCATTACCACACCCCCAACAAAATGGGGAAGCCCCACACTCGCCCCATCTAAATCAATAATGCCAATGATGTACGGGGGTTCCTTGGGTTGCCCTTCATATGAAAAGTTGATCAAAACCCATGTTTTGAGTGTTCCTTCCTGGGCAACCTCCACCCATTCACTTATTTTCTCAAAACAATGAGAACAAAAGCTACGGGCCGGTATCAGAACGCGATTACATTTAGGGCATCGAGTACCCATAATTTTTTTGTTTTTGAATTCCTCGAAAAAACGGGTAGTAGTGACGCCCATGGCCCATCGATAGGGCAGACTAATGTACCCTTTTAGGATTCTTGATTCTTCGCTCATGAATGCCCCCTTTGGTTATAATGAATTTGAAATAATCATAATACCATTAAATTGATCAAGACCACCCATAGCATGGGCCAATCCTGTACTTGCCCCGGGAATCTGATGGTCTCCAGCCTTGTTAGTTACCTGGAGGGCAACTTCGGCTACCCTTTGCAAGCCTGTAGCGCCGATAGGATTTGTGGAAAGGACTCCGCCAGAAGGATCGCATGGAAGCTCTCCTCCTTTCATGACCACTCCGTTTTCCACAAGTTCAACCGCCTTACCAAAATCACAAAATCCAAAACATTCGTAAAAAAGCATCTCTTGAAAAGTAAAGGGATTATAAACTTCAGCAACATCTAATTCCTTCCTTGGATTAGTGATGCCCGCCTGTTTGTAAGCTGTTTTTGCTGCGCGTATGGCTGACTGCCAGACTACTTTGTCCCCCTCACCAAAAAAGGCCTCTTCACCACAATAACCAACACCACGAATCCAGGCCGGTTTTGCCCCCATTTTTTTGACCATTCTTTCCGAAGCCATAATTACGGCGCAAGCCCCATCTGAAGCCGGGCAGACATCAAGTATTCGGACTGGGTAGGCGATAACTCGGGATTTAAGAACATCTTCAACAGTAATTTTAACTTTGATGTGAGCGTAAGGATTGTAGAGAGCATCAGTATGGTTACGGACTGACAGCTGGGCAGCTGCCATACGGGTCCTTTTCTCTTCAAGTCCATAGCGATGAGCCCATTCGTTGGATTGGAGGGAAAAGATTCCCGGGGCACCCGCAAGAAATGGTCTCTGAAAAAATGGGTCGGCCACCGTAGCCATGACTCCTTGTGGGTTTCCCTCATACATCTTTTCGGCCCCAACAACTAAAACAAGATCAAAAAGGCCAGAGGCTACGTGGTAAAAGCCCGCATGAGCCAAAGAAATCCCGGTGGAACCACACGTCGCAATCCTTACAAGAGATTTCCCCTTGGCGCCCATGGCGTCAACCCAATAGAGATGAGGATTATGAACTCCTTCCATGGCAGGGGGCATCGATCCTGAAACCACGGCCTCGATATCTTTCGGACTCAAGCCAGAGTCCTGAAAGGCCATGCTTACAGCCTCGTAGATCAATTCTGGATAAGAAACATCTAACCTGTTTCCACACCTCGTTTGGCCTGTACCAATAATGGCTACTGCCTGCCCCATACCCAATCCTCCTTATTTTCCTAAGATTACCACGGAGTGTAACTGACCACCCAGGCCGTGACAGCTATGAGCGAGGGCCCTCTTAACATGGCCTACTTGATGATTTTTCGCTTCTCCCTTCACCTGTAACGAGGCCTCTGCTATCCGGATCAGGCCCCGAGCGATATAGGGATTAGCCCCCAATAAACCGCCAGAAGGGTTCACGGGAAGTTTACCATTTATGGCAGTAACCCCATCATCAATGAGTTGGCCACCTTCTCCAGGAAGGCAAAAACCAAGCTGCTCCAACCATAGGATTTCATTGAAGGAAGTAATATCGCAGATTTCGGCCACATCTATTTCTCGAAAAGGATCTTTCACTCCTGCCATCTGGTAAGCCATTTTAGCTGCTTGAGGCAATGGCCCACTTAACAGCTTTCGATCACCCAGAAAGGTACTATCAACACTCCACCCCATCCCTTCGACAAACACTGGGGTATCGGTAAGACCCCGGGCAATTTCCTCTGTGGCCAATAACATGGCACAGGCCCCATCTGAGGTAGAGGCAATATCCATTTCCCGCAAGGGATAAACCATCATGGGTGAAGACAAGATATCATTTATTGAGAATTCTCCACTTCGGTGTGTATAAGGATTCTTCTGAGCGTTTCCGAGATTTTTTATCACCACCCGAGCCAGTTGTCCCTCGGTGAGACCATAGAGATTCATGTATTCCCTGGCCTGAAGCCCGGCTGTCACCACGTCATTCAACCCAATCGGGCGTTGGAAAAAGGGATCGGCGCTTAAATTAGTCAGTGTATGGACAGATGGTACTTCAGAACATTTAGTTATGCTTACGACCAAGACCGTTTTGTACTCACCTGAAAGAATACGCATCAAGCCGTAAATAAAAGCAAGGGCTGAATCCTCGGCTGCTTTTGAACCGCTTTTGTGGTTTGCCCCTACAGCATCATAATAATAGCTATTGGAACAACTAATTCCTTGCCCATAGTCAGACGAGGACGATATCATGGTACCGATCTCAGATCTATCAATCCCCACCCGGTCCAGTAATTGTCTTACGAGCTTGAAGACTATCTCCCGGATATTGTCTTCAAGTCTTTCACTATGTTTGGTCTGAACCGCATCAACTATCGCAACTTTTTGTGGCATTTATCTACCTTCTTTAATTTTATAAAAATGATGGATTCGTAAAAAGTCGGAAAATGGCCATTTTTCAAAAATCGGGTTCAATGATTTCAAGTAGTTAAAAGCGCGATTTCTCTGTCTTTTGACTTTTTACGAATCCATCAAATAACGTTTCTGAGAGATTATTATAATATTATCCACATTTTTGGTTAATTTACTTTACTGTCATCAGCAAGTAACATGCCAGATAGGGGGTGAAAATGAGGGTTTTTATACTAATTTGACATCAAACATAGAGTAATGTTAATGTTTGGGCAGGAGGTTGAGAGATGCGAAGACCTGCCCAGATTAAACCATGGTTATCAGAGGAAGAGTTCTTGGTATGGATTCGGGAAGCGGTAAGTCGTGAAGCATACCAGAAGCGCCTAGCTATCTGGCTGACCCAGATCGGGCCATTTCAGGCTGAAGAAATTGCGAAGATGCTTGGGGTATCGAAGCAGGCTATCTGGTTGTGGGTGGGCCAATACAACAAGGATGGTCCGGAAGGGCTCGTGCGCCAGGGGCGGGGCGGACGGCACTGGTCGTTGCTATCGTGGCCGCAGGAAGAAGCACTGCTCAAGTCATTTGAAAAGAGGGCGTTAGGGGGCGAGTGGATTACCGCCAAGCAGATCCTGCCCAAGATATGCCAAGCGGCAGGAGAGGAAGTTTCTCTAGCTTATATCTACCGTCTCTTGCGGCGGCACCAATGGCGCAAGCTTGGTCCTCGGCCGCGACACGTTAAGGCCGATCCCCAAGCCCAAGAAGAGTTTAAAAAAAACTCCCGGTCCTCATCAAAGAAGCGGTAGCCTCCGGGGTGGCTGGCATGCCAGTGAGACTGTTGTTTCAACGAGGGCCGATTCGGTCGCATTAATGATCAAAGGCGTTGTTGGGCACCGCTACCCAGCCGCCCGGTGGTAGGCCATCAAGTGGTGCGTGAATATGTGTACGTCATGACAGCCGTAAGTCCCAAAGACGGCAGGCTCGCTTCCTTAGTCATGCCGTGGGTTGACGCAGAGGTCATGTCCATCTTCCTATCCCATACCGCCCAAGAGTTCCCGGAAGATTTATGTGTCATGCTCTTCGACGGCGCTGGATGGCATCGCGCCCATGCTTTACGAGTCCCCAAAAACATGGTCCTTCTTCCCATACTGCCTTACAGCCCAGAACTTAACCCTGTGGAACATATTTGGGACTATTTGAGAGACGCCTTCGGTAACAAAACTTTTAACTCCCTCCATGAGGTTGTCGATCTTCTTTGTGCAACCATCAACACCCTGCTCCATCAGCCGGAAATGGTTCGCTCAATGACTTGCTTCGACTGGATTAATACTCTATTTTTGACGTCAAATTAGTATTAGAAGATGAACTACTAATCCTTTTATGATTTGTAATAAAAGGCTTATTTATCGGATAAATAGGATTTTAAGAGTTTTTTGGTAGAGAACCAGATACCTTATATAAAAAGGGGATGAAAATTACTTTAGCCTCAGTAGTCTCAGTTTTAAACAACTTTGGACATGTCATGAATTATACATGTCCAATAAATTGAATATAATATGAACATGTGGGAGGATATGGTTTTGACCTGAAAAAAATAAGGATCAATTACTATGTTGTCTTTGCAACTATCTCATATTTTTTCAATTTATTATAAAGGGTTGAACGACACATATTCAAATAAATTGCTGTTTGCCGTTTGTTGCCTCCATATATATGAAGAACCTCTTCAATCATCTCTTTTTCTAACTTTTTTATATTTTGGTTTTCTGGCGTTGATATAGATCTTTCAGAGTCGATAGGTCTAAAATTATTGACGTTGGCCATTCTTTTCCGAACTTTCGAAGGCAGGGAGGGAATATCAATAAGATTACTTGTGTTGAGGTTCATTGCCCCTTCCAGTACATTTATTAACTCCCTTACATTTCCCGGCCAATCAAAGTGCATAAACAGGTTCAAAACTTCCGGCGTAACTCCTTTCACTGAGCTATTAGTTCTTTTTTGAATTTGCGGAATGAAATGTTCAATCAACAGTGGAATATCCTCCAATCTTTCCCTTAAGGGGGGGATAGGGATGTTAACAACATCCAAACGGTAATACAGATCTTCCCTGAATTGACCTACTTTAACCATTTTCCATAGATCTTTATTGGTGGCGGCTATGATCCTGGTATCAACCTCATAAGTTACCGTACCGCCTACATGTTCAAACTCGTTTTCTTGGGTCACTCTTAGAAGCTTGGCCTGCATTCCAATAGACATATCCCCAACCTCATCGAGAAATATACTTCCATTGTGTGCCAGCTCAAACTTACCTGGTTTACCTTCTTTGCGGGCACCGGTAAAGGAACCATACTCATAGCCAAAAAGCTCTGATTCAAGCAGATTTTCCGGGAGGCCAGCACAGTTAACCCGTATAAAAGGTCCTTTTTTACGGGGACTTGTCATGTGAATGGCTTGAGCAAAAAGCTCCTTGCCTGTTCCGGATTCACCGGTAATAAGGATGGTGGAATCACCTTCAGCGGCTCGGAGGGCTTTATTTTTAATATTAAGAATGGCACTGGAGTTGCCGACGATATCGTCAAAACAAAACCGGCAACCTGTTACCCTTTTGAGGGTTGGATTTTTAATTTGGCGATTATCTAAATTTTGAAGACGGAAGATAAAATCTTTTGCATCCTCCAGATTATTGAAAATGCTCTTACACACTGCCCCAGCCAGCTTCTCATTTTTGAACAGTGGTACCACCATTACAGGTACTGGTTTTTTGTTCGGATGCGAAATCTTGGCTACCTCAGGAATGCCGGTGGAAGCCACCTTCTTTAACAGGCACCTTTGAGAAATTGTTAATATATCCTGTCCCAGAACTTCATCTCTTTCGACTCCTAAATTCTGGGCTGACTTTCGACTCATATAGGTTATACGGCCGTCTTTATCCACTGCCCCTAACTCTTCAAAGGTCTCTTCCAGTAGTGTCTCGAGAAATTCGTACTTATCCCTTAATTCCGCTAGCTTGTTGGTCAATGTAATATTCTCTGAGTAATCCTGCATAATTACCATGACGAATGATGTCTGGCTATTGATTATGATAGGGAGAAAACTGAGTCTTAATTGATAGCTATTGATTGAGTGATGCATTTCGTAACGTGGAATTTCCGTGGAGAGGATATCGATAATTTTAGGGTCGGAAATAACTGTATTTATGGGCTTACCTAAGATGGAAGAGGGTTGAACTCCCAAGAAGCAACCTGCCATCGAATTAATGAAAATGATAGTGGTTTCCCTATTAATGCAAATAATGCCTAAAGATAGGTTACCAAAGGCCTCGAAAAAAGGATTAAAATTTTCAGACAAAATAGGTTTTTCAGCCCATGGGTTATCGATTTTCACAATCTTCCCCCCTTTCTATTTTCGGACTTAATTTACCATATTTTGTAAAGGATAGTCAAAAGTTTGTTTCAATTGGATGTCATCATTCCCAGGTGCGTTGGTCTTCGATTTTTTTTGCCCCTTCTGGGATGGTTCCCTTTGGAGTGAATTGGACATTCCCCCGTAATTTCATCACATCGCGGATGGAACTTTCAATCTCTTCTT
>Ga0066636_10002730_pt1 | contig 11264 bp, 9 predicted proteins | sample CryGeyCG2014_080_2_FD_62736 | JGI IMG/M metagenome (GOLD analysis project Ga0066636, IMG submission 62736) | Groundwater microbial communities from aquifer - Crystal Geyser CG07_land_8/20/14_0.80 | ecosystem: Environmental > Aquatic > Deep subsurface > Groundwater | place: USA: Utah: Grand...
ATGACCGGGTTAAGGGCCTGGAGACCGGGAGTGACGATTACCTCACCAAGCCATTTGCCTTTACTGAACTCCTGGCCCGGGTCCAGGCGCTCATCCGCCGGGCGGGCGGCGTGGCTCATCCCACCTGTCTGACGGCTGGAGAACTGGTGGTGGACCTGGTTTCCCGGGAAGTGATCAGGGGTGACGTGAAGATCGACCTGCAACCCCGAGAGTTCGCCTTGCTGGAATACCTGCTGCGCCACGCGGGCCGGGCGGTTTCCAAGACCATGATCCTGGAGCACGTGTGGGACTACAATTTCGACCCCCAGACCAACGTCGTGGACGTGCTGATTTGCCGGTTACGCACCAAGGTGGACCGGGATTTCGAGCCCAAGATGATTCAGACCATCCGGGGAGTGGGCTATGTTCTTAAGGCCTCTTAGGCGGTTCCGCCAAACCCTCAGCTTGCGCCTGACCCTGTGGTACTCGGCCATCTTTGTCATCAGCTCCCTGGTCCTGTTTATTACCGCCTATCTGTTTCTTGCCAACTCCCTGCGTCAAAAAGACCAAGAAGCGATCTTGGGAAAACTCAAAGACTACCAGGCCCAGTACCAGGCGGGGGGCATTATCGCCCTGAGAAACGAACTCAAGTTTCAGAAATATGCCGGCAAGCGCCAGGAATATTTCGTCCGCCTGGCGGGACCGCACAACCGGACGCTGTTCTTGAGCCTTCCCGATCAATGGGCCGATTTCGACCTGGCATCCCTGGAAGACAGTCCCCTCAGCGGGCAATCCTGGATTCATCTCAAGGCCCGGAATGATGACAACGTCTTGGAGCTTGTCTCGCTGCGGCTTTCCGATGGTTTAATCCTCCAGGTGGGTAAAGACACCGAAAACCGGGAGGAATTTCTGGAAAGCTTCCGCGGCATCTTTCTCGGAGTCATGCTGCCGGTTATCTTCCTGGGCTTTCTGGGCGGTCAATTCCTGGCCTCCCGGGCCTTGCGCCCCATCCGGCAGCTCATCCAGACGGTCCAGACCATCACTGCCACAGGCGAGATCGAGGCGCGCATGCCGGCTTCCTCCTCGGGGGATGAACTCGGTGAGCTGGCCCGGCTCTTCAACCGCATGCTGGAGAAAATTGAGGCCCTCATCAAGGGTATGAAGGGCACCCTGGACAATGTGGCCCACGATCTGCGCACCCCGTTGACCCGGATGCGGGGGACGGCCGAGATGGCGTTGCAAGCCCCGGAAGACCCGGAGGCCTGCCGGGAGGCCCTGGGTGATTGCCTGGAAGAGTCTGAGCGGATTATCATTATGATTAACACCCTGATGGATATTGCCGAGGCGGAGACGGGGACCCTGCCGCTTAAAAAGGCTCGGGTTAATCTTGCCGGGCTGTTGGAAGACGTCTTAGACCTTTACCGCTATGTCGCCGAAGAAAAGCAGATCACCGTTACCACCGGCTATCCTTCGGAGCTCTGGGTAACTGCCGATGCCAACCGCCTCCGCCAGGCGCTGGCCAACCTGCTGGATAATGCCCTGAAGTACACCCCCCCAGGCGGGCACGTCGAAGTGAAGGCTCGGGAGGCGGATCGGCAGGCGCTAGTGGCCTTTCAGGATACGGGGGTGGGGATTCCGCCGGAGGAGCTTCCCAGGATCTGGGAGCGCCTGTATCGCGGGGACAAAAGCCGGTCGCAGCGGGGCCTGGGGCTGGGACTGAGCCTGGTCCGGGCCATTATCCAGGCGCACGGCGGCCAGGTGTCCGTCACCAGCACTCCCGGCGTCGGTTCTGCCTTTGAAATCGCTCTGCCCCAATAATTTCCCGCCCCGGTTCCCCCTATCCCATCGCGAAAATCCACCTTACTAATTTGTAATGTTGTGGCAAGGTTCTGGTAATATTTCTTATGGTATCCATTCATTCAGACTTATATGCCAAAGGAGGAGATTGTATGAAAACCGTGTCAGCCGGCGTCGGCATCCTGGCGATATCACTCCTGCTGAGCTTGCCCGCTTATGCCAAGAAAGACAAGGGGGAAGCATATCAGATCCAACCGACCATCACCGCGGAGCAGGCTAAAGCTGCGGTCACGGCCGCCCTGCCCCAACTTAGCCTCGGCAAGCCCTTTACCAAACAGGGGAAAAGGGGGGATATCAAGCTGGAAGTCCCTATGCTGCTGGAGGGTAAAGTGGTGGGAAGGGTGAGACTGAATCCCCTGACCGGGGAGGTCCTGGTAAAAGGACAGAAGCTGGAGGCACAGAAGCTTTCCGTCTCTCCCGAGCAAGCCGCGGCGGCGGTCCAGAAAATCCTGCCCAACCTGCAGGTGGGGTCCGCCTGGCTGGGCAAACAGGGGGAATGGAAAGTGCCCTTGCTTTACCAGGGCGCCGTCATCACCGAGATGTCGGTCCATGGCCAGAACGGCTCCATCCTGCCGGACTGGAAGGCCGCCAAGGACGTCACCATGTTCGGGAGGTAACTGTCGGGGGCTTGGCCTATGGCCAACAGGCATCTTCTCAATCCAGGGGCCGGGAACGTCAAAGTTTCCGGCCCCTTGCACTTCTAGCGGCAACCGCATAGAAATTAAAGCTTGGTTATCGAAGGTTCACAGGCAGCCGCCATCCTTACTTATTTGTAATCTCCGGGCAAGGTTCGTGTAATCCGGCTTGATTATGATGAAGCTCAAAGAGGAGGTGAGAAGAATGAAAAACCATGGTTTTTGGAAGGGAGCAAGCCTGGCCCTGGCCCTGGCCCTGCTGTTAGCCGGCGGGGTCTGCAAGGCGGCCCTGGCCGCGGATCAGCAGACCAAGGCCCAGGTTCCCACCTACACCTGCAGCATCAAGGTGCCGGAGCCGGAACCCGCGGACCTGTCCACCCTGGCCAAGATCAAGGCCGACCAAGCCATGGCCTCGGCGCAGTCGGCTTTTCCCGGGGCTGCGGTGAAGAAAGTGGAGTTGGACAACGAAAACGGCTGCCTGGTGTACAGCGTCTTCCTGAGCAACGGCCTGGATGTGAAAGTGGACGCGGGCAACGGCAGCGTCCTCTTCCACGAGAAGGCCGGAAAGGAAGGCCATGAGGGCCGCGAAGGCAAAGAAGAAGAGGACTAACTTTACTGTTTCCGGGGGCTCCAGGATTATTCGGAACCCCCGGAACTCGTTGGAGAGGTTGCCATGCCTGCCATAGAAATTCAAGAGTTAAAAAAGAGCTTTGAGGGACGACCGGTGCTGCATGGGGTCTCGCTGACGGTGAGCCATGGAGATATCTACGGCTTCCTGGGTCCCAACGGTTCGGGCAAGACCACCACCTTGCGCATTTTGCTGGGGATTATCCCCCCGGATGCGGGCCGGGTTGCGGTGTTGGGCCTGGACCCGGCCGCCTCCGGCCCCCAGTTGCGCCGGCGGGTCAACGCCTTGCCGGAATCCCACGGCCTCTATGGCTGGATGTCGGCGTTAAGCTACCTGGTCTTTTTCGGGGGGCTCTATGGCATGGAGTTTAGCGGCGGTGATTACCGCGCCCGCTTGCGCCAGGTGGGTTTGGACCCCGATGATTCCCGTCCTATCCGGACCTTTTCCCGGGGCATGAAGCAGCGCCTGGGCCTCGCCCGGGCCATGATCAACGACCCGGAGGTCCTGTTCCTGGACGAACCCACCAACGGCTTAGACCCGAGAGGACGCCGGGAGATTCATGATCTTCTCTTGCAGCTTAACCGGGTAAAAAACCTGACCATCATGATCTCCACCCATATCCTGGACGACGTGGAGCGGCTGTGCAACCGCATCGCGATCCTGGACCACGGCCTGGTGCGGTATGAAGGTCCGGTGCACCCCGAAGCCGGAGGTCGTCCACGTTATCGCTTTCACCTGGGAAATGAGGGCATGATTCCTTCACCTTGGAACTTTCCAGGAATTTCTTTGCTTGACCACCAGGATAGCTGGATCACCTGTGCGATCGAGGGCAGGTCGCCGACGGAGGCCATTAACACTTTGATCACAAACGGTCTCCCCATTGTCGAGGCCGCAGCGGTTTCCGGCGATTTGGAAGCTCTCTATCTGGACCATACTACGGGAGGCGCGTTATGAACCCAGGGCTGATTTTGGTTAAGCGTGAATTTCAGGAGGACTTCAAGGCCAGCCGGGGGGCGGTTTTCTTGGTGATAACCACCCTGGTGCTGAGCGCCTTTGCCGTCTTACTGGTCAGCAATACCGAGTTGAGCCTGTTGGACAATGCCCAGGCCGTCTATATGATGGCCGGCATCATCATCGCCCTGGCGGCGCTGGTGGCGGTGATCCGGGGCAGCGACGGTTTTGCCGGAGAGCGGGACCGTCAGACCCTGGAGCCGCTGCTGCTGGCGCCCATTAACGGTCCCGGCCTGGCCGCGGCCAAGCTGTGCGGCATACTATTTTTCTGGCTCACTCTCTTTATCCTGGCGATTCCTTATCTCTGGGCAGTGGGAAGCACCGGGCAAAACCTCTTTGCTGCGATACTGTATCTGTTCCTCGCCGGAACCTTGATCGTCCTCGTGTTCGGCGGGGCGGCCCTGGCCCTGTCCGCTCGCATGAAGACTTTCAAAGGCGTGCTGTCTCTGGGGCTGACCATGCTCCTGCTTTGGGGCAGTCCGGTGCTCCTTGGGCCGTCCCTCCGGCAGAGCGCCGTAGGGCGATTGCTGGACCTGGCCAACCCCTTCGCTGCCGCCTTGAATACCCTGGACAGCGTCATCATCGATAGCCAGGGGCTGTCCTGGCAACTTCTCCGCCTGGCCGTCATGGTGAGTTATGCGGTGATTATCCTGTGGTGGTTATATGCGGCTACCAGGAGGCTTGAACCATGAAAGTGCTGCGTTTAAAAAGGCTGGCGCTCATCATTGTATTGGCGAGCGCGTGGTTGACCTCCGGCGCCATGGCCGCCTCAGCCGGGAATGGTCAGGTTCTCCGGGTGTCATTGCAGGCCCCGGCGGGCGCCTTGAAGATGGGCGACACTCCTAATTTCCTCGGTGCGGTTACGAATCTCGGTCCGCAACCGGCTCAGGGGCTGGTGGTTTATCTCTCCCTGGTTTCGCTGGCGCCCGGCAACGAGCATCCGGTGGACCTGGAAGACTGGTCGGCCCAGAAAGCGGTGCGCCTCGACCGACTGAATCCAGGCGCCACGGATTTCCGCAATTGGGGTATGCGCCTCATTGCCGCAGGCAAGTACGGGGTGGCTCTGACCGTGGTGGACCCCCGGGAACCCCGGCCCATCGTCAGCGATCTGGTACCCTTTGAGATTCAGCCCAAGGCGACGCTCGTCGCCGGGCGGGTATTGCCGGTGGCCATCGGCGAGCCCTTGCTCGTTGTGCTTCTTTGGGGAGGGATGGTGTTTTATAATTCTCGTTGCTATCATAAGCAAAAACCGGAAGGATTGGGCTGAGACGATGAAGATAGTCAAAGTGGCGGCAAGTTCGTTACGCACAGGTGGATATTGCAAAGTCCGCCATGCAACAACCCCTGGCCATCGCCATCATCTCTGGGTTATGCTTACAATTACCGCTGGTTTTGATAGTGTTGCCCGTCTTGGTGGAGAGTCTCAGTAAATGAGTTTAATTTCCGAAAGACCCACGGTTATTAAACTTGGGGGAACTTCGAGATTGAATGTGACTGACGAGCCGGTGAAGCCAGAGCGTCTGGAACTCCTGATCCACCGCAGCAGCCCCTGGCCCTATATACTTTTAGGGGCGCTCTTCGGCGCCGGTATCGAAATGCTGGTAATTCTGCCCTTGGATGCGGTATTCCGGAATCTATTTGATTACATTTTTGCGGAAAACCCTATCCGGTTGCACTATGCCCTGGCCCACCTTGGCCGGCCAGGAGAATGGCCGATGTTCAGCCTGACCGGCTTTATTTTAGGGGCTGCCTTGGGGTTCGTCTTCTATCGCCTGAAACAGAACCAGAAACGTCTCCAAAACCTGCGGCAGGAGTTTGAAATCCAGGTGGCGGCCCTGCGGCACCATTACAAAAACCTGGCTTTGGGGATAAACGGGTTTTCTGCCAGAGCCAGACGCAAATTGGCAAAATTGCAGCCACAGCTCCATGATTGTGCCTTGCCGGATGCCGATATCAAGGTCGAGATCGATGCTCTGGAGCAAAGCCTCACTATTGTGGCAGAAGCCTCGCAACGCCTTTCCAGTATCTTGACGGAGGAGCTGAGGTTCTTAAAGGCTCTGCAAAGCAACGGTTTAACCCCATCGTCCCAAGATTTTTTCCCGGTTTTGCGGCATGCCATCCAGGATCTCCTGGAGTTGCGTTTCCGGGAAAAGAAGATCCGCGTGGAAATCAATGGCCAGCCGCTGACAGAACCCTGCGCCCCAATGGCGTTGAGGGAAGTTCACCACCTCAAAGAAGCGAAGACATATAAGAAGAAATTCCTGGAGGGCGCCTCTCTTCTAAGAATAGGGGTTGAGTCTCCGCTTGACAAAGTGCAAAAAACTTCGATGCCGCGGGCTCGCCATGTCCATATGTCGATAAACCGCCAACTTGGTAAGGTCCGCCATGAACAGCCAGATGATGCAGTAGGCCCAGATAATACCGACGGATCTCCAGCTTATCGGAGTAATCAGACCTAAGGGATAGACTACGAAAAGCGTCGCCAACAGCTTGGTAATAATCGCCGACCAGAGAAGAACGGGGGAGGGATGAGGCTTTCTTAAAAACATCCGGGGCGTGCGCGTCACGAAAAGGGTCAGGTGTCCGGCTACCGCCATCTTGAGGAAGATAAAGGTTTGGATATGGCCAATATCAAGTTTGAGCACGTTTTTAGCAATAACCAGCATAATAAAGCTGCCCGCCACCCCGATAAGCCCTAAAACCGTAGCTACGGTAAGAATGCGACGCATATTCCACCTTACCGGGTTGGGATCGACCAGGGTATTATCAAAGGCAATAGCCATGATAGGAACGTCGTTGAAAAAGGCCAGCAGGATAATCATGATCGCCGTGATCGGATAGAAGTTATAGAAGACCATGGCCAAGACCACGAAAAACATGATCCGGATAGTCTCCACAATCCGGTAGATCGCATAACTGTTCATCCGCTCGAAGATCTTGCGGGCTTCCTCCACCGCGCGCACGATTACCGACAGGCCCGGCTCCGTCAACACCAGGTCGGCTGCGGCCCGGGCCGCATCAGTGGCGCCGCTGACCGCGATGCCCACATCCGCCTGCTTCAGGGCCGGGGCATCGTTGACCCCATCTCCGGTCATGCCGACCAAATGGCCCCGTTCCTGCAGAGCCTGGACGATACGGTATTTGTGCTCGGGGAAGACCTGGGCATAGCCATCGGCCTTTTCGATTTCCAAGATAGCATCGGCGGTCAAATCGCAGGCAGCTCCCTCCTGGGCCGGGAAAAGATTGGTGGCGGGTTGGATATCGGTACCCAGCCCCACTTGCTTGGCGACCTCCTGGCCGATGGCCTGGTTGTCTCCGGTGATCATTTTCACTTGGATGCCGTGGGCCTGGGCATCGGCGATAGTTGCCGCCGAATCCATCCGGGGCGGGTCAAACAGCGGCAGAATCCCCAAAAACTGCCAGGGGCCGGCGGCCTCGGCCCGAGCCACCCCCAGGGCCCGGTCCCCTTTGACCGCCATGTCATTGACTACCTGTTGAGCCCGGACGACGCTATCCGGGTCCATCTGACACAGGTCAATGATTACCTGGGGAGCCCCCTTGGTTACTCGGAAAGTCTGCTGCTGCGAGTCCTCTATGGTGCTCTCGGTCCTCTTCTGCACCGGATCAAAGGGGACGAACTTAATCAGCCGGTAATTCTTCAAATTCTCCTTATCCTGAAGCCCGCCGATCACCGCCAAGTCTATGGGATCCTGGTTTTCCTCCCTGGAGGCCAATGCCCCGCATAGGATCAATTCCTGGGCGTCTCTTGCCCCCAAAACCACGGGGTCTCCTAAGGTTAGTCGGTTTTGGGTCAGGGTGCCGGTTTTATCTGAACAGAGAATATCAATGCCCGCCATCTCTTCGATGGACTCAAGCCGGGTGACGATGGCTTTCATTTTCGACATGGCCAGAGCCCCGACCGCCATGGTCACCGAGAGTACTGCCGGCATAGCCACCGGAATGGAGGCCACGGTGAGGATGAGGGCAAATTGCACCAGAGTCAGGAGCTGGTCCCCGCGCTCGAACTGCACCACGATTAACACCGCCACCAACCCCAGGCTCAGGTAGATCAGGTAATCGCCGATATGCAAGACAGCTTTTTGGAAGTGGGACACCGCCCCGGCGGTCTGGACTAGACTGGCGGTGCGGCCGAAAAAAGTATTACTCCCGGTGCCGGTCACCAGGGCCACCATCTCCCCTTGCCTGGCCACCGATCCCGAGTAGCCAACCTCGCCCACCTTTTTACTTACCGGCAGAGACTCGCCGGTCAACGCGGACTGATCGACACTGAGGAAATCGCCTTCGCACAGCTTGACGTCCGCCGGGATGATTTCTCCCAAACGGATGCGGATGACGTCTCCGGGGACCAGTTCAGGTGCGGGGATGGCTTGCCAGTGGCCATCCCGGAGCACACGGGCCGTAAGGGCCAACTGCTTCTTGAGAGCTTCCAGGGCGTTGGCGGCTTTGAACTCTTGCCAGAAGCCGATTACCCCATTGAATACCAAGAGTGCCAGAATAATGCCCAGATCATCCCAGTGGCGCACGATCGCCGAAAGTACCGCCGCTACCTCGATCATCCAGGGAATTGGCCCCCAGAAATACCTCAGGAACTTTAGGAGGGGATTGACCTTTTTCTCTGCGAGGGCGTTGGGGCCATACTGGGCCAGCCGGGCCTCAGCCTCAGCACTGCTCAGGCCCTGGGGACTGCTGGCCAGCTCAGCAAAAAGCTCTTCAGGGCTCTTTTGCTTCGTCTCTTCCCCGCTGATGATGGTTGGTTCGGACATTGTTCCTGGTCCTCCATAACTGCAAGAGTTATTGTAGCTTGGGAACGACGCGGTGAGAGAAAATTTTTCTCAGAGCGCCCGATCCGGTCCATGCCGTTAATACCCACTTTAATCATAGTTTCAATCCTCTTCGATTTTGATCGAATTGCCCGGCTCAAGGCTTTTCCCGGTTTATGAATATCTTTTGACCGATTGCCATGCCCTGAGGGAGGATAAGCCCCTGGCCTTTGATTGGAACTCCATTCTCAGAATCCTTTTAAGCATCGCTTGCCTTGATGTCAAATTATCCATTGCAGCCAAGTGATATTGCAGCCCATTCGCTTGCGGAAGAGAAAATTAGTTCTTAATAATCCTCATAAGAACTGCAAGCCATTTCGACGATAAATCAAATTAGGTGAGGTAAGACAATTCCCGCAAAAGACCAAAAGCAGGCCACGGAGCAGACAGCCGCCTCCGGCCCGGATATAGGGTTAACCGCGGCCGAGGCCGAAGCACGTCGGCTGCAGTATGGCCTCAATGAAATTGCCGAAAAGAAAAGCCATCCCATCCTAAAATTCCTCCGGTTCTTTTGGGGGCCCATCCCCATGATGATCGAGGTGGCCGCGGTTATTGCCGTCCTTATCCACCATTGGGAGGACTTCTACATCATCCTGGCCATGCTCCTGCTCAATGCTGGGGTCGGCTTCTGGCAGCGGCAAAAAGCGGACCATGCCATCGACCTGCTGAAGCAAAAGCTGGCCCTGAACGCCAGGGTGCGGCGAGACGGCCAGTGGCAGGAAATCCCGGCCCGGGAACTGGTCCCCGGCGACCTGGGGCGCGTCCGCCTCGGCGACATCGCGCCCGCCGATCTGCAACTCCTTACCGGGGATTATCTGCTGGTGGATCAGTCCACTCTGACCGGCGAGTCCCTGCCCGTGGAAAAGAAAACGGGAGAAGTGGCCTATTCCGGGTCCATCGTGCGTCAGGGGGAGATGGACGCCCTGGTGGCTGCAACCGGCATGAACACGTATTTTGGCCGCACCGCCAAGTTGGTGGAAGAGGCCCGGACCAAAAGCCATTTTCAGAAGGCCCTGATCAAGATCGGCGATTACCTGATGCTCATGGGTTTGGGCATGGTGGCGATCATTTTCCTGGTCTCCCTGTTCCGCCACCAGAATATCTGGCATACCTTGCAGTACGCTTTGGTCCTGATCGTGGCGGCGGTGCCCGCGACCCTGCCGGCGGTGCTGTCGGTCACCCTGGCGGTGGGCGCCGGGGTCCTGGCCGCCCGGGGGGCCATCGCCCGCAAGATGTCGGCTATCGACGAACTGGCGGGCATGGATGTCTTGTGTTGCGATAAGACCGGCACCATCACCCAGAATGCCCTCACCGTCGGGGAGGTGAAACCCTTCGGCGGTTTCAGCGAACCGGAGGTGCTGCGGTTCGGGGCCTTGGCCTCCAGGGAAGAAGACCACGACTCCATAGATGTGGCGATCATCAAAAAAAACCGGGAGCTGGCCGCGGCCGGTTCCCCACAGGACTATTCAATCCAGGCATTCAAGCCTTTCGACCCGGTCTCCAAGCGCGCGGAAGCCGCAGTGACGTCCGATAGCGGCCGTCACTTTCGGGTCACCAAGGGCGCCCCCCAGGTCATTTCCTTCCTGATGGACGAGAATGATCCTATTACCCGGGAAGTGGACCGACTGGTGGAGGAATTTGCCGCTAAAGGTTATCGCGCCCTGGGAGTGGCCCAGGCGGAGACGCCGGGGCCGTGGCAATACGTGGGCCTCATCGCCCTCTATGATCCCCCCCGGGAAGATTCGGCGGCTACCATCAAAATCGCCCAGGACTTGGGTGTCCAGGTAAAAATGGTCACGGGCGACCATGTGGCCATTGCCCAGGAGATCGCCCGGGAGGTGCACCTGGGGACGGATATCCAACTCGTGGCCGCCTTATGGGCCGCACCCGGGGGATGTTCTGGTCCCTCAAACCCAGTGCCCTGATGGTCTGGTCCGGAGTTGTAAGTCGAGCTTTGGCCACCGCCATCGCCCTCTTCGGCTGGTGGGTGCCTTCCATCAGTTGGCAACTCGCGGGATTGGTGTGGGGCCTGGCAGTGCTGGAACTCCTGATCACCGATCCCTTGAAAGTGGTACTTTACCGGATACTAAACCACCGCGGAGTAATATTTCATAGACAACCATAAGTGGTTAAGAACATTTAATTTCGGCGAGCCCTGGAAAGCTGACTCATGACCATAATCCCTAAAAAATTGGGCGCCCCCAAGCATCCCTCCGAGATTCAGGTTTCTCCGGAAATCATGGAAGTAAGTGTCAGTGAGCCGGAGCAGGTGTACCAGAAACTCGGGACTTCCAACCAGGGTCTGAGCGCAGC
>Ga0066636_10002731_pt1 | contig 11257 bp, 12 predicted proteins | sample CryGeyCG2014_080_2_FD_62736 | JGI IMG/M metagenome (GOLD analysis project Ga0066636, IMG submission 62736) | Groundwater microbial communities from aquifer - Crystal Geyser CG07_land_8/20/14_0.80 | ecosystem: Environmental > Aquatic > Deep subsurface > Groundwater | place: USA: Utah: Grand...
AAGGTCATAGTAGGAGTAAGGTCTGAGGATATAGTAGTTGATAGTAAGGGAAATATCAAGGCGGGAGTAGAGTTAGTGGAGGCACTTGGCAATGAGGCACTTTTGCATCTTTCTGTGGGTGATATTTCACTTATTATGAGGATGTATGAGTCTCCCCCCCACTCGGGTAATGTGATAAATATCAACTTCAAAAGAGAAAAACTGCATATATTTAATACAGAAACAGGAGAGAGACTATGATTGTATTAGGTGATGTGGAGAAGAATAAAATTATAAGGGCATATATAGAAAAGGCAAACGAGACCCTGGGTGTGATAGGTTATACCGAGCACGGCAAGAGGCATTCCCATATAGTTGCGAGAGACGCGAGAAAGATACTGAAAGAGCTGGGAAGAGAGGAGAAATTTTGTGAACTTGCTGCTATATCAGGTTACCTCCATGATATAGGAAATGTTATATCCAGAGAATCTCACGCTCAGACAGGAGCAATAATGGCCCACATAGTGCTTACTCAAATGGGTATGGATATCGATGATATAGCAGAGGTTATCACCGCCATTGGCAATCATCACGAGGAAGATGGGCTTCCTGTATCCGATGTTACAGCTGCACTTATTCTTGCGGATAAGGCAGATGTCCATCGTTCAAGAGTAAGAAATCCAAAGTTTATAAAGTTCGATATACATGATAGGGTCAATTACTCTACAGAGAGTTCCGTCTTGAAGGTAGAAAGAAAAGATAGGATAATATCCCTTGATATCTCAATCGATACCAGTATATCATCTGTAATGGAATACTTTGAGATATTCCTCTCCCGAATGACGATATCGAGGAAGTCTGCAGACTTCCTCGGATGCAGATTTGAATTCATCATCAATGGGAGCAAGATGATATGAGGAGATTTTTAATATATATTGTTCCATTTCTTTTTCTTACCTCCTGTCATAAGCCATCCGAGGAGAGAAAAATATATTTTGACAAGAAGGAAAAGCTTGATGGTGTTATAGGTTTTGTCACAGATACACATGGAGTACGGAGGTATGACCTTTTCTCTTATTCCCTTACGGGTAGCATCGAGGTAGACAATCCAAAGGATATTTTATTCTATAATGATTCGGTTTTTATTCATAATTCATACCTCTATAGATACGACATAGCAAACAACAGGAAAGAGATAATTAAGAAGCTTCACCCTACTACATCAGGTGTTATCCTTACGGATGCAGGCATATATTCTATAAATGAAGGTGGTATTCTGTATGATGACGAATGGCTTTTCAAAGATTCTATAATTGAATATAGAGATGGTCATAAGAATATATGGCTTCTTACTCCTCACAGTGTAGTAATAATTGACAAAAAGGAGAAAACCAAGAGAATCAAGGAGATGGACAACCCGATTACCTTCTGTATCAGTCCGTATGGTCTAAGGATATATGTCGCATTCAATAACAGGATAGAAGTATACTCAGAAAAGCAACTTTCCATCGTAAAGAGTATTCCAATAGACGATACACCGATCAATCTGGTAACTACGCCAGCAGGCAACAAGATATATATTCTCTCTGCCAGTGCGTTGTATGTTTTGAATAGGTCTACATATAATATAGATAAAAGGATATCTCTCTCGGTAAGGCCATTCTTTATGAAACTTTCAAGGGATGGTTCTTATGGCGTAATCACCTCTTCTGACCGCCTTTTGATATTTGATGCTGGAACCGATCTTTTATTAAAGGAGATACCGCTTTCTTGCAATATGGTAGAGACCAGCCCGCTGGATTCTCGAATATATGTATTGACCGACAAGGGAATGGCCGTTATAAGAAGTGATAGCCTTATAGTAGAAAGGTCTGTAGATATAAGAGGAGAAGGGATTTTTATTCCCGGATTTCTTGTGAGAAGGCAAGAGCCGGAAGAAGAGTATATTCCCACATCTGTTGATACGACTGCACGTCTCTTCGCGATACAGGTAAGTTCGACAAGAGGGAAGAAAAGTGCACAACAACTTGTGGATAGACTTGTCGAGGCGGGCTACCCTGCTTATATTGTCAACGGAGAAGATTGGTTCAGAATAAGGGTTGGCGCATTCAGAGAAAAAGCCGACGCCCTGCTTATAGGAGGAAAAGTTGATGAACTTACCAAAGAGAAATCATGGGTGTTAGAGACAGATATTCTATTAAATGAGTTACCTTCCCTTTTTATACGGGATATTGATGACAACGGCTATATGGAGGAGGCATGTGTGAGCGATGGTAGAGAGATAGTCATATTTGAGCTCAGAAACGGTATATACGAGAGAATCTACACGATTACCGGTTATCTTGAAAAATACACCGGTAATTCCGCATTCTTTGATATAGACGGAGATGATAACATTGAGATCGTTACACCCACATTGGAAAGTGGTATGTATTCGGTTGTGAGATACAGGGATGGTAGATGGGTTGAGGAAATGGAACGGTTTGAATAGTAAAATATAAGTGAGAATTTTCTTGACAAGTTATAAAATATAGTGTATAATTCCTTAATTTAATAAAGGAGGAATTATGTTTATTGTTGTTGGTATTATTGTTGTTGTATTTGTGGTGTTTGGGACCTTGATATTGGCACAAAATGCAACACAAGTTACATTGACGCTTCTTGGTCGAACAATCGAGACCAACCTCTCTCTTGTGATAATTGAATCTGTTGTCATAGGTATAGTGTTTGCATTCATAATAATGGCAATAAGTGAGATTAGATTGAGAAGAGCCATACGGAATAAAGAGAGAGATATCAAAAATCTTAAGGAGGAACTTGCTGCTGTGAGAAATTTACCGATTGAGGAGGAGAAAGTTGAAGAGGAAGAGTAGAGATAGAATAACATACGCCGATATTCTCCTTGCCAGAAATAGGAAGGAAGAAGAAGCCCACTTGAGGAAATATGTAGCATCTGACCCCACCGATATTCCTGCCTATGTTAGGTTGGGAGATATTCTAAGGAGAAAGGGGATGATTGAAGAGGCGTTAAGAATCCATAGATCACTTTTAAAACCGAGACTGGACAGTGAAACAAAAAAGAGGGTGCTTCAGGCCGTGATAGATGACCTGTTTGCCGTAGGGAAGTTTAAAGAGAGTCTTCCCTATTTGAAAGAGATGATTATTCTTTCCCCAAAAGATAGTTATTATTTAAATATGCTTGCGGGCATATACGAGCAGTCTGAGATGTGGAAAGATGCTATAGCAATAAGAAAGAAGCTTGACGATAGAAAGACACTTGCCTGTGTATATGCTTCTTACGGGAGATCTCTCTTTAAAAAAGGATTTATGCGAGAGGCTATCCAGAATCTCAATATAGCACTTCGGATGGATGTAGCATCTGTACCCACACTTCTTTATATGGGAGACATAAAGTACAGCAATGGTGATATTGATGGCGCTGTAGAGCTATGGAGGCGTATAATCCAGAATGCATCCCAATTCACATTTCTCACTTTTGGTAGACTTGAGAATGCCTATTTTGAAAAGAAGCGTTATCAAGATATGATAGAGATATACGAATCCTGCTTGGAGACATCGGGAAATATAGAGGCACATAGGAGGCTTGCAGACCTGTATTATAAAATTGGCGAGAAGGAAAAGGCTATAGACACGCTGTTAAAAGCATTTGAAACAAGCAGAGACGAGAGAATAGCATATCAACTTGCTGAGCTTTACAAGAAGGAAGGAGATTATAAAAAGACAGTAGAAGTTATGGAGGATATTCTAATAAAGGTAATTTCCGGTGATGTATATAAGTGTTCAAAATGCGGTAGCGAGTTCAAGGAATTTCATTTTAGATGTGAGAGTTGTTTTGGGTGGATGCTTCTTCAAGGAAAGATGGGAAGATAGGATTTACTACCTATGAAACTCGGCATTTTCGGCGGGACATTCAATCCTCCCCATACCGCTCATCTGATCGGGGCTGAACTTGTAAGGGAGAAGTTTTATCTCGACAGGATATTATTCATTCCCACATATATCCCTCCACATAAAGAACAACCTGAGATTTCTCCTGCTGCCAGAATGAGGATGCTTCATATAGCAATAGAAGATAACCCGTATTTCCAATTACTGGATTTGGAGATCAAGCGCAGGGAAATTTCATACACAGTAGATACCATTAGAGAAATTATAGCGAAAAACCCTGGAGATTCTTTGTATCTTATTATGGGAACTGATCAGGCACTGGAGTTTAGGGAATGGAAAGAACCCGAAACCCTTCTTACTCTGTTAGAATTCATTATAGTAACAAGGCCAGGTTTTGATAGGGAAAGAATAGATAAAATATTGAGGGGAAAAGCACAATTCTTTGAATTAAACATAGATATATCTTCAACAATGATAAGAAATAGAATAAAAGATGGTAAAAGTATAAGATACCTGATTCCCAAAAGTGTAAGGGAATACATAATCGCCAACGGATTGTATCGATGGAATGACTAATGACCAATTTCTAATGTCTAATCAAATCCCAATATCCAATGAGTAAATATTTGTGGGAGGCATCTCCTGATGCCGATAATCCTTCGATATTTCGAGAACCCACAGGAGAAGGTGAAGGATAAGCAAAAGGAAAATTGGATATTAGGCACTTTGACATTAAGTATTGGTTAGACATTTGGCATTAGAAATTAGACATTGATTTTGTATGTGGTTCTTACTCCTTTGTGCAGTATTCTCCTCCTATGATATAACTATAGCGAGGGTCAAGTACAGAGGTGGTGACTGGTATAATGATCCATCCATCATTCCAAATCTGGCAAGAGAGATAAATAAAAGAACTACTATTAATGCTGACCCGAACCAGCGCATAATAACACTGGATAACCCAGATTTATTCTCCTATCCTTTCGTATTTCTCACCGGGCATGGAGATATACAGCTATCCGATGTGGAAGTTGAGTGCCTCAGAGAATATCTTCTTAAGGGAGGATTTCTCTATGCAGATGATGATTATGGTATGAATGAGGCATTCAGGAGAGAGATGGAGAAAGTCTTTAAAGGATTGGAACTTGTGGAACTACCGTTCTCACACCCAATCTATCACTGTTTCTATGATTTTTCTACAGGTCCCCCAAAGATACACGAACATGACAACAAGCCACCGAAGGGCTATGGTCTATTTTATAATGGAAGACTTATAGTTTACTACACATACGAGAGCAATATATCCGATGGTTGGGCAGATCCTGATGTGCACAAAGACCCAGAAGAGATACGGGAAAAGGCGTTCAAAGCGGGAATAAATATTGTCGTATATGCAATGGCGTATTAAAAAATATTAAAAATCAAAAATCAAACCCGCCTACCGGCAGGCAGGTATCAAAAATTACAGGTATCAAAAATTAAATGTTTATTTACACAAAAATAAAGCATATCTTCCTTGTGCCTTTGTGCATCTATCTCCTTCTTGCCTCCTGTGCACATATGAACAGTTATAACACATACTATAACGCTATGGAATGCTATAAGGGAGCGACGAGTGGTAAATCTTTGAATGTTACTCTGCTTGATAAGTGTGTAGAGAAATGTGCCAAAATTCTTACCTTCTATCCCGATTCCAGATGGGTTGACGATGCCCTTATACTCTCTGGAAAGTGTTTTTACATAAAAGGAGATAAAAGTCAGGCAGAAACCAAGTTTAAGGAGCTCTTAAACTTTTATCCTGAGAGTGAATTCGTCCCGGAGGCAGAGGTTATGCTTGGTAAGATAGCCTTGGAGAGAGATGATGAGGTAGAAGCGAAGAGATGGTTCAAAAGAGCAAGCAAGGATAAGAGAGTAAAGGAGGAGGTAGATTACTGGCTTACGCATTTCTACTTTTCCTTTGGTAATTACGAGAAAGCAATAGAACAAGGCGAGTTGTACCTCAGTTCTTTCAAAGAGGGAAAATTTAAGGTAGATATACTTCGTATACTTGGTGAAGCAACAGATTCACTTGAAAGATACGTAGCTGCACTTAATTATTACAAGGCGGCTATTCCTATTGGGGAGAAAAAATTTGACCTCACTTTGAGGGTAGCTGACATCTATCTCAAGATGGGAGATGTTGCAGAGGCGAAGAAGATATACAACTCTATGGAACCACAAAATGGAGAAGAAGAGAGAGTATTAAAAAAGAAGATAGCATTCTGTTTTGAATCCGAAGGGGATTACGAAAATGCCATAACCAGTCTGCAGGATGTTGACGATCAGGAAAGTGTGTTTTATATTGGTATGATATATGAAAAACAAGCAAATCTACAACAGGCATTGGAGGCATATAATGATGCCACAAAACGTGCTCCGAATACCGAGATTGGGAAAATAGCAACAAAAAAGGCGAGTGCATTACAGGAAATACTTATGCTACAAGGAATTTTGGAACCGAAAGACACACTACAATTTGATACTACTTATGTTGATACCAACACTCTTGTGGCAGATACTCTACAGGCAGATACTGTAAATGACACCCTTGTGGGTTTTGCAGAAGATACAACATCTTTGCCTGATACTCTTAAGGACTTTGCGGCTTTAAGGATGAGGCTCGCGGAGATATGGCTTTTGGAATTTAAGAATCCAGATGAGGCACTGAAACAGTACAGGACGGTGCTGGAAGAATTTTCAGAGAGTGAATATATCCCAAAGGCTCTCTATGCAATCGCCTGGATAGAACAGAATACAAAAGGAAATGAGAAGGGTGCACTTGAGGGGTACAGAACCATAGAGAAAGATTACCCGGATACAGATTATGCAATTGCGGCAAGAAGGCAGATAGAAAGTATAGAGAAGAGTGAAGAGAGAGGAGTGAAGAGAGAGGAGTGAAGAGTGATGGAATGTAGCATAGAAAAAAATAAGCAAAGGTGCAACTGCACATACGAGCCCTGTTTAAAGAAGGGTAAGTGCTGTGAATGCATAGATTACCATTGGAGTATGGGAGAGCTACCTGCATGTTTCTTCTCAGACGAGATTGAACGCACATACGACCGTTCAATAAGAAAATTCATAGAGGTTCATAAACACCGTGCATGATGTTATTGTTGTCCAAGCTGAAGAGAGATGTTTTAAAAATTTCCTGCTCTTATGGAAGTAGGACCGAGGGTTGGAAGACAGTTCTTTAGGGGACTCTCTATTAAATCATTCATTGACCATCGCTATCTTGATGGTGTACTTGTGACACTCTTCCTATGGAGCAGATTCTATCATGGGGGTATTGAGAATGCGGGAAAGGCAGTTTACAAATACAATGAAGAGAAAAAGAGTGCCTACATAGAAGAGATGATAGAGAAATACGGACAGCGTATTGTTGGAACTCGGACGCAGATTGACGCAGATAAACACAGATAAGTAAAAATCTTTGAAATAAAAAACAATCATGTTAATCAGCGTTAATCTGCGTCAAAAAAATAATTATGGCTTCTGCAAGAATTATAGAAAACAGGAGAATTACTCCCCTCATCTTCAGGATGCTTCTTGAGAAAGAGAGAATTTCAAAGGAAGCTATGCCGGGGCAGTTTGTAAACCTGAGAGTCGGTGATGGATACTATCCCCTTTTAAGACGTCCTATGAGTATTCACTATACCGATGGAGACAGGTTTGCAATCCTTTATAATGTAAAAGGAATAGGTACAAATCTCTTATCTTCATATGGAGAAGGAGATAAAATAGATGTAATGGGCCCCCTTGGTAATCCATTTGAAGCTTTAATAAATAACCGTAAGGGGGAATTATACCTTGTGGCTGGTGGAATGGGTATTGCTCCATTGTATTTTCTCTGGAGAGAACAACCTGCAAACTTGATTATGGGAGCAAAAAGTAAGGATGGAATTTTGCCATCCACAGAGTTTGAAGGCACTGAGAAAAGAAAAGGGAAAAGGGAGGAGGGAAGAGGGATGAGGGAAGAGAGAAGAGAGAAGGGGGAAGGGGGAAAAGGGAGGGGGGAACTCGAAAAACGGACACGGAAAACGAAGACGGTTTTCGTCGTAACGGAGGATGGGAGTGTGGGTAAAAAGGGACTTGTAACAGATTACCTTCCCGATGTTTCTGATGGCTCTACTATTGTTACCTGCGGCCCAATCCCCATGCTCGAGAAAGTAAAGGTCTTCTATTCCAAAAGGAAGGTAAACTGCGTACTATCTCTTGAGGCAAGAATGGGCTGTGGGTATGGTGTATGTCTTTCCTGCGCCGTCAAGACAAAGAATGGATATAAGTATGTATGTAAAGATGGTCCAGCGTTCCGTGCAGAGGATGTTGAATTTTAAGCATTTCATAGACATCGTTGAATGCCTTTATAGTTTAAGGAAATAGTCCACGATAAGAATAGACTTCAGCGATCTTCTCTATCGAAATAATATAAGCAGCCGTCCTCAATGAAACTTTTTTCTCCTTTGACTTCTTCCAGACGTTATCAAAGGTGCGCACAAGTCTCTTTTCCAGTCTCTGGTTAATCTCTTCTTCCTCCCAGTATAGTCCGCTGGGTGCTTGAACCCATTCGAGGTGACTAACTATAACACCACCGGCGTTTGCAAGAATATCAGGAATGACATAAGTTCCTCTTTTTTCTAAAACATCATCCGCTTCAGGGGTGGTGGGACCATTGGCACCTTCGGATATAACACTCGCTTTTATCTTCTCAATATTATCCTTGTGGATTTGATTTTCGAGTGCAGCTGGAATCAAAATGTCAACATTCTGATAAAGGATTTCATCACGGTTACAGGAATTAAGTTTATTGTATTCAGACAGACACTTATGCTTTTCAACACATTCCATAAGTTCAGCCACAGGAAGTCCATTGTAATCAATAAAACCACAAGAGCTATCAGAAACAGCGACAATCTTCGCCCCCATCTGGGCCAGGAAAAGAGCCGCATGCCCCCCTACATTTCCAAAACCCTGGATCGCGACAGTAGCACCTTTTAGGCTCTTTGCGAGTTTCTTATATAATTCTCTTGTGACTATTGCAACTCCTCTTCCAGTTGCCTGTTTTCTTCCAAGGGAGCCACCCATCACTTCTGGTTTCCCGGTAACGATTGCTGGTTCGGTATAACCCTTGAACATACTGAAGGTATCCATCATCCATGCCATGGTCTTTGAGGTGGTGAAGACATCCGGTGCGGGAATATCGGAGTGTGGACCTAAGATAGGCATAATCTCTGTGGTAAACCTTCGGGTAAGCCTCTCTAGCTCCCTCTCTGATAGACTTGTAGGGTCGCAAACCACCCCGCCCTTTGCCCCACCATAAGGCAAGTCAACCAATGCGCACTTCCATGTCATCCACGCTGCGAGGGCAATAATTTCGTCCTCGTTGACTTCAGGATGGTACCTCACCCCACCTTTGGTCGGACCCAGGATATTGTTATACTGACAGCGGAATCCAGTGAAACAGACTACCCGACCATCATCCATCCTGACTGGAAAAGATACCTTGAGCATCCGCATTGGACACTTGAGGATATCATGGATATGCCCAGGGATAGCAATACAATTTACTGCCTTCTCAACTTGTTCCTGTACCATTTTGGCCAACTGAAATTCCATAAGTCTCCCTCAGGAATTAAGTATCTTTTCCGCCTTTTCCCTGTCGACATCCATAATGTAATTGATTCCACTTATTTCAGCGGCCTCATGTGTAAGGGCGGCGATATCATCCCGGTCAATGAGATCGAGGTTAAATTTCCTGGCACCGGTCATAAGCTGTCTTATCCCCTGGGCAAGCCTTTCAGCATAAGTGTACACACCAAGTGCGCCCGTTGGGATGCGGTCGAAATCGCTTCCGTATTCCTGCCTCAGGTCGGATGCCGTAATGAAGATGTCCTCTTTGGTCGTGCCGAAGCGCTCAATATAGATGGGCACCTGCCCCTCGTCGATCTTCTTCCCTATGGTCTTTCCAACCATTGCCGCGGCGAGAAAGGAACGAGCCATCCCTATCATCTTTACATACGGTGCGCCGAGAGCGAATCCCTTGAATATCTGGTCCTCCAATGTAAAGCCACCAGCCAAAGCAATTGCGGGGACATATTCGCCCTTCCTGGCAAGCATATCCGCATACTGATAGAGCAACGACCAGAGCTCGACACCGGGAACACCCCATTCATTCATCATTCTCCAGGGACTCATTCCAGTTCCGCCGCCTGCGGCGTCCACAGTTAACAGATCAATCTTTGCCTTTGAAGACCACCTCAGCGCCCTCGCCAAATCCTGCGGTCGGTATGCTCCCGTTTTGAGGAAAACGCGCTTTGCCCCAGCTTTTCTGAGTTCTTCAGCCCTTGCAATGAAGGCTTCCTCCTCAGCCATTCCGACGCGCGAATGTCTCTCGAACTCCTTAAATGCTCCACGCTTGAATGCCTCTATGACATTGGGGTCAGTGGGGTTCGGAAGGACGATATAGCCTCTTTTGTAGAGCTGCTGGGCTCTTTCCAGCGTTTTGAGTTTTACCTCACCGCCGATGTTCTTTGCACCCTGTCCCCACTTGAGTTCAACTGTTTCGATGCCCAGGTTCTCAATTGCATATTCCTGAACCCCGAGGCGCGTGTCCTCGACATTAGCCTGAAGTACGATGTCACCATAGCCGTCTCGCTGCCATTCTTTATAGAGCTTCACACGCCATTCGAGGTCGGGAGCGTGGATGACCTTGCCGTTCTTAATTTCCGAATTCGAATCCATAGCTGCAACATTTTCCCCGATCGTCAACGGGAAGCCAGCGATAGCGGCACCTACTGCAAGTCCATCCCAGTTTATTTTGGCGATATTCGTGGATCCCAAACCGGGAATTATGAATGGCAGCTTGACCTTCATTGGAGTATTGGGGCATATAGTCCTATCCAGCCTCACATTTGGGAAAAGCGCCTTGTCGGAGTCGGCCTCAATACCGTGAGCACCGACACAGGTGCCGAGAATGGTGAAATGAGAGAGATCAACCGGGTACTCCTTCTCGGACGCGGTTGTGATGATACCGAAAGGCTGCGGGTATATGACCTCGTGTCCGCGATAGGCGGACTTGCCTATCTCGCACATCCCGATGCATCCGTCAACGCAGGTAGCACACATCCCGCTGATGGGAACAACCGAACCTTCGGTTCTGTTCTTAGTAAGTGTAGCTGCACTTCGATTAAGTCTTGTCAACGACATCTTTTCCTCCTTGTTGTTTTATGTTTTTTGTTTCCGGTTTTTCTCTAATGCATGTTCCACAGTCACCCTTCAATCCCTCATAGCACATATAGTTATCATAATATTCAAGGCAAGTGGGCTGGAGTTC
>Ga0066636_10002733_pt1 | contig 11253 bp, 13 predicted proteins | sample CryGeyCG2014_080_2_FD_62736 | JGI IMG/M metagenome (GOLD analysis project Ga0066636, IMG submission 62736) | Groundwater microbial communities from aquifer - Crystal Geyser CG07_land_8/20/14_0.80 | ecosystem: Environmental > Aquatic > Deep subsurface > Groundwater | place: USA: Utah: Grand...
AAATTTATAAGGCTTACCTCCAGAATTAACTCTTGCGGTTTATTTTGAATTTGTCTGTAAGTTAAAAGGATAAAAATAATATGCATGGTAAGAGAAATTATAAAAAAAGAATTAAATGTAAGACTTCCTTCTTTTTTCATTTCAATAACTAATCAGTACTCAATTCCCTTTCTCGCTTTAGTTCCTACATTAAGGGGATGTTTAATTTTTTTCATCTCAGTAACAAGAGATGCTCTTTTAATAAGTTCTGGCGTTGCTCCACGCCCGGTAAGGACAACTTCCAGCAACTTTGGTTTTTTCTTAAGAAGTAATAAAATTTCATCTTCTTTAAGAAAACCATCTCTTAAAGCAATGTTTATTTCATCAAGGACAAGAAGGTCATAATCTCTTTCAAAAATCTCTGCAATAAAACCGAGTGCACCAAGACATTCCTGCCTAACCCGTTCTTTCCTTATCTTTTTATAAAAACATGGGTGTTTGGTAGCAAAATGGTAAACATCCACTCCCCATTTTCTCAAGATTCCCATCTCTCCATAACTCCATTTTGCAGGGTCCTTAAAAAAGGAAATATAGCATACTTTCAAATTGTGCCCGAGTGCACGGACTATCTGTCCAATTGCAGCAGTTGTCTTTCCTTTTCCATCCCCGGTATATATTTGAATCAATCCTTTTTTCATAATGGCTCCTTCGATAGGGACTGTCCCCCCTGCTTTCTTGCGAAAGCAAGAAGGGGGGACTGTCCCTTTTAGCAGGGCGTAAAGCCCTGCGCTACATTACATATTCACTTCCATCCCCACACTGAAGTTTCGCACAGGTGAAGGATAATAACCATAGCGATGGCCAAGAAAAGTAAATGGCCATGTTGTATAATCATATTCATCCCAAGTAAAACCAGACTCTGCATATTTTATATCACCTATGTTATCAATCGCTCCAAACAAGCGAATGTTTTCAAACTGGCGGGAGACCTTTAAATCTACTACAGTATAGCCATGGAGTCTCCTTTTTTCAGATGTCTGCTGATACTCATTTCCAAACCACCTGTCTGAAACCAGCGTACAATTGGCACCGAGATTTATATCCAGTGGCAGATTTAGAAGCAGTTTAATATCCCCTTTATGCCTTGGAACAAGTGGAATTTCCTTTCCGGCATACACACCAGTGCCACCGGTGTCAAACCTTGCGTCTGTAAGTGTATATCCCAGAGAAACTGATGCGAATTTAGCCAACCGCGCTTTAACCTGCAATTCTCCACCCATTCGGACTGTCGGGTCAGGATAGTTTTTGTTCTCGTATGCTCCATTATCAAAATAAAGTTCATCCTGTGTTCGCATCAAGAATAAAGAAAAATTTGCGCCAATTTTTTTGCCAGTATATTTCACTCCCAATTCAACATCTTGACTTTTCTGTGGCTTTAAGGAAAGATACTTCATCCCGGTGTAGTATTCATCTGTTGTTGGCAGTCGAAATGACTTTGCCCATCTTGCATAGGCATTTGTTCCTTCTAAGATTTTCAGACTTAAACCAGCAGAAAGAGCATCCAGAACTTCTGGAATAAATGTATCAGAGGAAGTTTTCTCTACTACAAAATGTTGATTTACACCTTCAATTCTTCCTCCAAGTTCAAGAAACACCCTGTCAAACAAAGTTGGTGTTATCACCTGAAAGTACCCTGCTGTTGAATAGCGATTCAATCTCTGGTCATCATTTACCGCCGTTGGATCTCCCGTACGAGTATCGGGGGATATGTTGTAAGAATTACTATAATATTCTACCCCGCCTAACAAATCCACTCCAAACAGATTATAGGAAATTTTTTCTCCAGCACCAAGAACCCTGGTATATCGCCTGTCGAAGAGACCCCAGGAATCAAAAAAGGATTTTGCATCTCGGTTACGCAGAGAAATTTCTGTCTCTGTTTTTAAATCTCGGATGGATTTTTTCACTACTAATCTCGAATACCAATCCGTAGATTCTCCTTTATCATAGGGAGTATAAGTCTTCCAGTAATAACCGGAGTCCCAATCTGTCTGATTTACAGAACCAGGAAATTGGTAATTATCCCGATGAAAACCTACGTTCAAATCCCAGCCTACAACAGAATCTTTTTCTTCTGCTCCAATTCTCACCCCCACATCGCTTGCATTCATCTCGCTGTGCAGGCGATAACCTCCACTGAATCTATGGCTTCCGCTTATGGAATAAGAAAATTTTTCTATCACATCTTCAACTCCAAAACGAAAGTCTGTTCCATTAAAAGCATTAAAAGATATGCTTGCATTCAATCGCTTCTTTTCTGGTTTCTTTGTTATAATATTAATCACACCTCCAACAGCATTATTTCCATAAAGAACACCTGCACCACCTCTTAAAACCTCAATCCTTTCCACCTGAGCAAGTGAAATCTGGGTGAGGTCTGGATTAGCCATATCAATGTTATTTATCCTTCGCCCATCAATAAGAATTGTGCAGTTCATTGCTGCTGCTTCACCAAATCCACGGATATCAACACTTACTTGACCACCATTGCCGAGAATATCTCGAACGACCAGTCCGACTTCAGATTTCAATAAGTCTGGTATTGTCCTGGCATTTGACTTAGCAATATCCTCAGATGTGATGACAGTGATATTCGCAGGTATAAATTGCACATCTCTTTCCTGCCCTTTTGTCGCTGTCACTACAATCCTTTCAAGTTCAAACTCCTGCTCCCAAGCAAAACCATGCACAACAAAAAAACAAATCAGAAACAGAACCGTGAACCACAAACTTCCAATTTTTTTAGTATCCACTTTCTCCTCCTTTCGAGAATACTTTCCAAAATAGGCAATCGTCCGGGCTCATCACGATGTTACATCGGGAGATTACCGTTGCGGGGCAGCACCTGGAATCCCTGCCTGCGGTAGCCAGGTCACCAGGATTTCCTTTACCTATCCGGCTATTTGGTTCTTCCCAGAAACCAACCTCATCTTCTTATTCTGGCATGGCACCACCTCCTTTCTAAAAATGAAAAATCCCAGAACTCCTGAAAAAGGGAAATCTGGGAAATTCTTTCATAAAAATCCTTCCCTACCTTTTCTCGAAGGTCTCATAGAAGAATCTGTCTTCTGGCTTATGAGTTCAAACCTACTTGCTGCGCCTTCCTTGCTTTAGGGGACTGTCCCTATTTACCGACCGAAGGTGGTAGAATAGTGTCCCCGCCTACAAGTGGCATATTGCAGCTTTCGTCCCCAATCACAGTGGCGGAACCGCACTCGATTTACACGAGTTTCCAAAAAATTTAAAGAACAAATTTTAATAAACTTCATCATGACTACCGATATCTATAAGTAAAACTTTATTTTCTTCTAAAAATTTAAAAATAACTCGACAATCATATTCTACAACAAAACTCCACAATCCTTCAAGTTTTCCACTTAATTTATGAGTTTTTAAAGATGATTCAAAAGGATTATTTTCAAATCTTTCTAAATTTATCCAAAATTTTTGTTCCAAGTTTTTATTTTTATATGTTTTTTTCTTAAAGGTTTTTTTAAAAGAAGAACTAAAACCTATTTTAATGCTCATAAATTTCTTTTTTCAAATTTTTTACAGAAGAAAATTTTATCTTACCACTTTTGTATTCATTTAAACTTTCTTCTGCATGTTTTTTTATCAATTCCCTTTTTTCTTCTATAATCCATTTTTCAAATAACTCTTTTAAAAAAACTTTGTCTACTAAATCTAAATTTTTTACTTCTTCTGCAATTTTATAAAATTGAACATTCATAAAGATAGGTCCTCCTTATCGCAGTGGCAAAACCGCACTCGATTTACACGAGTTTCCAAAAAATTTAAAGAACAAATTTTAATGCTCAAAAATTTCTCTTGCCAATTAAAATCACCTTTACTATATATTTTATCATTTTTTTAAAAAAAGTCAAGTTTTCTGAAAAATTTTTAGACAATTCCAAATTTCAAGATTAAAGGAACCAATTGTTTATGCACTCATTTGTATTTTTTATTAAGTAATCCTTTCTTTAGGAACGAGGAATATATGTGGCCTGAAAGAAACCGGGTTCTGCCTTACCACTACGGTTGTCTTATAAACCTCCTCAATAATCTGATAAGTTAAAACTTCTTCCGGAGGGCCTATTTTATATAGTTTTCCTTTGTTAATTAAAATCAACTGGTCACAATAATCACTGGCTAAATTCAGGTCGTGCAAAACCATTATTACCGTAAGTGATTTTTCCCTGTTGAGATTTTTTATCAAATCGCATATTTCCACCTGGTGAGATATATCCAGATGTGCAGTTGGCTCATCCAGAAGTAAGAGACTGGGCTCCTGCGCAAGAGCCTGGGCAAGAAGCACTCGCTGTCTTTCTCCACCGCTCAGCTGATTTACAGATCTTGATTTCAAATTTAAAATTCCTGTCGTTTCCATTGCTTTCTCAACTGCAATTTCATCTTCTTTTCTAAAACCTTCAAGCCTTCCACGATGAGAAAAACGCCCCATTCTAACAAATTCTTCAACAGAAAATGAAAAAGAAATTTCAAGTATCTGAGGAAGAACAGCAATTTCTCTGGCAATCTCTCTTGCAGGAATTTCTAAGAGTTCCTTTTCTTGATAATATATTTTTCCACTGGAGTGCTTCAAAACACCTGTAATTGCACGGAAAAGGGTAGTTTTACCTGCACCATTTGGACCTAAAATTCCTAAGAATTCACCGCTCTGAACGGAAAAAGAAAGTCCTTTAATGACTTCTTCTCCATCATAACCACAAACCAAATCTCTAACTTCAAGTAAATTCATAAATCACCTGACAATCCCCCCAATCCCCCCTTTACTAAAGGGGGATGTGAAGCAGTGCTTCACCCCACCGGGGCACCCGCCTTTTGCGGAGTCGGGTTGGGATTAAAATATTTCCTTTCGCTTTGAGCGAAGAAAAAAGATTAAGAAAAATATTCCGCCAAATATCCCTGTTATAACTCCTACAGGGAGTTCCAGCGGAGAAATTATCGTGCGCGCCAGTGTATCAGCAAGCACTAAAAGAATTGCTCCCCCTATAGCAGAAGCAGGTAATAATATCCTGTGCCCAGGGCCTGTAAATCCCCTTATGAAATGGGGAACCATCAACCCAACAAAACCTATTATTCCAGAACTTGAAACGCAGGCACCTGTTATAATTGATGAAAATAAAAATAAAACTCGCCTAATCAATTTCACATCTACACCGAGGTGTCTTGCTTTTTCTTCGCCGAGTGTAAGTAAGTCCATATCCCTTGAGAACAAAAAAAGAATTAAAATACCAGGGATAACAAACAAACTTACTGGCAAAATTAATCCCGAATCCGCTAATGACAGGTCCCCCATCAACCAGATAATTGTAAGATGAACTTTCTGTGGGTCAGAGACTGATAGTATTAATGTTACGATTGCTGAGAATAAAAAACTTAAGACTACACCAATAAGAATCAAAGTAGTAACTGAAAGATTCCTTCTAAGTGCAAGTAAATAAATAAGCGAAATAGAAATAAAAGCACCAATAAATGCAAAAAGTGGAAGACCATAATAACCCAGGAATTTTTCAAATCTAAATATAATTCCAATACTTGCACCCAATGCTGCTCCTCCAGAAACGCCGAGTGTATATGGATCAGCAAGTGGATTACGAAGCATCCCCTGAAAAACACAGCCGCTTACAGCAAGCCCTGCACCAATAAATAGACCGAGTATGACCCTTGGAATTCTTATTTTCCAGATTATTGTCTGATTAGAATCAACAATTTTTGGATGAAAAATAGTATAAATTACATCTTTAAAAGAAATGCTTACACCGCCAAACATTATTGAAAAAATTAAACTTACTATTAAGATCACAATTAAAAAAATGAAAAAATTTATCTTTTTCATCTGTTTAAGGAGAGAATCTGGTTAAAGGTAAAATATTTAATATCCCAGTTTTTATCGATTTTTTTAGAGATTTTATCAATTTTTTTAAAATTTTCTAATACTTCATTTGCTCTTACTTCAACAAATTTATAATCCTGGCTAAAACCTATTTTCTTGCTATAAACAAAATAATGGACATTTTTAAGATATTTCTTTGCTATTTCAAAATTTTTTAGCATTTCATCTTCTCCTGGAGCACGTGAAATTTTATTATCCAGATACTGGGGAGTAAATTGATAAAGGCGATATTGTATATTTCTATCAACACTGCTTAAAAATTTTGCAATTTTTTCTATTTCAGAAAATTCCATTATATCTGGAATAAAAATAGTTCTAACATAAAAATTTAAGTTATGTTTATGCAATAATCTTACAGCTTTTAATACATTTTCATTGCTAAACCCGGTATACCATTTATGAATTTCATCAGAATACGCTTTTAAATCAATTTTTATATAATCCACATGTAAATTACTTAATTCACTTATAAGTTTTTCATCAAGTAAATGTCCATTTGTTGAAATTCCAATTTTTCTAACACCAATTTTTCTTAATTGTTTTATAAAAGATAATAAATAATTAGAATTTAATGCAGGTTCACCACCAGTTGCCTGAATATCTTCAATCAATTTTCCATAGATTAAATTTGAAGATTTTATAATTAAATCAACAAGGGCATTAACAGAAAGTTCTCTTCCTATTTCATTTTTTGCAATTGCAAAACACCCCTTACAATTCCAGTTGCAACCAGAAAAATTGACTTTTATTTTTTTATTTGGATTTATTTCACAGGTTAAAAAAGAGACCTTTCTCATTTAAATACCTCTTGATGAATACATTTTGCAATCTCTTTCAATCCCTCAATTAAAACTGTTGGCGCTGGACGGCAGACTAAGTCTGCATCAATTATATAGATTCTATTATTTTTTACAGCAGGTAATTCTTTAAATTTATACCAGGTCTTTTTCTCTTTCTCTGTATACTCACCCATTGTCACAATAATTATTACATCAGGATTTTTTTTAATCACTTGCTCCCTGCTAAATCTTGCATATCTTTGAGTAATATTGTGTGCAATATTTATTCCACCAGCTATATGAATCAATTCATCAATAAAAGTTCCTTTTCCTGCTGTTACAATTGGGTCTGAACCAAGTTGACAAAAAACTTTTACAGGAGGCATATTTTTAATTCTTTTCTTAATTTCTTCCATTTTTTTAGTTATTTCTTTAACAATATTTTTTGCTCTATTTTTTCTACCCGCAATTTCGCCAAGCATTTGAAAATCCTGGCATGCCTTTTTAAAATTCTCAACTTTTCCAAATGCAAAAACATTAATACTTACTTTCCTCAATTTTCTTATAATCTCCGGTCTATTTCCTTCTTCCCCTATAAATATTATATCCGGTTTTAGAGTTATAATTTTTTCTAAATTTACATTCAGAAGTGTTCCCACTTTTTCTTTTGATTTTGCTTCTGGTGGACGATTGCAATATATGGTAACTCCAACAATTCTATCTCCTATGCCAAGTTCAAATAAACTTTCTGTAATTGAAGGACTTAAGGAGATAATTCTCTGTGGTACCTTTGTAATCTCAACCTTCATTCCAGTTGAATCAAAAAAGATTAAACTCGCAAGAAAAATTGGAGCAAAGTTCAATAATTCTTTCACTATCTTTTTCATCTAACAACCCCATTCCGCTGTGGCAGACTCCCTATTCCAGTAGCCTTACAATTCACATTTAAAATTTCATCTATCAACTTTGACATTTTATCCTCCACAAACAATCCATCCCACTATAACTCCAGCCAACAGGGTAAGTATGGAGACTATATACATAAAATTTATTGCCCGAGAAATGTCTTTCACATCCCTGTTTTTCAATGCTATTCCAATCAATGGTTTTTCACTCTTTTTACCGCCGTAAAAATTTGTCCCGCCTAATTGAATCCCGAGTGCTCCAGCATATGCAGCCTCAGGAATTCCTGCATTCGGGCTATTCGATTTTCCGCCGTCAGTAACTATAGTCCACCATGCCCTGTTTGCATTTGCAAATTCGGTAAACCGTGCTGCTAAAGGAATAAGTATGGCGCTAAGCCGGGCAGGAATGAAATTTGCAGCATCATCCAACTTTGCACCCAGCCATCCAAAGTTTATATACTTTTCATTTTTATATCCAATCATTGAATCCATGGTGCTTACTGCCTTGAATGCCATAGCAAGAGGAGCACCTCCAATGAAAGCGTAGAACAGTGGAGAAATTATGCCGTCAACTGTGCTTTCTGCCACACTCTCGACCGTCCCCCTGATAATTTCATCTTCATTAAGTAATTCTATATCCCTTCCTACAATCCTGCTCAATTTTGTGCGTGCGGTATCAAGATTACCTTTTTCCAATTCTTCTTTAATTGCACGCGAATGGGCTGCGAGGTCACGCACCGAAATAGTAAAATATATCAAAAGGATATTCAGGACAAATACAAACCCTGTTGATACCACACCTGCGAGTTTCAAAATTAACCAGGTAATTACATATGTAGAACCCACGACAATTATTGCCAGAATTGAACCGCCAAGTTTTTCATTGGAAATTGTGCGCCTGAGCATCTTTCCCAGATACTGGATAGTCTTTCCAATTATTCTTACTGGATGAAAAGGGAATGGTGGGTCTCCGATAAGCAAATCCAGGAAATAAGCACAAACCACCTCTAATCCCATGTTTTACCCCTATCTAACCTTTGTCCCACTACTTCTTCTTCCGAAGGAAGATGCAGGTGGAACGACGAGTCTGTAGTCTTTAATATCCAGAAACCAATGATTGTCCCGCAAGACTTTCTTCGCACTCAGTATTTCTATTTTTTCCTTGAACATCGGTCCATCAGTAACAAAAGTGTGATATTCACCACTTTCTCCACAGAGGTCGATATTTTTTAGTGCAGCGAGGTCGTTGATAAATTTCTCGTCTATATTCCTGCCCAACCATTCATGATTCATCAATTCAGGTTTTGTTGCAACAATGAGTGCATTGAATCCTGCTTCAATAAACTCTTTGAGTAGATGTCTTCTTTCATTGTGCCATAAAGGCTCAAATGCTTCAATACCTGACTCTTTGCAGACTCTTTCAACCCAGTCCCTGTGTTCCTGAAGGTCAATATCGCCGAATATTCCACCAGCAATACCCTGCTTTTTCAAATCGGAAACTGCTTTCTTAAATTCGTCTTCGTAAGAATCCCATGTAGTCTTTCTCTGAACAATCGGCATATCCATCGCTTTTGATTGTGCCTCCAGAAGTTTGGAATCCAGACCATGCGAACGAGAACGTTTGCCATCCTCAGAAATCATATTAAGCAGAAAAGAAACTTCAAATCCTTCAAGAATTGCCCTGTAACAGGCAAGAGAACTTTCCTTACCCCCGCTCCAGGAACAGAAAACTTTCATTTGGTCCACCCGCAAACCTGACAATGCAATGCCACTTTCAAAATCCCTGCTCCACAACCCGGACAACCCTTTTCTCCTTTTTTTATGTGTGGTATCTCTCCGACTACTTCTCTGTAGATTTTATAGTAATAGAGGTGTTCTTTATTCATAAATTTTATCGGATAAACTTTACTCTTCTTCTTAAATTCTTCATCTGAAATTCTGGATTCTATGATTTCTCTTAATCTGCTAAACCCTGAACCTTTTTCAATGGGTCTTTTGCCCTGCCAGATAATTTCTTTAGGGAGACAACTCTCATACGCCTTACGCAGAATCCACTTGCCAAATGTTCTCCAACCTTTTTTAACAACTTTTAAATCTGGCTCAATACTAAGTGCAAACTTCACAAATTTTTTATCCATATAGGGCTGTTTTATTGCCAGCCCAATCGCATCTCCTATATCCTGAGATGAAAAATGCATTGTTCTGACAATGCGCGGAATATATTCATTTAGATTAAGTTTGAACATAAAATTATAGCCAGCAAAGAGTTCGTCCCCGCCGTCGCCAGTCATCAAACTTCTAATCCTCTTCTTATTTGCCAATTTCATAGCAAAATAAATTGCCAGGTCATTTGGAATTGCCGGGTCAAAAGTCCGCAATATTCTTACGACCTCAGGTATTCCCTCAATTGCCTCATCCATACTTATTTCTCTCTGATAATGTTCAAGCCCAAGAAATTGTGCAAGCATCTGCACATATCTTCTGTCCTCTCCGTAAGATTTAAGGAATACAGTGAAAGTCTTGATATTGTGTGAAAGATATGCTAAAATACTTGAATCTAACCCTCCGGAAAACAAAATTCCTTCTGCCTGATTCCTCCTGACAGCATCTTTCAGCTCCTGCCTCAGTTTTACCTCAACGTTTACCATTTAACGACTCCTTCAATACCTTTAAGAGTTTCAGATTCTCGCTCCTTGTGCGCACTGCTACGCGGATGAATTTATTGTTTAGTCCCCGAAAATTTGAACAGTCACGGATAATTATTCCCTTCCTGCCACATCTGAAGTATAATTCCTTAGAGGATATATCTGCTATTATTCTTACAAATATAAAGTTTGCAGATGGAGGGTAGGGTTTCAATCCCTGGATTTTGCTAATTTTTTCAAAGAGAAATCTGGACTCATTCTTTACCAACCTCACAGATTTATCGAAATGTTCTTTATCCCTCAGTGATTCAACTCCTGCCTTTTGTGCAAGTGCATTGACTGTCCATGGTTCCTTGTATTTCTTAAGGAGCCCAATTGTCTGGGAATGACCTGCTGCGTAACCTAATCTTAATCCCGGCAATCCCCACAATTTACTAAATGAACGCAATATTATAAGATATTTATTTTCTGGTGCTTGCTCTAACACTGACCGAGCAAGACAGAAATCAATAAAAGTTTCATCCAGTATCACGAACTTTTTCTTCTTGCGTGCAATTTCAGTTAATTCAAGGAGGGATTCTTCCGGTATTAAGTTCCCTGTTGGATTATTCGGATTGCATAAAAAAAGTAAGTCTACATTATTAATCTCTTCAAATACTTTATTGTCTGGAAATTCAAAATTATCTTTCTCAAGTCTCTTTATAAATTTGAGATTTGCTGTGTTTAGGGCAAGTTCGTATTCCGAAAATGTTGGGACAAGAATCGCTGCCTTTTTCGGACACAGTGTCCTCGCTATAAGATAAATAATTTCAGTAGAGCCATTACCTACAATAATATTTTTAGCATCTATGTGGCAAGTGCATATACATCGGTAACCCTAAATCAAAGAATTTTTGTTCATTGACAAATTAAAAAATATTCCTATAATATCTTTTAAAAAGGAGGATATTATGGGAAAAGAACAAAAAGAA
>Ga0066636_10002757_pt1 | contig 11199 bp, 10 predicted proteins | sample CryGeyCG2014_080_2_FD_62736 | JGI IMG/M metagenome (GOLD analysis project Ga0066636, IMG submission 62736) | Groundwater microbial communities from aquifer - Crystal Geyser CG07_land_8/20/14_0.80 | ecosystem: Environmental > Aquatic > Deep subsurface > Groundwater | place: USA: Utah: Grand...
ATCGGCGCTGCTTTCCAAGCGTCCATGGTATTGTTGACATTTAAATAAAATCTTTCTATACTATGAATGCTACCCCACAAAGTCCATTTTCCGCTGAACCAAGACACCCTATGTTCAGGAAGAATGCGAACTTGCCAGACATGTCCTTGAACCTGCGCGCGAACAAAACCATCCCGTCAAATGTCTGTGGAACGTCTCTCCCGCTGAATCCTGCCTCCCTCAGCATCTGATTGTTGTAAATCAAAACGTAGGTGTTGAGATACCATGGGAGTGCAACCGTATCTGTGCTGTACACGCCGTTCTTCATGGCGTTCGGAAGATAGGATGTCCGCGCGGAGTCGGGGAGTCTCCCGTTGAGCTTCATCAGTGCGCCGAAGGAGTAGAACTTCGAGAGGAAGTTGCTCGACAGGTTTACCACGTCGGGCGGGTTCCCCGCGGCCACCGCTGCGAGGAGTTTCTGTACCGCCGCATCGTACGGAACATCGACCCACTTCACAGTGACGCCGGAATGAGACTCTTCGTAGGCCGCGATGACTTTCAGGAAGTAGTCGGTGAACTCGGGCGTAAGCTGGAGGGTCCAGAATTCAATCTGCGTCGTACGCTCGCCGGGCTTCGAACAACCACTGATGAGAATGAGCACCAGGAGCAACGGAACGAGACAGAATCTCCTGAGCCAAGAGGACGGCATCGATCTCTCCATTCTTGTACGTTCGCCCGACGTGGGGTGTCAATCGTCGGGATGCGTGGCGCCTGACGACGGCAGCTCCTCTGACATCACCGATGAGAAACGGCGGACGATCTCCACCGGACGGGTGATCGCCGTCCCCACGCAGACGGCGTGCGCCCCGAGCTCGATCGCCTCGCGGGCCTGCTCAGGCGTCCAGATTCTCCCCTCGGCGATGACCGGCACGCGGACTGAATCGGCGAGCTGCCGGACAAGATCGAGATCAGGTTCCTTCGGCTTCACCTTTGTGGCTTCCGTGTAACCCGAAAGGGTCGTCCCGATATAGTCGGCACCGTTCTCCGCTGCCTTCAACGCCTCATCATAGTTCGATATGTCCGCCATGAAGAGGCCGTCGGTTTCCTCCTTTGCATTCCGCAGGAAATCCGGTCCGGTGAGGCCGCTGGGCCGTATCCGTGATGTTGCATCGACCGCGACGATGTCCGCGCCGGCCTCGAAGAGATCCTCCACTTCCTCTTGCGTCGGAGTGACGAGGACAAGCCCGGAGGGAAAGGTTCCTTTTGTCAATCCGATGATGGGGAGCCTCACGGCCCTCCGGACCGCCCGAACATTCTCGATGCCCCGGATTCTCACCGCGACAGCGCCGCCAAGCTCCGCCGCCTTCGCAAAGGCGACGATGAATTCCGTAGCATTGAACGGGCTTCCTTGTTCAGCCTGGCAGGAGACGATCAACCCGCGGTGGAGTCGTTTCATGTGGGTAATCCTTCCGTGTAGTGAGCCTGGCGGCCGATCTCAATCGCGGCAGCCCGCACATCGCGCGCCCGGTCCACGCCTGCCTATGCTAACTGAAATGACCACAGCAAGACAGCGATCGAAAGCCGCTTCATGCCCTCGTTCCTTCGCGAGAACCAAATATCGGGGATTGGAGCGACAAATCCACGCCTCGTTCCCGCAAGATCTCGCGGCGAGAGTCGCACGCCCGGCACGCTCCTTCACGGCAGAGGAGCGAGCGCGCGTTCTCCTTGAAGAACGGGATGCCTTCCCGGAGCAGTGCCTCAACGGGAATCAGGCAGCCTGTCAGTGATCCTGCGTGCCGCGGGAGGATCTTGTTCGCTCCACGGAGGTACTCCTCAAACGAGATGAATGACTTGCCGCAGCCCGGGATTTCCTTGAGCCGCTGTTCACCCGTTGTCGAGACACCAACGGCCTCGACCTGCATGTATCCCCACGGCGAGATATCGTACCACGGAACCCGTGCGGTGCTCTCAAGGTAGTGGGAGAACGAGAGCGAAGAGAAATCCGTCCCGAGCAGCAGGACGTGCGTCTCCGGGTTCCCGGCGAACCACTCAAGGACGCTCCCGGCGCCAAGAGGGCTCTCCGGAGCGTTCTCCGCCGTGATGGAGTGCGTGATCGTTCCCCAGAGCGCGAAGGAGTGAGTGGCGGAAGATGTCCGGACTATGCCGGGAAGGGAGCGGAAGACTTCCGACACTGCACCGACGGCTGAAGGGGATGACTGACGGTCGAATATAGCATAATCGCCCCCAGACCGCTTGAAACAGTACGTGAAGGCAGGCATGACGATTGATCCCGCCTCCGAGACCGTTTCCTCGAGGAGAAAGATCAGCGATTTGATTGTGACATCCGGGAATTGCCGGCGGATGCTCCTGTACGAGCTGTGGACCATGATATGCTGACCGGTCCGCAGGCCGAGATTCGCGAGGAACTCTCTCATACCGCTATTCAAAGGCAACCCTGAAGGTGAGTATCTTCTTCGGCCGGGCAGGACACAGAAAGGAGGCTCCTCTCAGGGGCGGCGGGGGTGTCCCCGGGAGAATGCGCTAACCGTTGTGCTTCGCCGCTGCCTGCTCCGCAGAATCCACCTGCACATCCCACACACCTTCATAGTAGCTCTTCAGTATCTCGTCCAGGTACACATGGTACCGCTGTGGGAGATTCTTGTACTTGCCCTTCAAGGCGGGCCGCAGCGCCTCGAAGGGGATATCGCGGTTGACCGGCTCAACGGCGTTCGAGAGGTACTCCACGGCTTTCCGCGTGACACGCTGGTTCGCGCGAGCTTCATCCACTCCCGCGATGACGCGCACGGCCTTCTCGATGTCCCACGCCTGTTCGGCGAATGTCTTGAAGAGGATTCCCCTGAAATACTCGGCGACGGTTCCTCGGTTGAGTCCGCCGAGCTCGGCCGCCGTCTCGGAGATCGCGCGCCTGGAAAACTCCTTCTCGCGGAGGGATGTGAGGATCTGTTCCTCGATGTTGAGCTTTCCCCGCCCGGCTTCGGCGATTTCCTCAGTGAGGTCCTTCAGCCGGATTAACCGTCGTTTCTCGGCCCTTGCAAGGATCACAGCGCGCTTGATCACGCTCTCAAGCTCGCGTATGTTCCCACGCCATGAGTAGTTGAGGAATGCCTCCATGACGTTTGCCGATATTCCCATCGAAGTGTCCTCGTCCCGGAGGAAGTGCGCGACGAGAGCGGGGATGTCACTGCGTCGGTCGCGGAGTGCGGGGAGCTGGATGGTGAACACGTTGAGTCGGTAGTAGAGGTCTTCTCTGAACTGTTTTGCCGCGATCTCCGCGCGAAGGTCGCGATTTGTTGCGGCGATCACCCGGACGTTCACCTTCTTCGTCTCCATGCCGCCGACCCGCTCAAACTCGCCTTCCTGGAGGACCCGAAGAAGCTTCACCTGGAACGCTTCGCTTGTCTCGGCGATCTCATCGAGGAAGATGGTACTCTGATCCGCGAGCTCGAAGCGCCCCTGTTTCTCCTTCACCGCGCCCGTGAAGGCTCCCTTCTCATGTCCAAAGAGCTCACTCTCGAGAAGGGTTTCCGAAAGTGCGCCGCAGTTCACCGCGATGAAGGGACGGCCGGAACGGGGACTGAGATGATGCAATGCGCGGGCGACGACCTCCTTGCCGGTCCCGCTGTCGCCGAGGATCAACACGTTTGAATCGCCGGGGGCAATCTTTCTCATGAACTCGACGACCTCGGCCATGGGGCTTGAGCGCGTATAGGTGATCCCCTCGGATTCGAGCTGGACCGTGTCGCTCGCCACGTCGCTTGGACGGTACTCTTCGAGGTCTGTCGCCTGTGTCGACAGCTCGGCAATTTCGTGGTGGTATTGCTTCAGCCTGTCGAGGAGTTCGGGCGGCTGTTCGCCTTCGCGTGTCTCCTTGTAAGCCACGAGCTCCTGCTCGAGGAGCTTCAGTGATTCTTCGCGCTCGGCGAGCGCCGCCTGGATCCGACGTTTCTCCTCCTCGAGGGTGAGGACCCGCTCCACCATGACACGGTGCTTGTAAGCCATCCCCATGACCGTCCCTCCGACGAGCGAGAGAGTGGGGATCACGAAGGGGACAACCCACCCGAACGCAACAAAGCCGAGGATGCCGGCGCCCGTGTACCCTGCGAAGAGGGCGACCGCGAGGGAGACGGTCGATTTCTCGCGGCGCCGTATCGCGAAAACGAAGATTGCGTACCCGAGGGCGAACGCAAGCACCGCCGTCACGACCGGGGATGGCTCCGTGAGGAACCGGTTGTTGAGTGCGTTGTCGAGGAACGTCGCGTGGACGCCGATGCTCGGGTACTTCGGGTCAAAAGGCGTCGCGATGAAGGGGCTTCTCCCTTCTGCGATCATGCCGACGAGAACGATCTTCCCGCGGAGCCGGTCGATGGCCATCGTCGGGGTGCCTCCGCTCTTCCATGAATCGTACGACTGGAGGAACTCGACGAACCGGTAGTAGTTCAACGACTGCGTCGAGCCACGGTAGTTCAGCGCGACGGTGCCATCGGACCCGATCGGCACGTTTCGGACGTTTCTGAGCGAGTCGGTGATCGTGGCGGCGTTGTCCGAGATGTTCACACCGTTCCGTCGAGCACCATAGTAGACGCGAAGGACCTCAAACCCGAGCGAAGGGAAGAGGGCCTCGCGGTAGTTGACGAAGACCGGGACGTGCCGTAGGATTCGCTCCTCGGGGAGGTTTGTCTGCCCGAGCCCTGCTGCCGTGAGGAGAAGGCTGTCGAATGGGACGTTGATCTCCGCCCCCGTGGTGAACCGCCGCGGATCCTTCGCGGCATAGAGAAAGTTCTGAACGAGCGGAGAAGGCTGGAGGGGGACGGATGGTGGTTCCTGCTTGAGGTCCCTGAAGTAGCACGCATAGACGGCATTCCCGCACTTCGAAGTGAAGTCTGTCAGCAGTCTGTCGTGTTCCGCGAACTCCGGGTTTCGATCCATGAAGTAGATGTCCATCCCCACAGCCCGTGCCCCGACCGCGTGGAGGGCCTCGAGGAGAAGCGCATAGTAGCTGCGGCGCAGCGGCCAGCCCCCAAGCGCTTCTATGTCGTCGTTGTCGAGGTAGAGGACGACGACAGAAGAGTCCATCGCCTTCTCGCCGCGGATGGCGAACCGGAGATCCGTCGCGTCGTCCTCCAGACGTTCGAGCGGTTTTGAGAGTAGGAGGAAGAAAAACGTAAGCCCGGCGACGTAGGCAGCCGCCTCGACATAGTGGTTCATCCGTAAGAACCGGAGAATGGACTTCAGTGTCAACGGCTCATGAGCCATGCCTGGGGATCCATCTTTTCGCGGTTCTTCCACACTTCAAAGTGAAGCGTCGAGCCGGAAACCGTCTCACCGCTCCGTGCGATCGCCTGTCCCTGCTTCACGCGCTCTCCCTCGGCGACGTGGACTTCTCCGAGGTGCGCGTAGACGGTCCGGAAGCCGTCGCCGTGACTGAGGATGATGAGTGTCCCAAACGAGGGGAGCCACCAGACGGCTGCGACTTCACCGTCGGCAACGGCTCTCACCTCGGTTCCCGATTCCACGGCGATATCGATTCCTGTGTTCTGCGTCATTGTCTTTAGTTCGGGATGGGCGTGCCAGCCGTACCGCGCTGTCACGGTCCCCTTCGACACTGGCCAGGGGATCGACCGGGGCTTGAATGATTCGCTCGATCCAGTGGGGAGTGAAGGAAGCCCGGAGCGGGGGACCGCAGTCGATGGCGGCGGTGGTTTCGACCTCGAGCGTTCCGCAAAGTGTGCTTTCTTCTGCGACTGACGTATCCTGTCCCGTTCGATCAGCTCGGAGATCTTCCTCTGAAGCGCTTGCTGCGCGCGCTGCCGTCGGTTGAGCTCTTGGCTCCAGAGTTTCTGGTTCCTCCGCAGATCGTCGATCACACCCTTACGCTCCTCGATGCGTGCGGCGAGCCGGCTCTCTTCCCGTGTTCTTTCGGCGATGAGCCTCTCGTTCTCGCGCAGGTTCTCGGCAAGGAGAGCGCGCTGTTGCTCGAGGAGCGTCTGGTCGGCTTTGATTCCCTCCATGTCCACATGGTGCTGCTGTGAGAGCCTCTTCAGGTATTCGACCCGGAGAGCGAGCTCGCTGTAAGGAGCCGCTGAAAGGAAGAGTACCGGTGCTGTGATGCGCCCGTGCATATATGCGCTGCGGACGTACGATGCGTAATCGCTCCCGAGCCTCTGAAGTCGGGTCTCGAGCACAACGATGGAGTCGCGAATCCGGGCCGCCCCCGCCGTGTTGCGCGCTTGTTCCTGCTGCAGCCGCCGGACCAGGCGGCGTAGGGCGGCACTCTGACGGTCGTAGGTGTCGATGAGACTGAGCGACGCGCGTTCCTTCTTCTTTGCTGTCTGGATCTTCTTCTCGTACGATTCGATCTCGCTGCGCAGCCGGTTCAGCTCGCTCTTCGATTTCTTCAGGTCGTCCTTTGTCCCTCCCACCGCGGACTGCGAGAGGAGGACGAGAAACGCCATGAGCGCGATGGCGCGGCTCACTACCATGTCCGGTGCTCCGCGTTGTCGGGCACCTCCCAGACGAGCGCCACGGGCTCCCTGTTGATAGAGATCTTTCGAAAGTGGAGCGAGAGCATTCTCCGTTCCGGCGGCATGATGATCTTAAGCAGACGGGGCATGAGGACCCCGTCCGCCTCTGCGTACTGCGAGAACTCCTGAACGAGAACGAGACCATGCCGGGAATCAAAACTGGCGTACCGCTTCACGACCCCGTCCGCCGGGTCGACGTTTACCTCGTCGGATCCGTCCGTCCTCGGACATTGAAGGAGAACCGGATCGGCGTCCTCGTCGTCCGTGGACGGATGGTTTCTTCTGACAATGCCCCCCCGGGGGATCGCCGGCGAAGCGGTCAGAAACGTCGTGATGCTCTCCCCGTCGAGCTTGAGGCCGGCGAGCCATGGCAGCCGCACGTGTTCGACGTTCCCCTCGACGACCTGGTTGTTCGCAGCGTTGTAGAACACGAAACGGTCGCCGGCGATGAAGATGGAGCCGACATTCACCCCGAACGGCCCTTCGAGCGTGAGGAGGAGAGAGTCAGGGCGCCGTAGCGCGAGCTCAAATGAGACCGTCGCATTGAGCTCCGCGGATTCGATGGTGAGGTTGCCGCTCCCCTTGAGGGTCTTGACAAGTCCGGCCCGCCCGTTCACACGCTCGATCGCAAGCTCGGTTGTGAGGGGCGTGTGGGACACACTCTTTGTCGAGTTGCATCCGACGAGGAGAAAAACCGCGAGGACGATGGTTGTCGAGCTGACGATCCGATTCGAGAGCCGATTGGTTCCAGCCTTCATCGGCGAGCCTCGGCATGCTCGATCTTCGTTTTCAACGACGTGTCGTTCGGATCGAGGGAGAGCGCCTTCTTCCAGTGCTCGATGGCCTTCTCGTGCTCCCCGAGCTTTGAACAGACATCTCCCATGTGGGCGATGACTGTGCCGCTTGCATCGCCCTTTGAAATGGCCTTCCCGATGTACTCGCGGGCTCGTTGATAATCGCCGAGCTTGAAGTAGATCCAGCCGAGCGTGTCGAGGTAGGAAGTGTTGTCCGGCTGGGCAGCGACCGCCTCCTCCGACATCGTCAGAGCGCGTGCAAGGTTCCGGCCGCGCTCCGAGAGGGCATAGCCGTAGTTGTTGAGGATAAGGTGGTTGTGCGGATCGATCTTAAGCGCCCGCTCGTACGCCCCGTCAGAGCGCGTCGAGTCGTGCAGTTCATCATTCACCATGCCGAGCATTCCCCATGCGTCGACGTTCGTTGAGTCGAGGCGCACCGCATGCTCGAGCACGCCGCTTGCGGCAGCGTTGTCCCCGGCCCGTGAGTACGCGACGCCGAGGAGGAAGAGTGTCCGAAATGTCTGAGGCTTCAGACTGTCGGAACGCTGCAGCGCCGTGGCCGCCTGCGAGGCGTGGTTCATATCGAGCTCGATTGAACCGATGTAGGACCATGCTTCTGCATTTCCCGGCGTCAACCGTGTCACATGCCGGAAGTTTGTCAGCGCGACGGAATCCTGCCGCAGGATGAGACCAATGGCTCCGAGATACCAGTAGGGGCGCCAGTCCTCCGGGTATTTCTTCTTCAGCGCATCGAAAACGCGGCGTGCCTCGGGGAGGATCGTCGAGTCCTTCTGCGCCTGTGCAAGGAAAACCTCGCCGACGTGGACCCGCGCTCCCGCGCTGAGCGAATCCTGAGCAAGGAGGCGCTCGAAGAAGGTACGGGCCCCGGTGAATTCACCCTTGAGGAGCTTGATCTCCGCGATGCGACCGAGGATGTCGATCTCGTTAGGCTCCGTCTGGAGAATCTCCTTGAGGTACACGAGCGCGCTGTCGTAGTCCTTCAGCTCGACAAGCTTATCGGCGAGTGCGCGCTTCAGATCCGCGTTTGCAGGATCAAGCCCGAGCATGGATCTGTAGACGTCGCACTCCTCGCGGGGAAGGCCCAGCTTGTCGTAGAGCCGTGCGAGCCGGTAGTACACCTCCCAGGCTGGTTCCGCGACGCGGAGGAGGCGCTGGTACAGCCTCACTGCCTCGAGAGGTTTCGTCCCTTCATAAAGACGTGCGAGGCCGTAGAGTCCCTGCGTGTCGAGTGAATCGAGGCGGAGGAGAGCCTCGTACTGAACAAGGGCGCTGTCGGACTGGAACGCGGCGATGTAGACTCCGGCAAGGTTGAGCCGGTACTCCTTGTTGAGCGGGTCGGCATCGACAGCCCTCCTGCCGAATTGCGAGGCGAGAGCATGCTTGCCGAGGCGTGAGTAGTCGCGTGAGATTGCCAGGTAGATTGCGGGGTCGCGGGATGTCTGCAGGGCATCCTGGTACTCAAGGATTGCGCTCGCGTACTCCTCCCGCGCGTCATACGTCGCGGCGTCAATGAAGTGGGACAGGGTGGCGCGCTCCGATGGAGTAACGATCGAATCGCTCGAGGAGACCGGCCGCCCAGTCGGGATGTCCCGTGACGAGCTGCACCCCGCCAGGATAACAGGGATGAGAAAGAAGAGAAACAGCAGGCGCGCGGCCCGGGCGTATGCTCTTGTATGAACTGGAGACCTCATCATCACGAAAATATACCGATTTGCCGTTCGATTCACAAGGCGCAGTGGAACGAAAAAGGGCGGCTTGGCACCGCCCTTCGCCTAAGCAACGGCCGATGCCGCGCAATTCCCTCGCAGGTTCGGACTCCCCCCCGTATCACCTGGCTACTCGATCATACGTCAGTTGACACTGAGCGTGACGGATCAGAAGAACGCAGCGGCGGTGCTCACCACTCTATCCGAAACTGCCACAAGGGAAAAGCTGACGGTTGCACTGACGCAGACAACAATGATGGTGTATGCAGGGGCCTGCTCCTTCGGTACCTTCATGAGCGAAGGGAGGCCGAAAAAAAGGAGGTAGATGCCGGATACCAAAATAGTTGTCTTTGATCAGATAGTCCAAGACCCACAGGAAACGCAGCCCGGGATCTCAGCTAGGAATCCCGCGAGCCATACGGGAGTGGACGAGTAGGCGCTCTTCTCCAAGGCTGCGAAACGATGCAGCCGGCCACCGAAGGAGGGCGCCAGCCTCTCGGCCGCGGACGCAGTCACGGGCACATCAAGGAAAGAGAAAGCATAGTGCAGCAGTGAATGCAGAACTCCCCCAGGGTAGGTCAGTCGAGCGTTTCCTCTAAGGAAGATGATCCCTATCATGCTGCCGGCTCACGCTGATGCGATTGCCGGGAGGAGAGCTACCACAGCGATGTAGTGGAGGAGAATGTATCGTGCCGAAGTCTCCTCGGTCTCGATGGCCTGCCATTCCAGACGTGTGTGCGTCCTCAGTCTCGAGGCCCCCAGGACCACATTCACTTCCATTGCTCCATTGGAGCAAGACCATCCGATGAGGTCGCATTACTCGACGCAGCGTCAATTGAGGACGTGCGACCAGACGGAACCCGGCGTGACTCTTGAGTACACTTTCACGGGACCCGCGGGGTCGTTGCCTGTCTCCTTGCCGCAGCCGATAATGTAGAGTTCGGTTGTCGCGCCTGTTATCGGTGCGCTGTTTCCAAGAACGTAGATCACACCGGTCGGGGCGGAGGCGAAGAGCGAGTAGCTGCCGTTCGCGTTGCCGGTGTCACGCGCGTCAAGATAGAAATTGGCGAAGCTCCGGTTGCCGCCGCCCATCTCGGCCGGCTTCCGCCAGTACTGCTGCGCTTTTGAGGCAAGGTTGTTGAGGTCGTTCACGACCGCATCACGGTTCGCCGTCACCGCGCTGCTCGAGACCATGCTGATGCCGACCGCGATCGCGATCCCGACGATGATCACGCCGAGGACTACTGTGAAGAAGGCCGTGGAGACAATGCCAAGGATCATCCCGACTTTGGTCTGAGACTTCTCGGATGGCGCGATCAAACCGGCCCTGATCTTCTTGAGATCCTTGCTTCCCATTACCCAAGCCGGGATGCCAAGAATGGGACCGAGCAACACGAGACTCAGAATGCCGAGGACCATGATGGTAGTCCCTCTCCCCGGTTCCCGGGTCACAATTGCGGGAGTTTTAACAACGGGATCCTGGATAGACCAGGACACAGGTTTTCCACATACTGGACAAATCTGCGCATCCTCCGAGAGCTGCTTACCGCAGGATTGACAGAACATGGTTGTACCTCCTTCTCTCAATGTGGGAGAGGGAATGTCTCTATCGCCGCTAGTGAGGGATCTCGCGTGGACCAACATTGGCGTGACCGTGGTAATCTTGTTCCCATCGTTTGGCGCCGACGGGAACCGGACGTACCGACCACGCGAGACAACTCTTTGTGCCCCGCCAGCGAAACGCCAGGTCAGAGAACGCCGCCCCCCGCGACCAACCGAATCAGACCTAGCACCACTGCGCTCGCGCAGAGCACAATTCCGGCGACGGAATTCCCCTTGCTCTCCCCTGGCTTCACCGTCGAAGCCGCAATGATGCTGATAACAAGACCGATCGCGGAGAACGGGATATTTAGCCAGTTCAGTGAACCAAGGCAGGGGAAGAAAGCCACGATCATCCCCACGATTGCTAGAATCCCCCAAACAAGGCTTAGTACTTGCATGACTGCACCTCTCTGATCATGAATGTTGGGTCTGCTTGCGCCCGACGAGAATCGGGCTGGAGCGTAGAAGGAAGCGTGTTACCTGCCGCGATGCGAAAATGAGGGCTGTGATGGAGTTGATCAAAAGACCTGAGAATAGGAAGATGCTCCAGTGATT
>Ga0066636_10002772_pt1 | contig 11171 bp, 11 predicted proteins | sample CryGeyCG2014_080_2_FD_62736 | JGI IMG/M metagenome (GOLD analysis project Ga0066636, IMG submission 62736) | Groundwater microbial communities from aquifer - Crystal Geyser CG07_land_8/20/14_0.80 | ecosystem: Environmental > Aquatic > Deep subsurface > Groundwater | place: USA: Utah: Grand...
AGTTTTTCCTTTGCCCAGAGTGTGGCACCTTCCATACTCAGGTCATCAAGCACCAGCAAGGGGGTATTCTTCACCTGCTCAAATAACCCATCATAGGTTATATCGCTTGTGGGGCTAAAAGCAGACCGAAGATGGTCCAGAAGATCAGCAACTCCAATATAAAAGGCCGGCTGCCCCAAGTTTAGACGGTGATTAGCAATAGCACAAGCTAGATGGGTTTTGCCACAGCCAGCAGGACCGAAGAAAACCAGCCAACCTTTGGGATTATCAGCAAAAACCTTGGCCATTTGGTAAACCCGAGCAAAACGCTCTTGTGAAATAGCATCGTCTCTCTTCCCTTTTGGAGATAAATTATCAAAGGTAAGCCGTGACAGGAAACCAAGATTGCTATATTTCTGGAGATATTGAAACTTCTCCCTCTGCAGTTCCTCCCTTTTGCACTGGCAAGGCTCTACCCGACTGAAATCAGGCTGCCCTGAATCCAGGAGAGGATGAACAAAACCAGCTCCCTTACAGATAGGGCAGGTCTCTTCCCCTTCATGGAGCTCCCCCTGAGCACCACCAGATTCTTCCCCTTCACTTTGTTCAGGGCTTCGGCTCACTCGCTCAGAATGACAAGCAAGGTTATCTTTTTTACCCCCATGAAATACTATTTCACGGGGGGCCCTATCTTTTGACCAAGTGTCCGTACTTGCCCCTGATGTATTTGTCGGGATCAACCTTTTTAGTACTTTGTCTATGCTCTCCACTATCTTTGCCTTCGCTGGCCCACCTCTCAAGAATGCGGGCAATGTATTTCCAACTGCGCTTATTCCTTAGGGCTGCTTCTCTGAAAGCCTCATTAATCCATTGCGATGGGTAGAGCCTTGCCGCTTCCTTAAGTTCTTCCACAATCATCGGAGTTATTACCCCTATATTTTGCTCATAGAGAGCGAAGATGTTAGGTAATTGCACTGCATGTCCTATTCCTTCTTCGCTAGAGGGCTGCTCCCTAACGGAAAGTTCCCCACGCTTGATCTTATCAATAGTCTCCCTATCGGATTCCATATTGGCAAAGTAGGCATCCTCCCATTTACCATCTATATTTAAGTTTAGATGTAAAATGGTGCCGCGACTTACGGCTAAGTGTAAAGCGTGACGAAGCACTTCCTCGTCTATCCCAGTCATTAGTGCCTCCTGAGACAGCAATTCTCCATATGTAACAAAAGGAGGGTGTCCTTGCTTATGACTGAGCAGGTAAAAGATGTACATTGTCACTTTAAGCTCAGCTAAGTCTTGAATTTGAGGCATCACCTGAGCAAAGAAGACATCGGGTAAAGAAGTAAATTCCACTTCCGCCGGGAAACCGGAAAATTTTCTATCTGTCATCTTTCTACCCCTTAAGGAGTTGAAATTGACTCAGCCTCCTCTAGGTTGTCAAATTTAACCACTCTATTCAGGAAGCGCAGCTTAACTCGACCCAAAGGGCCATTGCGGTGCTTAGCTACAATAATATCAGCGATACCACGTGGATAACGCTCCTTCTCTATGTCATGCAATTTGTACCACTCCTCCTCACTATGATACATATCATCTCTATAAATAAAAACAACAATATCAGCATCTTGCTCGATGGTACCACTCTCACGCAGGTCAGCAAGCTGAGGCACGTGGGAAGCTCGCCACTCTACAGCTCGGCTGAGTTGAGACACAGCTAGCACTGGCACATCCAGCTCTCTAGCCAGTGTCTTTAATGAACGGGTTATTTTACTGATCTCTTGAACCCGAGTTTCATTCCTGCCATCACCTTGTATTAACTGCAAATAATCAACAATTATTAAGTCAATATTGCGCTCAAAATGAAGGCGCCGCGCTTTGCTCCTTATATCTATAACTCGGAGTTGAGGTGAATCATCAATGTAGATCGCTGCTTCGGATAAGATTCCGCTGGCTTCTATGATTCTCGCCTCATCATTTTCACCAAAGCGCCCCAAACGGACATCCCTCGAATTCACTCCTGATTCGCTAGCCAGAAGACGCTGAACGACCGATTCCCGAGCCATTTCCAGACTGAACAGAGCCACGCAAGCTCCTTGGTTAATAGCAGTATTTCTGGCAATATTTAGAGCTAAGCTGGTTTTACCCAAGCTAGGCCTGGCAGCTAAAACAATCAAGTCAGACGGCTGTAAACCACCCAGTAAATCATCTAAACCAGCAAAACCGGTTAGAACATGAGGTAACTCTCTTTCCCAAGATACAGTAGGCTTTCCAGCCTCCTCGAAGTATTGCCCTAAGGCCTCACGCATTGAAACGAAATCTCTAGTATCCCGTCCCCTCTTTACTTGAAAAAGGATATCTTCAGCTTTATTGAGACTAGCCTCAATATCTGGGCCAGCCTCATAACCAATGGCAGCAATTTGCCCGGCAGCAGTGATCAAATGCCGCATCACTCCCATCTCAGATACTATCTGGGCGTAATGTTCAACATGCAGGGATGTAGGCACAATGGATATTAGATGAGATAAATAAGCCGCACCACCAATCTGCTCCAGCTTGTTTTGGCGCATCAGCTCATGTGCTACCGTGATCTGGTTTATAACTTCATTGCGTTGGTAAAGGGACAAGCAAGCCTGATAAATCGCTTGATTTGTTTCATCAAAAAAGTCCTCAGGCTTAAGAAAAGTAGCCACTTTCAATATAGCTTCGGGATCAATAAGCAAAGAGCCAATCACTGCCTCCTCTGCTTCAATGTCGTGGGGGGGTAATTTTTCCTGTGCCATTTTTTAAGCTTTCCCTGACTCAATGACCACTGTGATTCGTGGCTCTAAATCTTTGGCTAATTTAATGGTTACCTCGTGGCTACCTGCTTGGCGCAAAGGCTTGTCCATATCTATCTTCCTCTTATCAATAGAAGAACCTATAACTTGACTTAATTCCTTGGCTATGTCAGCAGCGGTAATAGAACCAAACAGGCGGTCATCAGCGCCCACATGAGCCTGAAAATGAATTTCTCTCCCATTGATTTGTTCAGCTAACTTAGCCAGTTTAGCTTGGTCAAGACTTTCTTTAATCCCTTCCTTTCGAAGCCTCGGCTCAAACTGTTTCATAACCATTGGCGTAGCCAATGAAGCTAAACCTTGAGGCAAAAGGAAATTCCTGGCATAGCCCTTAGCCACCTCCTTTATCTCTCCAGCCTTTCCCTTCCCAGAAACATCCTTTAATAAAATAACTTTCATAGCGAGTTTAGAAATCTCTCTGCTGATAAAGCAGCCGTGGCACCATCACCAGCAGCAGTTATTGCCTGCCTAGCTGAGTTATGACGAACATCTCCAGCAGCTAATATCCCAGGTATCTCCGTTTCCATCACTTCATTAGTGATTAAATATCCATCCTTGTCCAGAGGCAAAACTCCCTTTAAATAGCTGGTGTTGGGCTCCAATCCAATGGCAACAAAAACACCCATTACTGGCAATGTTGATATTGTAACATCTTTTGTCTTTTTTAGCCTAAGTTGCCTGACTATTCCATCGCCCTCAATTTGGGCTACTACAGTATCCCAGACAAACTCTATTTTTGGTTCAACCATAGCTTTTTCTTGGAGTATCTTACTAGCCCTAAGCTGGTTACGACGGTGAATGACTAAAACCTTAGAAGCAAACTTGCTCAAGTAAAGAGCTTCGACGAGGGCAGCATCCCCCCCTCCTATCACAGCCACCACTTTGTCTCGGAATAAAGGCCCATCACAAGTGGCACAATAGGAAACACCTTTGCCTAAAAGCTCAGCTTCTCCAGGCACCTTTAACTTGCGGAATTGCGAGCCAGAAGCAATAATCACTGACTCAGCAACAAATTTACCTTCACTGGTGCTAACCAGACTATGTCTTTGGTTAGGCACTAAACTAGTGACCACAGCAAGCAAAGTTTGCAATCCGTAAGCCATAGCTTGCTGATGCATGAGTTGCCCTAACTCAATGCCAGAAATCCCCTGGGGGAAACCAGGGTAATTCTCCACCTGATCAGCATAAGTTATTTGACCACCTATCACCCCTCTTTCAATAAGTAAAGTATTAAGCTTTGACCTAGCACAATATAAGCCAGCGGTAAGTCCAGCAGGCCCACCACCGATAATGACTACTTGGTAACTCTTGCACACAGCTCTTTAAGTTCTAATTTCCAATCCCCAAAGAACAAATCCAAACAAATATCAAAAATCAAAGATAAAAAATCAAATTTACAATTCAAAATGCAAAAAAATTTACTAAATGATTTTTAAATTTTGCTTTGTCATTTTGCCTTTTTATTTCATTTCGAATTTCGTGCTTAGAATTTATCCTTATTTAGTGCTTCCCTTGTAGCTGTCCCTTCCCACCGGTCACAGCGTCCTCCCCACCTAGCTAAGACTTTACCCTTAACCGAGATCTGGGCAATCTCACATAAGTTAGGACAAGCTTTACACATAAAAGAGGAGACATGGAAATCCGTTTGGCTAACCTCAAATCCTTTAAACTCTGTTTTGCAATTGTTAGTCCCCATCTCTTCATGTATTAACAAGGCAGTGCCAATAGCACCCATGAGCTCATGGTGAGGAGGGACAATAATCTCCGTATCTAAAGTCTCGCTAAGCGCCTTAATTATTCCCTGATTGAAAGCAACGCCACCCTGGAATACCACTTGAGGCAGAATTTCCTTGCCTAAACCAACCTTCTTAAGATAGTTGCGCACCAATGCTTGGCATAAACCATAAAGGATGTCATCGGTTTTATGCCCCATCTGCTGCTTATGAATCATGTCTGATTCAGCAAATACAGTGCATCTTCCAGCGATGTGCACAGGCATTTTGCTCCTTAAAGCCTATTGATAATAGAACAAGGCTCGTGGAATACCTACTTTAATCATGACCACTCCGGAATTCTTGCTTAATTTTGTCTAGCATCTCAGGCTGGCTAAGTATGTCGACAACGGTCATTGCCATCGCCTTAGCGGCATCTAACAGCCCTTTATTTCCAGCTTCGGAGGCAGCAGCAGAGGCAAACTCTAGCGTATGCACTAATACCTCAGGAGAGGCAATGGCCACCATAGGATGTATGCTGGGCACTACTTGGCTGACATTCCCCATATCTGTGCTGCCAAAGCCAAAAGAAGGGTCAAAAAAATCCACATGGCGTCCCAGCGATTCCAGATTTTGACGGAACAATCGAGCCAAAGTGATATTATTTCTCATAGGAGCATAGGTTTTTTCTCCCCAGCTATATTCCAACCTAGCTCCACTGGCTAAAGATGCTCCCTTAAAGCAGTTCAAGACCTTTTCTTTCAGCTCATTAAGGTAAGCATTATCCGGGGCACGTATCAGAAATTTGGCAGCACTGTGGGCAGGAACTACATTAGGTGCTTCACCACCATCAGTAATTATGCCATGAATGCGTGCTTCTCCTTTTATATGCTGCCGTAATGAATTTATGCTGTTAAAGGCTAGAATCAGAGCCTCAAGAGCATTTATACCTTTGTAGGGTTGGGCAGCAGCGTGAGCCGACTTGCCAAAGAATTCTACATCTAAAGAAATGCAGGCAAGCGTCTGTGAGGTTGCCAAGTTGCGTGTATTAGGATGCACCATCATAGCCACATCTATTTCTTCAAAGATACCTGCTTTCACCATATCTATCTTACCCCCAAGAACCTCTTCTCCCGGGGTACCTAAAACTACAACACTACCTCCCAAGCTATCAATGGCAAGCTTACTAGCTACGCCGGCACCAACTGCTGAGGCAGCTATTATGTTATGTCCACAGCCATGTCCTATTTTAGGTAAAGCATCATACTCAGCAAGCAAGGCAATCCTTGGTTTCTCTTGCCCATACGTTGCCTGAAAGGCTGTAGCTAAACCAGCAACGCACTTTTGCACTCGGAATCCATTATCCTCAAGGTAATTGATGAGCCAAGATGATGCTTTCTCCTCCTGGAAACCTAACTCAGGATTATCGTGGATCTTGAGACTCAGCTGGGTAACCTCTCGGCATTGTGCTTCCACTTTATTTCTTACCTCTGCTTTCAACCTCTTTATTTCCAATGCCTGAACCTCCACAAATAGCTATTATACTTCGGTTTCAGCCTAGATTTCTAGGCGCTGCCCAGGTTAACATGAGAGATTGACATATCCAGCGGTTTACCCTTTCTCTGCCTGAAGAACCATGTGGCACAAAAACCAACCTCCTTGCATGACGGGAGATGCAATGTTATGCTTTTTAATGTTGATGACTTTTGATAGCTGAAATGCTTATTCGTTCGCCCGCAGAAAGAACTCATTCCCAGACACAACCTGGCAATAGCAAAAAGAATTGACTAAAGAGGTGTGTTATGTCGATAAGAGAAATTTCCAAGAGTGTAGAAGACATTGAGAGCGAAGCTGAAAGGATACTTGAGGAAGCCAGAACTAGAGCTAATGAAATCCTCCTTAAAGCTAAAGAGGAGGCAAAGGAAATTCTCTCTTCCCGGCTGCCAATGGATGAAATCAAAACGGAGTGCCAGGAGATTATACACAACGCTAAGGTAGAAGCCGATAAGAAAAGTAAAGATGCTGCGAATAAAGCTTCCAAAATTGGAACTAACGCCCATAAGAAAATAGAGGGAGTTGTCGAACGCATAGTAAATATCATCATCGGGGTGAAGTAAATATGATGCCTATAATCCTCAACACACCTGACCCTATGGTCAAAGTGAGGGTAATGACTGCCAAGGATTACTCTAATAAAGCCCTCAAGACTTTACACAGAGCTGGTGTGCTCCATGTTGAGGAAAGTGAAGAGTTAAGACCCGTAGATAGAGCAGCCATCGAAAATGAAAGAGGACAGGTTGCTGAGTTATTAACAGACATTGATGATGTATTAGTTTACATACTAAAAGGAGAGAGGATATCTCTGGGGGAGGATATTGAGGTGATATACACTAGACCCTTTAGCGAAACTGATAGTGAAGTCAGGCTACTATGTACCAAGCTCAGCAACATGCACCAGAGAGCCGTTAAACTCAAGCAGGAGGCTGAAGGGCTAAAAGGGCTAAAGAGATATCTCGAGCTTCTAGGACAGCAGGCTGACCTTAGATTAAGAGATTTAAATTTCTCTGGAAGTTACCTTTTTTCCAGGGTTTTTATTCTTCCCGGTGAGACGTACGAAACGTGCTACAACAAGCTTAAAGACTACCTGTTTGGGAGCATGGTAGCCACAATGGAAAATGAAACCGTCCTGCACATAATTGCCAAGGTTGAAAACCAAAAAATTATAGAATCCACAGTCAAGGATAACGGGGGCAAAATTCTGCCGATACCAGATGAGGATTTAACCCTGAAGGAATTTATGGGAGCGGCCGAGGACAAAATTCACAGCCTTGAAGAGGAATTGGCAAAAATCAACGAGGAAATAGAACATAAAACGAGAGAAAACTTGGAGAAACTCATCCTTTTCAGAGAGGCACTATCAGCAGAAAATGAAAGGCTGTCAGTTTTAGAAAAAGCTTCTGAAGCGAAGTATGTGACACTGATCGAGGGGTGGATTCCGGAGAACAATGTTGAGGACACAGTTTCCGAACTCAAAGAGAACATAGGCTATGTGTTTATTGACACCAGGAAGCCAGAGCAAGTAGAAGAACCTCCCACCAAGATGAGGAACTTAACGGCGGTTAGGCCATTCGAAGTTATCGTAAATCTATTTGGCACTCCGAAATATAGAGAATGGGACCCCACACCAATAATAGCTTATTCCTTTGCCTTTTTCTATGGCCTTATGTTGGGTGATGTAGTGTATGCTGCCCTTATCATGCTATTTGCAAATCGTGGCTTGCGGCGGTTTGTCGATGATCCAGAATCCGAAGGCTTTAAGCTATTTCAGAGGATACTTTATATAAGTTGTGGTGTTGCTCTAGTCATAGGTTTGCTTACCGGAACATATTTAGGGAATTTCTACGAGCTCTTTGGAATTGAGAGTTTAGCCCTCGCTGAAGGAATTAAGGCAATACTTGGAAATCCCATATCCTTCATAGTGCTCTCGTTAATAATAGGTCTTGTTCATGTAAATATAGGACATGTGCTGGCACTTATCAGAGGGATAAAGGAAAAACAAAAGGGGGTAGCACCGGGTAAAGCCGGTTTATTCATACTTCAAATTGCTGGGATACCCTGGATCATGCATGCCATACTTCATGTGGATATCCCGCTATTAACGGCACAGATATATTCTATCCTGTTATACATTGTGCTTCTGGGCGTAATATTGATTGTTGCCTCTTCCGTTATGCAGAAGGGCGCTTTTATAGGAGGTATTTTCTGGCTGTTCGATATAACGGGACTTTTGGGCGATGTTATGTCATACTGTAGGCTAGCAGGTGTAGGCCTGGCTACATATTATCTTGCCATGTGTTTTAACATGATGGCAACTTTAATAGCTGGAATGGTGCCTGCCGGACCTGCTGGCTTAGTTCACCTTATTGTCGGCGGCTTAATATCTATCATAATTTTGCTTATGGGACATACAATCAACTTAGTTCTTGGCGGTATCTGTTGTTTCGTACACTCTCTCAGGTTGTGCTTTGTAGAATTTCTCTCCAAGTTCTATGAGGGAGATGGTAGACAGTATAGCCCATTTCGATTGAAGAGTCGGCCTGTATTCGTCAAAGGATGAACGGAGTTTAAAAATACTTAAATTGAAGGAAAATTCTAAGTATGGAGGTGCAAAATGGTGATAAGTGCTGAGTCCCTGGCGGTTATTGGGGGAGCTATAGCCTTGGCGGGGGGATTAGCAGGAACTTCATTAGGTCTAGGTGCTAGTTGTTCTGCCGGAGCAGCCACTTTGGCTGAGGAACCGGGACAGCTCAGGAATGTTGTAGTCCTGGCATCTCTACCAATGACACAAACCTTTTACGGGCTTATTGTGCTGATACTTGTTCTAACAAGGGTACTTCCTAAGCTCGCTGCTATGCCTGACCCTGGTGGCAATGGTTTCGCCGTGCTTGGCATTGGTCTCATAGCCGGCTCTGCCGAATGGTTCTCGGCATGGGCTCAAGGTTGGATATGCGCTTCAGGCATCTCCCTTTTACCCAAGACAAAGGGAAAGATACTAACTAATGCCATAATGCTAGCCGTATTCGCTGAGTTGTTTGGTGTGCTCGGGCTAGTATTCACTATACTGGCGTTAAGCATGTTAGGGCTTTTCTAAAGGGACCTTAGAAAAATGGAGAAAATAAGCGAAGCCGTTGTCGCCAAAGTAAGAATGGAAGCCCAGAATATAATAAAGGAGGCTGAGGAAAAGGCACAGGAGGAAATAGAGAAGGCCAGAAAACTGCGAGAAACAAAGCTGCAGGAAGAGAAGCGCAAGATGCTGGAGGAAGCTGAGGAGGAAGCTGCTAGAATTATGGCTCAGGCTTCCATAAAAACACGTCAACAAGTGTCAAGCGCGAAAAACGACGTAATCACTAAAATAATCGACGAGGTAAAACAAGAGTTATCTGAATCTTCAAGCGATGAAAACTATCTCCTGAGCTTGATTAGAGAAGCCATAGATGGACTTGGTGCCGATAAAAGCAGGATTTACGTTTCTCCTAAAGATGTAAGCATGGTGCGAAAATTCCTTGAAAGGGATAAGGAATTAGCTAGCAAGGTAATGGAAGTCAAGGTGGATAATCTTCTAGGAGGAGTTATAGCCGAAGACATTGATGGAAAATTCCGGATAGATAATACTTATGAGGCCAGGCTTGAAATGTTACTACCAAAACTATTGCCCGAAATAAGCAAGGAACTCTTCGAAGCAACATAGGAGGGCTTTTGTCCTACGCAAAGTATGCCTTTATATCAGCTTATTTAAAAGGTGAAGAAACTAAGGTTGTGACTTCTGACCATATAGATCGGATATCGAAAACATCCGATATTCAAGATGCATTGGAAACCATCAGAGAGACCGATATAGGAAGTTACCTTGAAGAATTGACTGTTAAAACCTTCGATGATGTAGATGAATACTTGTGGAGATATTTTGTACAGCGTGTTAATTATATAGAATCATTTAAGTTCTTGCCAGGCGACGTACTGAAGGTGTCGAGGGCATACATAGCAAAGTACGATGTCCTAAACATTAAAGCTGCTTTACAGAGTATTTCAACGGGCAAGAAGAGTCGCATGATACCAGTGGGAATTATCCACAATAATGGATTATTAGACGAACTTTCCACTGCTGAAAATACAGGTGACGTTATTGAGTTACTTATCAGATGCAAGCTGGGGAATTATGTGCCTGCACTGGAAGGATATGAAGTAGCTGGAGGAGCGAAGTCAAAACTTCTAGCTGAAGCTAGATTGGATAGTGAATACTACAAAAACATGTTAAACATGGCGAGAGGTATAAAAGATGGCTCTGTCCTTTCAAAAGTCTTTGGTCTCATTATAGACCTAACAAACTTACAAATTGCCTCGAGGGCTATAATTGAGGGTATAGGATTAAATGCCGCCGAATGTACCATTCCTGGAGGATATATGATCACAGACAAAGCTATCAGGGACTTATTATCCTCCAAGCTCACCGATATGCCCCAGAGGCTAGAGAATGCTCAATACCGACATATCGCTGAGGAAATATTAGGTAGTTATGATAAGACTAAGAGCATCACGGCTGTGGAGGAAATCATTGATAAGCATAAGTTTGGGTTGGTGAAGGAAATATTATCACCGAGGGTGTTATCCCCTTTGGTGATGGCCTGGTATCTAATCCTCAAAGAGTTTGAAATACGAAACTTAAGGCTAATCGTGAAGGCGATAGCTGATGGTGTTCCCACAGAGGAAATAAAGACGTATTTGGCGTTCTGAATATGATAACGGCTAAACACCTAGACATAGCTGCCATAGGAGACGAAGATATGGTCAGCGGATTGAGGCTGGCTGGCGTCAGTAGATACTTCATGATAAAAGGCAACCACGATACCGGCGAAGATGTAAGGAAAGCCTTAAGCGAGTTGATAGACGAGCCCAATATTGGCGTAGTAGTGATACTGGAAGATTATGTAGAATATGTTAAAGACCTAGTGGCTCACGTTAGAGAAAGGCGAAAAGTAACTCCCGTAATCATCGAGGCTCCATCAAAGTTTGGGACAAAATATAAGGATATTGTCGGATATTACAAAACATTTATTAAAGCATCTATAGGATTTGAGGTGGAAAT
>Ga0066636_10002786_pt1 | contig 11147 bp, 7 predicted proteins | sample CryGeyCG2014_080_2_FD_62736 | JGI IMG/M metagenome (GOLD analysis project Ga0066636, IMG submission 62736) | Groundwater microbial communities from aquifer - Crystal Geyser CG07_land_8/20/14_0.80 | ecosystem: Environmental > Aquatic > Deep subsurface > Groundwater | place: USA: Utah: Grand...
GGTCAGTGGTTCCTGTGTTATAGAGTGGTCCTCTTCCGGCCAGGGTGTCACGCCTGTGGCACCCCGCTTGTGGGGCAAATTTAGCTTTGTGGTACCCCTGGGGCGACTCGAACGCCCGACGCGCGGTTTAGGAAACCGCTGCTCTATCCATCTGAGCTACAGGGGCATCTAATCGTTCTTTCGTTAGCAAAAGGAGCTTTCATTAAGAAAGCTCCTTTTTTCTTGCAGTAATTCCGCTATTAGAATGACGGAGAAAATACGATTGTATTTTTGCATGTTGTTGTGTAGACTATTGTGGAAATCTATGTGGAGGTTCTAAGTGGCGAAAAAAGTAATACAAGTACCGGTTGACGAAAATCTTCTCAGCTCCCTCGATGATATGGCCAAAAGGCGAGGTCAACCCCGGTCAGAGTTGATTCGGGATGCTTGCAAGCGATATCTAAAACAAGCTGAATATGAAAAGATGGACGAAATCTACAAAGAGGGATATAAGCGAATGTCTGAGGAACCAGCCATAGGTGAGACACAAGTGGCCCTGGTGGGTCAAGTTCTCTCTGAGGAGTCATGGTAGATGCGCCTTGGCGAGGTATGGTGGGCAAACTTGCCTCCTCCCATTGGCAGGCGGCCAGTGCTCTTGCTTTCAAGAGACGCTGCCTATCAGGTGAGAACCTCAATCACGGTGAGTGTCATTACCCGAACTGTCCGTCATATCCCGGTAGAAGTTCCTTTAGGTGTAGAGGATGGTATGCCAGAAAAGTGCGTGGTTAACCTGGATAGCATAATGACAATACCGAAGCCCCTACTCAGTGAGCGAATCACCATGCTATCCCACGACAAGATAGCCCTAGTCAATAGGGCTGTTTTATTTGCTTTGGAACTTGATACATAAGGCAAGGGAGCTTGCTATGCCCAGAATATTTGACAACATAGAACAGGACTTATTACCGGCTCTCAAAGAGACGCTGGTAGTGTCTGAACGTGCTGACTTCTGCATTGGGTATTTCAACTTGCGAGGATGGGGAAAGCTTGCGAGATTTGTAGACAACTGGTCTGGCCATCCAAATTGCTGCCATTTGTTGGTCGGCATGCATAAGCCACCGGAGGAAGAAGTCAGGGAACTCCTCAGTCTATCTAGCGAGAGTAGCGCTATCGATGCTCAGAAAGTGGTGCGCTTCAAGATACAGTTGGCTGAGGAATTTCGAAAGCAACTTATGGTCGGTGCACCGACTAATGAAGACGAGGTTACTTTGCAGAAGCTAGCTAGTCAAATCAAAGCTGGCAAAGTTGTGGTGAAGTTGTTTTTGAGACACCCCCTTCATGCCAAACTCTATCTCCTGTATCGCCAAGACTACAATAATCCGGTTACTGGCTATCTTGGCAGCAGTAACCTTACTCTTGCAGGTCTCTCTAAACAAGGCGAACTTAACGTTGATGTATTAGAGTATGATGCGTGCCAGAAGTTAGCGAAATGGTTCAATGATCGCTGGAATGACAAGTGGTGTTTAGACATTTCGCAAGAACTGGTAGAAATCATTGAGGAAAGCTGGGCTCGTAAGGAACTTTTGTCGCCTTACTATATCTACTTAAAAATGGCGTACCATCTTGCACAGGAAGCACGGGCTGGTCTCGCAGAATTCAAACTACCTAGCGACCTGCAAAACAAGTTACTTGACTTCCAGGCTGCCGCTGTCAAGATTGCAGCGCACCATCTTCATAAACGTGGCGGGGTGCTCATCGGCGATGTGGTAGGCTTAGGTAAAACACTGATGGCAACAGCAGTCGCCAGAATTTTTGAAGACGACTTTGGGCTTGAGACCCTGGTAATGTGCCCCAAGAATCTGGTGCCTATGTGGGAGAGGTACGTGCATGATTATCGTCTAAGAGGAAAAGTTCTCTCAATAAGCATGGCACTATCAGAGCTACCGGATTTAAGAAGGTACCGGATTGTGATACTAGATGAAAGCCAGAATCTCAGAAACAGAGAGGGTAAGCGATACAGGGCAATTCAAGAGTATATAGCGGAGAATGAAAGCAGATGCATACTCTTGTCCGCAACACCCTATAATAAAAGCTATCTTGATTTGTCATCTCAACTCCGTTTGTTTGTACCCGAGCATCAAGACCTAGGATTGAGACCAGAGCATCTTATTCGCGACATTGGTGAGACCGAGTTTATCAGACGTTACCAAGCACCGTTACGTTCCCTTGCTGCCTTCGAAAAGAGCGAATATCCAGATGACTGGCGGGAACTCATGAGGCTCTACCTCGTGAGGCGGACTCGCAGCTTCATTCAAGAGAATTATGCATTTTCAGATAACGGACGTAAATATCTTTCTTTTGAAGATGGCACAAGATTCTACTTTCCCAAGCGCCTCCCACGAACACTAAAGTTCGACTTAGATGAACAAGAGCCGACTGACCAGTATGCCCGTCTATACTCCACAAGGGTGGTTGACATCATCAATAGTTTATTGCTTCCCAGATATGGCTTAGGGAACTACATATCCGAGGAAGCGGAGCAATCAGCCTCCGCAGAAGAACAGAGGCAGCTAGACAACTTGTCGAGAGCTGGTAAAAGACTCATGGGATTCTGTAGAACAAATCTATTTAAGCGATTGGAGAGCAGTGGTCAGGCATTCCTTCAGTCTATAGACCGCCACATATTACGTAACTTCGTCTACATTCACGCAATCGAAAATGCTCTTTCTATTCCTATCGGAACTCAGAGTGCAGAGCTGCTAGATGCCGGCACGAATGACGAAGATAGCGACTTGCCGGAGCCCTTACAGGCGGTTATGGATTATGATAGTGAAAACGAAGAGGGGGGTGAATATCAAACTACCGAGGATGTGCTACACCCTTACACCAAGGCGTGGTATAGAGGAAGAGCAAAACAAGTATACGAGTCCTACGGTGGCTCAGAAAAGAAGCGGTTCAGATGGTTGCGTTCCTCACTGTTCACTGAAAAACTCGCTATGGATCTAATTAGCGATGCTAAGAATCTCATCGCAATGGTTGGAAAGTTTGGCGTATGGGAACCAAAGCAGGATAGGAAACTTGGGGCACTTAAGGGTCTGCTTGCTAAGGAACATACAAACGAGAAAGTACTCGTGTTTACCCAATTCGCAGACACAGTGCGGTATCTGACACGAGAATTGAAAAAACGAAATATCGACACGGTCGAAGGAGTAACGGGACAGTCTGCCGATCCAACGGCCCTTGCCTATCGTTTCAGCCCCATAAGCAACGAACTGCCCTTGTCTCCGGGCAAGGAACTTCGAGTTCTTGTTGCTACTGATGTCCTCAGTGAAGGTCAAAATCTTCAGGACTGTGCCATAGTTGTGAATTACGACCTGCCTTGGGCTCTTGTTCGGTTAATACAACGTGTTGGACGTGTCGACCGCATAGGTCAGAAGTCACAAAATATATACTGCTACTCCTTTCTTCCGGCAGAAGGGCTAGAGAGGATCATACATCTACGCTCACGGGTTAAACAACGTCTGACGGAGAGCGGAGAAGTTCTTGGCTCGGACGAGCAATTCTTTGAAGATGACCTTAATAACCAAGTACTTAGGGATCTCTATACTGAGAAATCAGGCATCCTGGACGGCGATTTTGATAGTGAAGTTGACCTAGCTTCTTACGCGTACCAGATATGGCGTAATGCCATCCAAAAAGACCCTTCATTAGAAAAGAAGATAGCAGAACTTCCTGATGTGGTCTATTCAACCAAGGAACACACCGGTACGGAGAAGGAGCCAGAAGGAGTTCTTGTATATGTTAAGACTGCCGAAGGGAATGATTCTCTAGTATGGATGGACAAGGACGGCAATAGTATAACCCAATCTCAACTTGCCGTACTCCGAGCGGCCGAATGCAGGCCCGAGGTGCCAGCGATACCACGAAATCATCGTCACCACGAACTAGTGAGACAAGGTATAGAACACATTATCCAGCAAGAGAAGATGGTCGGCGGGCAGCTGGGACGTCCCTCCGGTGCTCGTTACAGGACATACGAACGACTAAAGCGCTATTACGACGATTTGAAGAAGCACGAACCACTGTTTGCTGGCGAAGATCTGGTTAAGGCTATAGATGATATTTACAAGTATCCCCTTCGTTCCTCAGCCACCGACATACTGAATCGCCAACTGAGAGCAGGTGTATCTGATGAGGACCTAGCTCAGTTGGTCATCTCACTTCGTAACGAGGACCGCCTAAGTTTGAGACAAGAGGAAGCGGAGCGCCAGGAACCCAGAATAATATGCTCTCTGGGACTATTCAGTAGACAGGAAGAGAATAAATCATGAACATTGACACTAACAGAGTTCGTGACTGTCTGAGACGTTTTGATTTCAGAGCTCTGTTTATTGAAGAGTTGGCCTGGAATATCTGCAACAATCGGCCTATCGAAATCCAGATTGATACGCAGACGTTTCGTCTTACTCCTTTTGCCGAGCAAGGTGGCATGGTGATCTATCTGGGCGAGTCTCCGGAGGATGGTAGCATTCCGCCGTCAAATTTTCGAAAAATAATAGAGACCCGCATAACAAGACAAACCCATGAGCACATGATTGTGTTCGTTGACAAAGACAAAACAAGGTCAGTTTGGCAGTGGGTGAGACGTGGTGGTGGAAGGCAGACCGCGACACGGGAACATACTTACCATAAAGGTCAACCAGGTGATTCTCTCCTGCAAAAACTGGACGGAATAGCATTCAATATTGAAGAGTTTGATGATGAAGGCAACATAGCCGTCATTAAAGTGCTGGAGCGGGTGGCTAAAGCCTTTGATATAGAAAAGGTCACCAAGCGCTTTTATGATGAATTCAAAACAGAGCACGGCACTTTTTGTAAGTTCCTGAAAGGCCTTGAGGTGCAGGACGAAATCGCCTGGTATGCCTCGGTTATGCTTGACCGGCTGATGTTCATCTATTTCATTCAGAAAAAGGGCTTCCTGGACGGAGATACTGACTATCTTCCCGATAAGCTCAAGGAATCAGAAGCCGGGGGTGCCAATCAGTTCTACCGCAAGTTCCTAATACAGCTCTTTTTCGAGGGCTTTGCCAGGGAAGAAAGGGAGCGGCCAGCCAAAATAAACCAGTTACTGGGCAAAGTGCCTTATTTAAATGGTGGCCTATTCCTCCCGCACCAGTTGGAGATAGCCTATGGGGAAAGAATAAACATCTCCGACGCTGCCTTCGAGCGACTCTTTGCCTTCTTTGACAGATATAGCTGGCATCTGGACTATAGACCATTGCGTGCTGACAATGAAATCAACCCTGACGTACTGGGTTACATCTTTGAGAAGTATGTTAACCAGAAACAGATGGGGGCTTACTACACCAAGGAAGACATTACAGACTACATCTGCAAGAACACAATCATACCGTTTCTCTTCGATAAACTTGAAAACATGCGCTATGAAGAGCTCCATCCATTTCCTGTGAAAGATGTGGAGCCATATATCTACGAAGCGGTTAAGCAGGAAGATTACCTACCCACCGAAACGGAACGGGAATATCAGGCAAGGCAGAAGCGTTACCAGCAGATAAAGGCCGACTTTGCCGCCGGCAAAATCACCAGCATCAACGACCTGATTACTTACAACCTTGACATTCGTAAATTCGCTGAAGATTGGGCACGAGGAATTAAAGACCCGGTTACCCTCCGTGCCTTCTACTTCCATTGCCTTACTAAAGCGACCATACTTGACCCGGCAGTCGGTAGTGGTGCCTTTCTCTTCGCCGCTCTGAATATGTTGGAGCCACTCTACGAAATCTGCTTGGACAAGATGGAGGAACTGGGTGGACCCAAGTACCCTGACTTTGCTGAAGAGCTGGCAAGAATCCGCCAGCACCCCAACCGCAAGTATTTCGTTCTCAAGAGCATAATAGTCAACAACCTGTTCGGAGTAGACATCATGGAAGAGGCGGTGGAAATCTGCAAACTCCGCCTTTTCCTAAAACTTGTCTCCCAGGTTGATGATGTAGACAAGATTGAACCATTGCCCGACATTGATTTCAACATCCGCGCCGGTAACTCACTGGTGGGGTATGTCAACGAGGAGGAAATCAAGAAGGCTAAGGCGACGCAACTAGACCTCAGCGGTGCAATGAAAGGCGTTGAACAGCAAATAGAAGATGTTGACCGTGCCTTAAAGGCTTTCAGAAACCTGCAGACCAGGCTTGGTATACCGGCTTCAGAGCTAGCCAAAGCCAAAGCAGAGGTAAAACAGAGGCTTGCCGAAATTCAAAAGGAGCTAAATAGAGACTTGGCAGCCTTTTATGGCGCCCGGGACATCAGGCAGTTTGTTAAGACTCATTGCCCATTCCACTGGTTCGTTGAGTTTTACAGCATTATGAAGAATGGCGGATTCGACGTCATCATTGGCAATCCACCCTACGTGGAGTACGGCAAAATCAGGAAAGAGTACACCATTCAAGGTTATGAAACTGAAAGCTGCGGCAATACGTATGCATTTTTCACGGAAAGGTCTATTGCCTTACTACGAGAAAGTGGACGTTATGGAATGATTGTGCAGTTGCCAATAGTTTGCACTGATCGGATGAAACCGCTTCAGAAGTTGTGCCTCAAGAAGAGCAGCTTGGCCTGTTTTGCCAATTTTGACGATCGGCCAGCTCGCCTGTTTGACGGGTTGGAACATATTCGCGCTTGCATTTTCACTCTTGAAAAAGACGGGAGTAGCCCTGAGTCACGTACGGTGTTTACAACCACCTATAACCGCTGGTACACGGAAGATAGGCCTACCTTGTTTAGATCACTATCGTTTGTCGACAGTACCAAGTACGTAATGGATGGTGCAATACCGAAAATTGGTGATGCCGTCGCAAAGTCTGTAAGGCAAAGGGTTGAGCCTTTCAGCCCTCTGGGCAAATCTCTTAAGCAATGGTCGCAATATAAAGTCTATTTCCACAATTCCCCCCAATACTGGATCCGGGCTATGACATTCGTACCCTATTTTTGGAACGAGCGTGACGGGGAACACATTTCTACCCAGGTGAAGTCTTTATATCTGGCAACGAAACTAGACTTATCAGCAGTCGCAGCAGCATTAAACAGTTCCCTCTTCTACTGGTGGTTTGTCCTGCTTTCGGATTGCCGACACCTAAACATGCGTGAGATTGAATGGTTTCCGTTAGGACTGGAATACATACCAGAAGGAATAAAACACGAACTGGCGGAACTCTCTGACAAACTGATGACCGACCTGATACTACATTCGCAGCGTAAAGAGGCCTATTATGCAACAACTGGCCAAGTTACCTATGACGAGTTTTATCCCAAATACTCAAAAGCCATCATAGACGAAATTGACCGGGTACTGACAAAACACTATGGTTTTACGGAAGAAGAGCTGGACTTCATCATCAACTATGACATCAAGTACCGGATGGGTAAAGACAGCGAGGAGGACAACAATGGTGACTGAACAGACTGTAAGCTTTGAAGATTTTCGGGACCAGTGGCTCGAAGATATCCAAAGCGGTAGTCCATCCACTGTCGAGCTGGGCCGCCGCTTCGCTCACAAGATCCTTATCCAATGGTTGGATATCGAAAGTGCTTCTGACGACCTCGTTTATTGTGATGGCAGCAGGGACGGTGGCATAGACATAGCTTATCTGGACCGTGGCGAGAGAGGAGAAACTGGAGAAGGTGAGGAGGAGTCAGCTATAGACCATACTTGGTACATTGTCCAAAGTAAGTATGGCAAGGCTTTCCGCGGAACCACAACGCTACTAGAAGAAAGTCAGAAAGTGATAGAAACGCTTGACGGCAGACGCCCTAATCTGTCCTCTCTAGCCGAGGGGCTGCTCGAAAGGCTAATCAACTTTCGCAAGCAAGCTTCTGACCGCGACAGAATACGTCTTGTGTTTGCTACTGAATTGCCCTTGAACGAAGAGGAAAGGCAAGTTCTAAAGGATATCCGTGCGATGGGCCGTGAACGACTTGGCCCCATTTTTGATGTCGAGTCTATTTCTATAGAAACCGTCTATCGGCGTACGCTTGAAGAATTGGTGACAGGTAAAACCCGGATTCGCGTACCCATCAAGGCAAACATGGTGAAATCTGGCGAGGACGTCTTAGTAGGCACTGTAACACTAGTTGATCTCTTCGAGTTCCTTAAGGCTTATCGGGACTGTACGGAAGATTTAGACCAGCTTTATGAAAGGAATGTGCGGCGCTTTCTGGGCAGTCGCGGCAAAGTCAATAAAGGAATCCAAGAAACACTACGCAATGCTCCGGAGCGCTTCGGATTGTATAACAATGGGATTACAATCGTAGTAACAAATTTTGTACTTGATGGAGGCGTGAATATCGAGCTAATAGAGCCCTTCGTCGTTAACGGATGTCAGACAACGAGGACCATCTGGGAGACCTGCTACGAAAAACTTGAAGCTGGCGGGACGGGCATCTCTCCAGAGTTGGAAGACTGGCGTAAGCGAGCTGGCGAAGGAGTTGTCATAACAAAGATCGTCAAAGTAGGCGATAATGGTGAAGAACTTGAGCGAGCTATTACTCGGTACACAAATAGTCAAAATGCGGTAAGGGAAAAAGACTTCGTAGCTTTGACTACTGACTTTAGGACGTGGTCAAGGCTCATGGCAGAGCGATACGATGTATTCCTCGAAATCCAGCGCGGTGGCTGGGATTCGCGCCGTGCACTACAAAAACAACGTCCCGACATTAAAAAATTTACTAAGGCAGCTAACGCATTTGACTTACTAAAGATATACGGCTCGGGATGGCTCGGTGAAGCTGGAACAGCGTTTGGCAAGAATGGGCCGTTTGTTCCTAATGGAGCCATATTCAAGAAGATTATGGAACCTGTCGGGGGAGAAGATGAATCGTTCGGTGTAGATGACCTCTATGCAGCTTATCAGTTACAGTGCGCAGCAGACAAACTTGATTTTGGCAGAGGAGCTGCCAAATCCATGCGCAGACAAACGAAATTCCTTTTCTACATGATTGTAATAGACTTGCTGAAAGACGTGATGAGAAGGGCAGAGATAGCAGCGACTCGAAAAAATTGCACTCGTGCGTTGCTGAAACTCTTCGACGGCAACCACGAGTCAGCGGCGCAAGCACTACCTGATGCTGCGACGGAGGTGGTAGACGGATACCTTACTTCAGGTACAGATAATTGTGTGTTTGACGAGCCTGCGTACAAGAATACTTTCAACCACGACTTGAATGCCTTTCTGAAGTGGGAAAAGCTTGGCAAGACTGAAGAGGACTGCCCCCGGTTCCGCAACTTGCTCGCGGTTAACAAGGTTGCTATGGGGCAAAAAGTAGGAGGTCAACCATCAATTCGTGAGACGATCAGGTCGGCAATCGAGTCACATATTTGATAAATGCTACTAAGAGGAGACTATTGTGGTCGAAGAAGAGATAGTATCCGTTATCCCTGAGCAATTAATCAGGGCAAGGGAAAGCCTGGGCTTAGAACCACGTGAGGTTGCTGAAGCCCTACACCTTGACGAGAAGAAGCTTAATGAATGGGAGGAAGGTATTTCGGAACCCTCTGTAGATAATCTATGGAGTCTAGCGGACCTTTACAATCGTAGCACGGACTACTTCCTAAGACCACTAACTGCATTGCCAGAAAAACTGAGTTTCAGACTAGAACGCCGCAAAGCAGTCAGAGATCTTCCCCAAACCGTAAGACGAATTATAGTGCGTTTTGAGGAATTGTGCCGGGGAGAATATGAGTTGGAGGAAGCCTTACAGGAACACCGCAGAATCCTAATAGAGAGAGTTGACGGTGACTATAGCCCCGAGGAGCTTGCCACACGAGAAAGAAGGAGGCTAGGTATAGGAGAAGAGCCAATCCAAGATCTCCGCAAACTTTTGATTAGGCAAGGTGCCAGAGTGTTTGTTCTACCTATTCCAGAAATCCCTGCCTTGGAACTCTCGGGTATGTCATGGTGGCATGATACTTACGGCCCCTGCATACTCATTAACGGCCGAAATAACAGAGGTAGACGTTCATTTACTCTAGCTCATGAGTATGGTCACCTTCTCCGTGCTGACCCTCCGACAGTTTGCGCTTTCATGCTTGATATCCCTGAGGAACGTTTCGCCCACAGCTTTGCCGCTGTTTTTCTTATGCCAGCTAAGTCTGTGAGGGATTCTTTTATCGAAATCGTGGGGCTTCATGGTGTCACGATTAGCGATCGAGATTTGGGCAGACTATCTAACCGTTTCCGTGTGAGTCTTGAAGCCATGGGAAGAAGGCTTGAGGAACTTGATTTGATTCCTCGTGGAACAACTGATTCGCGAATAGCCGAATGGGAGAAGAAGCCCACCTATTATCGAGGCCGAAAAGGTCCTATATGGCGACATCAACTAGGAGAGGATTTTGTATCATTAGCTCTTGAAGCTTATGCAAGCGAACACCTATCTGCTGGCAAGCTGGCTCAATACTTCGGATTAAACTTGAGGGATGCCTTGCAGGTAGCGAGGGAGTCCGAAGCAACAAGTAAGAAATAAGCAAGGCGCATCCCGATGGAAACGCAGTTACCATCAGCTCCTTCATGTTATGTTTTTGACGCTTCTTCTCTTATAGAACTTGAGAGAAGGCCCAACGGACGGGGCCTTCGAGATATGCCAGATCATCCGGGGAAGTGGCTGGTTGTACCATCCAAGGTAGCTAAGCAGGTTGATAGTCAAGGGGCTCCTGCGGAAACAAAGAACTGGATAGCAAATGGCAAGCCTGCAACATTCATAGGCAGTGATGAAGCAAGAATGTTTATGCGCATTAGGGTACAGGAGAGACTTTTGGAAGACGCTGACATACAAGGCATAGTCATTGCCTACCATAGAAAAGGCACTTACGTTGTAGAAGAAGGAAGAGCTAAGGCACTGGCAAAAAATCTAGGAACAAGATGCATTAGTGGCATAACATTCCTGTCTGAAGTGCAACCACCTCTCCTATGACTATGTTCCTTTTCGCCCTATTTCGGTTGACATGGTGTCTTTACAGCCTGCTTCGTGTAGAGATTCCTCAGAATATCGACGCCCAAGTTTGAGACCCCCCTCTTGCCTCTTAGCTTTGGAGGGGGACGGTGCTAGCTTTGAAAGGTAGAAATTTTTGAAAAAGTGTAGTGGAAATTTTTTAGGGA
>Ga0066636_10002787_pt1 | contig 11145 bp, 13 predicted proteins | sample CryGeyCG2014_080_2_FD_62736 | JGI IMG/M metagenome (GOLD analysis project Ga0066636, IMG submission 62736) | Groundwater microbial communities from aquifer - Crystal Geyser CG07_land_8/20/14_0.80 | ecosystem: Environmental > Aquatic > Deep subsurface > Groundwater | place: USA: Utah: Grand...
TGGCATAATGAAAAATTTACTACATTAAATACCATAAGCCAAAAAATCAATGTCCGCTTAGCGGGAACGCCGGCGCGGCGACCTATCTAAATGTGTTACCTATATACTGAACCTATACATATAATTGAATTATATCACTCAATCTTGTATAATTATCGCTAACGTTTTTGCAATACGATTTTCTTATGAGAGGGTTGCGATTAACGGTTTGGATTTAGTAGTGTAATGGATTCAGTCACGGCACGAATTAGAGTTTATGGTCTTGTGCAGATGGTAGGTTTTCGTTACTATGCGATGCGCCAGGCAGAGAAGTTCGGTGTTAATGGTTACGTGCGTAATATGCCTGATGGGGGTGTAGAAACAGTAGCACAGGGAAAGCGTACAGCTATTGAGGAATTTATCAAACAGATAGAAGCAGGTCCGCATGGAAGTAGAATAACATCAACCGACGTTAAATGGCTTGACCAAAGCCCACGCTACGATGGATTTCACATAGCGCTATGAGCAGTTCAAATACGGATGCCGTTCATATATATCTTGAGCAAATTTCGAAATTTCCTATGCTTAAAGAAGAAGAAATCCCCGAATTGTTCGAGCGAATCCGTAAAGGAGAAGAAGCAGCGCGGCGCAGAGTAATAGAATCAAATTTAAAACTTGTCTTATCAATAGCGAAATCATACGTGCGACGAGGAGTGGATTTTCTGGACCTTGTAGAAGAGGGTAACATAGGATTAATGCATGCTGTAACTAAGTATAACCCAAAACTTGGCTACAAGTTTGGGACTTATGCATATTGGTGGATAAGACAAGCGATTCAGCGCGCGGTGCTGGAACAGAGTAAACCGGTTGTGTTGCCTCTGTATGCGTACGAAACAATGCACCGGCTCCTGAAGCTAACTGAAGAAATGAAACGGCGTCTTGACAGAGAGCCAACGAAGAAGGAACTTTCCGAAAAACTGGATATTCCGTTAACGCGCACGCGTTCCATCATAGAGCATATGGGTTCTTTCCTGGAAATCGCGTCACTTGACGCACCTATCGTGGAGGAGGGTGAAATCTTTATCCGGGATGTTGTAAAAGATACTAGTCCGACTCCGGAACAAGTTGCGTCTCTTGTCCATATGCATGACCAGTTGGAAAGTCTCTTCAAGACACTTAAGCCCAGAGAGGTCGAAATGATCAGGATGCGTTTCGGGCTTAAAGACGGAAAAGCATGGACGCTACGGCAAATAGGCGAGAAAATGGGGCTGTCGCGGGAGCGGGTAAGACAGCTTGTGAATCGCGCTGCCAAAAAATTAAAGAAGATTGCGCAGGTAATTGAGCCGCCTGATTTCTCTTCATTACATAGGAGTTAAAAATGGTCGACCTTAAGAGTCATGTCAGAAATATCCCCGATTTTCCAAAAACAGGAATACTTTTTCGCGACATAACTCCATTACTTCAGAACCCCATAGCATTACACCAGGCGATAGACATGCTTGCTTTGCACTGGAAGGGCGTGCATATTGACCGCATAGTTGGAATAGAAGCACGTGGTTTCGTCGTTGGAGCCGCACTCGCTTACAAACTTGGAGTTGGAATTTCGCTGGTGCGCAAGAAGAATAAACTTCCTTATAAAACAGTAGGCGCTACGTATCAGCTGGAGTATGGCGAAGATACGCTGGAAATGCACATTGATGCAATAGAGCCTGGCTCCAACGTACTTGTAGTCGATGACCTTCTGGCAACCGGTGGAACTGCATGTGCTGCCGTAAATCTGGTAGAAAAATTGGAAGGCAAAGTCCTGGGGGTCGGTTTTTTAATTGAGTTGGTAGAGCTTGGAGGGCGCAGGAAATTACCAAATTACGATGTCTATTCCCTGATGGAATTTGAAGGGGAATGAGAGTTGCAACAGGGCCCTTAGCTCAGCGGATAGAGCACCTGCCTCCTAAGCAGGGGGTCGGGAGTCCAATTCTCCCAGGGCCCATGTCATTTTACTATCGTGATGAAATTTATTGATTTGCATACACACACTATTTTTTCAGATGGAGAATTGATACCTTCGGAGTTAGTATGGCGTGCACGTGCTGCTGACTACGATACGATTGCATTAACCGACCACATTGACCAGTCAAATATTGATTTTGTTATCCCGCGAATTGCAAGGATAAGCACTATTTTGACCCGTAGTACCGGCCTTACGGTGATACCAGGCGCTGAACTGACATACGTAGTGCCTGAAGATATCTCCGGGGTTGTACGCCGCGCAAGGCGACTCGGTGCAAGAATAGCCGTTGTGCATGGCGAAACAGTCGCAGAACCGGCAGTTCCAGAAGGGACTAATCACGCAGCATTACTTTCAGATATTGACATACTTGCGCATCCTGGAAAGTTAAGCGAAGAAGATGCACATCTTGCAAAGGAACGAGGAATATACATAGAGGTTACTACACGTTCGCAGCACGCCGTAACGAATGGGGCTGTTATACAGAGAGCGTGTGCCGCCGGAGCGTTAATGATTATGAATACGGATGCGCATGGACCGGAAGACCTGCTTACAATGGAAAAGGCATTCCAGACGCTTAAAAATGCTGGAGTACAGGAGTCAAATATCAAAGAGACGTTTGACCAGATGCAGAATAATGCCAGGGAATTGATTTTAGGAAGGGCTAAAAAAAGGTGAAACTTCCGTGGAGAGAACTGGATAGAGAGTGGATTACAAAACATCGGGATACTATCGTGCTTGGTTCGGTCCTTATGGTAGCGGTAGTTCTTTTCGTCATATTTCTCGTCGTTTCCCGTAAACAGGCAGAGCACAGTGCACAGGTGGAACTTTCCCGGGCTGGACACCTGGAAATGGCCGGGCAGGTAAACGAAGCATTAAACCTTTGCTCACAAATAGGGGATAAATATTCGTCTACAGTTGCAGCAAAATACGCCACTCTTTCCAGAGCGCAGCTTCTATACAAACTTGGTCAGTGGGCAGAATCAATACGCATTTTTGAAGATTTTCAAAACAAATGGCCCGACGACCAGTTTACTCCAGCAGCAATGCTGGGAGGCGGCAAATCCTATGAACAGTCAGGGGATTTTGAACGTGCACGGCAGGCATATGAACGATTGATAGAAAAATATCCCGATAACTGGATTACGCCTGATGCTTACGATGGGTTTGCGCGTACATTTGAGCATCTCGGCGAAACAGCCAGTGCCAGAGAAAAATATCAGGACATAATGGTCAGGTTTCCGAACACTATGTGGGCTGAACGCGCAAGAATTCGCCTTTCAAAAATAAGTTCTTCGGGAAAAGCACTTGCAGAGCCAGAGGTATCACCAGAACTCTTTGAACCAGGGGGTGAATATGAGTAGCCGGGATAGCATATTCAGGGGTATTGGATTGCGAGCACAACAGACAATTTTCGAGATATTCCTGAGTATTGCACTATTGTTGTTTTTATCTATGCCAGTTCTTGCACAAAAGATTTCTATAGGCGAACAGATTGAACTCAGGTATATTTCCATAACCCAGGCAAGCAGTACAACGATAACTTCATCTGATGATTTTTTTACACACAAAGCGCGCGTCTATCTTGGTGGCCAACTGGGAGATAATATGAAAGCATTCTTCAAAGCCCAAACATCAGGTCAGTGGGGCGATTATACCGATCTCTGGGTAGAGAATGCATACATAAACTTCCGCGCTTTCTCGATACCAAAATTAAATACCTCCGCTGACTTTACTATCGGACGGCAACCACTGTTGTACGGCGACGGTCTACTTCTGAACGATGATGATACAGGCGTCAATTGTGTAAAAATAGGCATTTTTGCCCCATTTAACACAGAATGCGATATTTTCCTCGTCAGGCAGTTAGAAGGCCCGGAAAATGGGGATTTTGACATTTACGGTATAGTTCCACGGATATACTTGACGGGGCACACTATCACAGGCGCATTTATTGCAGAAGACGACCGCTCGAAAGTTGCTTTCCCGGAAGCAAATTCACTCAAAATGATAGGTGATTTGCGGTGGGAAGGAAATATCGGTGGAGTGGACTTTCACGGAGAAGCAGCAAAGCAGTTTGGAAACGTTAGTGAAGGTAAAACGGCAACTCTTACTTACAATGCGCTGGCCTATCTTGTTGGTGCAGAAATGAAAGGAAAAATGAGCACCATAGGAGATGTGAAATTTGGCGTTGACTGGCTTGTAGCTGATGGCAACAGGGGAGACGATGGTCGGACATTTGCATCGACACTGTCGCATCTTGACGAAGAGGATTGGGGAGAGTATTTCATGGTTAATCCATCTACCGGATTTCAATCCTGCAAACCAGGAAATCTCGTGATATTAAAATGGACTCTTTCAACGCGGTTTGCCAAACGTTGGGTCGTCGGTCTTAATTTATTCAACTATCGCGAAGAGGAAATCAGGCAAAATGAACTTGGTAATGAATGGGATATATTTGGAAAATATGACATGTCTCCTTATTCAACGTTGCGTCTTGCATTCACTTTGTTCCACCCACAGGAAGCATTCCAGGCAGATTGGACGACTGCGCGTAAAATTCTCTTTGAAATGTCCACAGAATTTTAGGAGCTAAAGCCAAGATGGAACGAAAACAAACCATGGTAAATCCGTTTACAGCTTTATATCCAGAAATCAACGGTGGTTCTTATCCTGTCAAATGCGAAACAGACCGGCCACTTAAAGTGAGGGCTATAACCAAAAAAAGATTTAAGGGTTATGTTGCAGTGAAATACCGGCAGGTAACACCCGAAAAAACCGCATGGAAAGTAAAGCAGATGCAAAGATGTGCCGAAGAGGATAGATGGTTTTCCGAAATAAGTTTTGAGAAACCCGGGTTGTATGAATATACCGCAGTTGTCACAAAAACAGAAACAGAGCGGCTGAATGTAAACAGCGCGACTTGTTATAATAAAACTCTGAGAGTAATCGTTGAGCCGTCTCTAGCAAGGTTTGCTTCGTGGTATGAGATGTTTCATCGTTCGCAGGGAAAAATTGCCGGTTGTTCCGCTACATTTAAGGATATGGAAAAGCGCTTGCCGGAAATAGCGAAGCTTGGGTTTGATGTGATATATTTACCTCCGGTCCATCCGATAGGCAGAACTAACCGCAAAGGACCGAATAATTCACTTGTAGCAGGACCAGATAGCCCAGGTAGTCCCTGGGCTATAGGGAACGAGGATGGTGGCCATAAATCCGTGAACCCCGAACTCGGCACGCTTGAAGATTTTCATGGATTTGTCAATAAAGCGAAGACCTTTGGAATTGACGTTGCAATTGATATTGTTCTCAGCTGTTCGCCAGACCACCCTTATGTAAAAGAGCATCCCGGCTGGTTTTATCGCCGTCAGGATGGTACGATTGCTTATGCCGAGAACCCGCCTAAAAAGTACGAGGATATTTATCCATTGAATTTTTACCCCAAAGACCGTGAAGCAATGTGGGCTGAGATGCGGAGTATTTTTGCTTTCTGGATAAAGCATGGGATTAAGATATTCCGGGTTGACAATCCACACACCAAGCCAATTGAATTCTGGGAATGGGTTATAAACGACATAAAACGCGAATACCCGGATACGGTTTTTCTTTCGGAAGCATTTACTTATTTCGAAAAACTTGAAGAACTGACAAAGATTGGGTTCAGTCAGACCTATACGTATTTTATCTGGCGGAATACCAAAAATGAACTTATAGAGTATTTTATAAAGTTATCATCGGGTATTACTAAAGAGTTTTTGCGCCCCAATCTGTTCACTAACACTCCGGATATTTGTCCGGTAATAGTTCAACAGGCAGGACGCACTGCATTCAAAATGAGAGCTGCTCTTGCAGCAACTCTTTCGTCGTTGTGGGGTATTTATAACGGATATGAGTTATGCGAAAACGCCACATTTCCGGGCACTGAAACGTACATGAACTCGGAAAAGTACGAATACAAAATATGGGATTGGAATCGTCCAGGAAATATCAAAGATTATGTCGCGCGCCTTAACAAGATAAGACGCGGAAATAAAGCATTGCAGCACTTTGATAACCTTGAGTTTTGCGATTCAACCAACGATAATATGTTGTGTTACCTGAAATCGTCACCGGATAATTCTAATCAGATTCTGGTGGTCGTAAATCTTGACCCGTGGAATGTTCACTCTGCGAGATTGACAGTACCGGTGGAAAAACTTGGCATCGCTTCAGAAGAATACTATTCTGCAAAAGAGCTTATTTGCGGTAATAAGTATCTATGGAAAGGTAGAGATAATTACGTACGTATTAACCCACAGATAGAACCAGTATATATCTTTCAGATAAGCAGGGCAGGGCAGAAGAATGAAATTGCAGGCGACAAAGGACAAAAGATGATAGCACTTGCAGATGAACACTGGAAGAGGTTTTTTGAATTGCGAAAACTTGTAGTTGAGAAAAATGATGTGCTTGCCAGACGCGAACTTGCCATGCATTATAACGAACAGATGGAACCTCTGCTTTACACAGGGCCTGACTATAACACTACGTACCGGGCAGAAATGGATATACTTGCTCGTAAAGCAGGTTTTTTATCTCCAGAAAATGCCTATTTCACAACTCCTGGCCATTAGGCAGTTTAGAATTGCAGACGCTCCTTTGGGAGGCATAAAATTATGAAAGTTACAATAATAACCAAAGAGTACCCGCCAAACGTATACGGCGGTGCAGGTGTCCACGTTTATAACCTGAGCCGTTCACTGGCGCGAATGATGAATGTAGAGGTGAGAAGTTTTGGCAAGCAGAAAGTTACAAACAGAAATCCTTGTGTCAAAGGTTATACTACATGGGATAAAGTAGCACGTAAGCAGGCGAACCTGAAGTTTAAACCAGTTCTTGAGACCATTTCGACCGACCTTCTGATTGCAAGCGACCCTGTAAATTCTGACATAATTCATACGCATACCTGGTACGCTGCACTTGCCGGTTGTCTGTGCAAACGGCTATATCACAAGCCTCTAGTTGTAACGTGTCACAGTCTGGAACCGTTAAGACCATGGAAGGAAGAACAGCTTGGCTCAGGTTATTCTCTGAGTACGTGGCTGGAACGTATTGCAATACAGGATGCAGATAGAATTATTGCTGTTTCCAAGATGATGAAGGAAGACATAAAACATTATTTTGACGTAGATGAAAACAAAATCGAGATTATTCACAATGGCATAAATATAAAAAAATGGAAGTATACTTCAAGCAGGAAAACCCAGAGAAAATTCGGGATAGGTGACAATTATATATTGTTTGTGGGAAGGACGACAAAACAAAAAGGAATGATACACCTGATTGGAGCAGCTAATTACCTTGACCAAAATCTCAAGATTGTTATCTGTACCAGTGGAGCTGATACCGAGGAATATGCAAGAGAAATTTCGCAGGCAGCTCGCAGCAAAAAGAACGTCCTGATTATTGACAAGATGTTAAAAGAAGAGGATTATATCGAACTTTATAGCGGCTGCCGCGTTTTTGTCTGCCCCTCCGTATATGAACCGTTTGGAATAATTAATTTGGAAGCAATGGCATGTGCCAGACCGGTGGTTGGTTCTGCAATCGGTGGCATTAAGGAGGTTGTAATCCCAGGAAAAACAGGAATTCTTGTTGACCCCGCGAATCCAGTAAAACTTGCAGAAGCAATTAACTATCTTATCTCAAATCCTGAGATTGCCGGAGTATATGGGAAGAATGGCAGAAAGCGCGTAGAAGAGCATTTTTCCTGGGTAGCAATCGCACAGAAAACAAAACAGTTATATGTAAATCTCCTGGAAGAGTGGTGGCGTAGAAATCAACCGCGTAATATCCGTCACCCCTGACGCCCCTGGCACATCATAAATATCCAGATTCTCCCCATTCATCCTAAACGTTGAAACGGATTTCTATAATGTCGCCATCTTTTATACTATAATCTTTCCCGACAATCTTAACGATTCCTTTCTCTTGCGCTTCGTGCATGTTAGGAACAGTAACGAAGTCGCTATAATTTACGACCTCCGCCCTTATGAAGCCCTTCGCTAAATCCGTATGTATTTTACTTGCGCAGGTTACGATGTCAGAGCCCTTTTTGACAGGCCAGGATTTCAATTCACCTTTTGCCGTTGTGTAGAAAAGAACAATTGCCGCTTTTTCCAGCACCATTTTTATCATTTCATTTGTGTCCGTCGCTTTTTCCAGTACAACTGTCGGCTTTAAGCTCAACGGTGCAAGCTCCGTCATTATCACGAGTTCCTCTTCCGTAAACTCAACGTTGCATAAGGGCGTCTCATTCTCTAACTGCGCCAGACACTTTTTAATAAGTTCCTTGCCTTTCTCATCCTGTGTTTTTTCAATCTGCTTCTCAAGTTTATCCATATCAGGAATGAGCAGGTCTAGAATTTTCTCTTTTAAGCACACCAGCGCGTCGCAGTGCACGAGGTCACTTGATACAAATTCAACGAAGAAAGGGCTTACTTTTTTTGGAGAAATCTTTTCAGCGAGCGCATTTAGTCTTTCATCCTCGTATTTTACCTTCCCTTCAGGAACATCGAGCCCGATAAAACCTATCTTCATTTTAATTCCCTCCTTTTGTTACCTATCTTCTATTTTACAAAATTAAACAAATAAGTAAATAGGTTATGGTGTTGTTCACAAGGTAGAATGATACCCTGACTGTCAAGGTAAAATGTCACCTTGTTAACGATAGTTACAGTTGACAAAACATAGAGTATAGGTTATAATCTATACTGACTATATATTATAACCTATGGAGATTGTATGGATACAAAGATTCGTCATGCTCAGCTTAAGATATTGAATGCCTTTTCAAAAACAACCAAAACGTTTGCTCTTGCTGGTGGAACAGCGCTTGAATTATACTATTTGAAGCATCGTTTTTCGAGGGATTTAGACTTTTTTTCACCAAAGTATAACAAAAAGGAAATCAACAGTATAATTTCTGCTATCAGGAAGACAACGACTGCTCCGGCGAAGTTAGAGAGTGAATTTACTGTACCAAATCGTGCAAGAGTTATGTTCTGGAATGTCCAGATCGGGGCTAAAACAGGTCCGGTAAAAATTGACTTTGTAGAAGATGTACTATTTAATGAACCAACTATAAAAAGATTTGATGGGATACCAGTATATGATGTGAAACATATCTACTTTCAAAAAATCGTCGCTATTACAGGAACTCGGCTTATACCGGATGAAACGGGCAGGGGAGTTACCACTGGCAGAGGGGAGGCAAGAGACATATTTGATATCTATATGCTTTCTAAACGTATTTGTCCATTACATCTTTTCCTTAAGAGTATTTCTCGTCAATACCAGAGAGGCATGGTCTATTGGTGGCGTTCTTTCTCCAGAATGGATTTCAAGTTAGGACTTCTGGATCTTGATGTTTATGGTAAGAAACTAGATACTAGAAAAATACTCCGCTGTATAGATAAAGAAATAAAGGCATTGATAACAGGAGAGATAAAATGAAGATAAACAAGTATTTTTGGGGGCTTAACGAAAAAGCTCTTCATCAAACAAAGCGAGTGATAGGGAATCCAGGTAATCCTAAATTCTTGCAAAGGATTGTCACATTGCTCTCTCGTTGTGATAAACCGAAAGAACTCTTTTCAATGATTTCAAAAGAGCAATTCATAGAAGCATGGCCAAAAATTAGACGATATTGGGCAAGGAAAGAACAATCGTCTGACTTCAAAGCATGGTGGGAAAGTATATATCAGGAGCTAATAAGAAGGCAGGGGAAAAGGACAAAGCCACCCACACAGCCAGCGGGTTCTCTGATTAAAATAGGCAAGACAATAAAAGAGGCAAGAGCAAGAAAAGGGTTAAGTCAGTCGGCTCTTGCAATCAGGGCAGGAATGAATCAACCAGATATTTCAGCAATTGAAAAAGGCAAGAGTAATCTCACAATAGAAACGCTCTTGCGCCTGTCAAATATACTGGATATTCGAAATATAACTCTGAATAATAAATGAGGTAATTCTGACAAAAATGGCCAACCAAAGATTACCTGTCAGAGTAATACCAAATGCACGCAAGAATTTCGTAGTCGTTACTATGAGACATCATCAGAGTTGTTGCCTGGCCGTATCTGCGATAGTCTGTGCTGGATTGTTATTGGTGCTTCCGGTCGTGGTAATTGCAGGTGGAAGAAAACCAACGCCTGGAGCTATTCAGGCTTCCATCAGTTTCAGGGAACAAAGAATAAAAATGGTTGAAACGCAGATAGAAGGCCGCGGCGTTACAGATAAGCAAGTCCTGGAAGCAATGCTGAAAGTGCCCAGGCACCTTTTTGTGCCTGAAAGGTATCGTGTGTATGCTTATGCTGACCAGCCATTACCGATTGGGCAAGGGCAAACAATTTCTCAGCCATATATTGTAGCGTTCATGACAGAAGCATTGTCTCTTAAAAAAGATGACAAGGTGCTTGAAATAGGCACTGGCTCTGGTTATCAGGCTGCTGTCCTGTCCGAAATAGCAAAGGAAGTTTACACGATAGAAATAGTCCCCGAACTCGCAGAAAGTGCCGAAGAATGTCTAAAATCGCTCGGCTACGGTAATGTGCATGTTAAATGCGGAGACGGATATCTTGGCTGGCCAGAAAATGCACCGTTTGATGCTATAATTGTAACTTGCGCGCCTGATGAAATACCGCAAGCACTGGTTAACCAACTTGCAGAAGGTGGCAGAATAGTACTACCTGTGGGTGCACGATGGACAATTCAGAAGCTGATACTCGCAGAAAAGATAAAAGGGCAGATTGTGCAGCTCACGCTACTCCCCGTCCGCTTTGTCCCGATGATACATGGTGATAAAACAAAGTAGCAGATGAACACCCAAAATATGCGATGATTTGACAAGATATGACTGAACAGAACCTATCTGTTAAAGTAATACCAAATGCACGCAGAAACCTGGTAAAACAGGAAGGGGATACGCTTAAAGTATATCTTACTGCGCCTCCGGTTGATAATAAAGCTAACAAGCTGCTTGTAGAAGTACTCGCCAACCATTTCGGTACGAAGAAATCTCATGTCAGAATTATCCAGGGTCATAAATCCCGCAATAAACTTGTGGAAATCTCCTAAACCCACACAATTTATTCCGGTTGTGTTGTTGCAACGCTAGTCCCTTTT
>Ga0066636_10002793_pt1 | contig 11130 bp, 9 predicted proteins | sample CryGeyCG2014_080_2_FD_62736 | JGI IMG/M metagenome (GOLD analysis project Ga0066636, IMG submission 62736) | Groundwater microbial communities from aquifer - Crystal Geyser CG07_land_8/20/14_0.80 | ecosystem: Environmental > Aquatic > Deep subsurface > Groundwater | place: USA: Utah: Grand...
AGTCGAGGGATAAAAGGATGGGCATTGTCCGAACCCGCCGTTGCATCAGTGGCGGGTGAGTTATGCCCATCCCCGATTTCTGACCAGTCAAAAAGCGTTAAGAAATTTTGACTGAACGAAAGGGCAGGCAGAAACAGGATAGAGAGCCGATCGCCCTTGTTGCTGCCATATAATTATTTTAGTTGAAGATAACCGGCGAAAAGAATATAATACCTGCGATAAAATACTCGCTTTTCAATATTATCCTGGAGGTGTAAGAAATGGATTATTTGGCCGAACTCGAGAATAAAACGATATATATAATACGGGAGGCGTATAACCGCTTTAAGAATGTAGCCATGCTATGGTCCATCGGAAAAGATTCAACGACCTTGTTGTGGGTCGTCCGTAAGGCATTTTTCGGAAAGATCCCATTCCCTATCATGCATATAGATACAAGTTATAAATTTAAAGAGATCTACGAATTCAGGGATAAATACTCCAAGGAGTGGGGCCTTAACCTTATTATAAGCAGAAATGAAAAGGCGCTTGCAGAGGGAACTTGCCCTGAAAAGGGAAAGCTTAATTGCTGTAATTCGTTAAAAACAGAGGCGCTAAAAATGACCATAAGCGAATATAAGTTTAAAGCGCTTTTATTAGCCATAAGAAGGGACGAGCACGGCATAAGGGCTAAGGAAAGATACTTTTCACCGCGAACTGCCGATTTCAAGTGGAATTACAAGGACCAGCCGGCGGAATTATGGGATCTGTATAAATCCCGGATCGAAGAAGAACAGCATTTTAGGATCCACCCCATGCTGCACTGGACAGAGCTGGACATATGGAGATATATTGAAAAAGAGAGAATTCCCATAGTGAACCTTTACCTCGCAAAGAACGGTAAAAGATATAGAAGCATCGGGTGCGCGACATGTTGCGCGCCTGTTGATTCGAAGGCCGACAGCATTAGAAAGATAGTGAAAGAATTAGAAACAACTACGATCGCGGAGCGAAGCGGAAGGGCTCAAGATAAAGAAGATGCCTATACTATGCAGAGATTGCGCAGTTTAGGTTACATGTAATCGGGGGTATTATGCAAAAAGACACGTTAAAGATCATAATTGTAGGGCATGTCGACCACGGAAAGTCGACTCTCATAGGCAGGTTGCTATTAGATACGAATTCTCTGCCAAAAGACAGGCTTTCTGAAATTAAAAAAATCTCAAAGGAACTCGGCAAAGATACGGAATTAGCTTTTCTGACAGACCAGCTTAAAGAGGAGCGAGAACGGAATATTACAATAGACACAACCCAGACCTTCTTTAAAACACGAAAAAGGGATTACGTAATAATAGACGCACCCGGCCATGTTGAATTTTTAAAAAATATGCTTACCGGAGCTACGCTGGCAGAAGCAGCCGTGCTTATAACCGATGTGAACGAAGGGGTCATGGAACAAACCAGAAGGCACGCGTACCTTATAAACATGCTCGGTATAGACAAGATAATACTTGTTTTCAACAAGATGGATATTATAGATTATAATGAGGCAAAATTTACAGAAATAAAAAATAAGCTTCTTGTGTTTTTTGAAAGCTTGGGGGTGCGGCCTTCTTTTATTATACCTATCTCGGCAAAAAAAGGCATAAACATTACTAAAAGATCCCCTGAAATAAGCTGGTATAAAGGCCCGGCCCTATTGGAGGCCTTGGACTCGTTAATAATCGACGCAAAAACAGAAAAAAAACCTTTGCGGCTACCTGTACAAGATATCTATGAAATAGACGGTAAAAAGATAATGGTAGGAAAAATCGATTCAGGAACGATCAAGCGAGGCCAAAAGGTAATACTTTCCCCCTCTTCGAAGAAGGCCGTTATAAATTCTATCGTTCTTTTTGAAAAAGAAAAAACAAGCGCTCAGGCCGGAGAAAACATCGGCCTGCTTTTAAAAGAAGGCGCGGTTGCCGAAAGAGGCGAGATTATCGCCGAAGAAGAAAACTCTCCCGAGGTAAGCAGCCTTTTCAGAGGCAACATTTTCTGGATGTCTGATGAACCCTTGCAAGTAAATAAACCTGTAACTTTGCGATGCGCAACTCAGGAAGTAAGGTGCGTTGCGGAAAAAATCGAAAAAAGGATCAACTCTTCGACTTTGGAAGTACTAGAAACTAACGCTAAAGAATTAAAAATAAACGAGGCAGGTATTGTATTGTTCAAGACCGACGAACCGATCGCCATAGAGAAGTTCTCGTTCATAGAAGAAATGGGTAGATTTATAATAGAGCAACAATATAATCTCCAAGGAGCGGGAATAATAACAGAAACAACTGTATAATGAAAGAAAGCAAAACCGAGAAGCATAGAATACTGGTAACATTTGCTTTTACTATGTTTCTAATTATAACCGCGGTATGGATATTATACGCCATCCTAGGTCATAAGATTCTCGAATCTATATACAAAGGCGCAACTCCCATACCCTTCCTAAACGCCTTATTCAAATCTAAGGAAGAGTACCCTCTGGCGTTTTATTTCAATAAAGCCGACATAATATTTGACCGCATTATAATTGCCGAATTATTTATCATACTATTTTTTCTGATCATAGTATGATTAAAGCGTTTTATTAAAGTTGCATTGCTAATAGCATCTATAGGCTTACCGCTCGTGATATTTGGTTCATTTATATATGACCACGCGCAAATCGATATGGAAACTTTTCAAAATAGCGCAGATAGGTTATTAGAAAAATCTGAGGCCCTGAGTAAAAAGGCCGCTGTATTTAATGAAAAAAATGTCTTAAGCAAATTAGGGCCAAACCACATTAATGGGTTCTGTTACTTGTTCGGCGAACACATAGAAGAAGCGAGCTATGAAAATTTAGCCTTCGCCGCAAATAAAGATAAGCCGTCGATATACATCTTCAATATAGAATTTGATGGCAAAGATAAGTATAAATTAGTTCCCAAAAAAGACGGGGTCCGTCTTGAGGGCGGCTTGCTTAAGCTAAAATATACCAAGGATAATTATCTGGAAAGCGTTGGAGATGTGGCCATACCAAAAGATGATATCGGAGAAGTTGAAATACGAATGAAATTAAAAGATGGGAAACGGGTAGAGCTGGGCTGGAGTAAGGAAGCCGGAGCCAGGTGGGATGACCCTGTAACGGCAACCCAATTAATAGGCAGCATTACCATAGACGTTATCCCTGACGGGGAATTTCACACATATAAAATAAACGCAAAGAGCGTATTGAAGTTTTTGCTGGAGCCCGGCGATCTTATAAGGAAAATATTCCTATCCCCTTCAAATATGCCCAAAGATGCTGTCGAAATAGACTACGTCAGATTCATTTCAAAAAAAGGGAAATATGGCGATCAGCTGTTCAACGAAACGTACGAAAAGATCGATAAAGAAATGCGTAAGGTAATTTACGCGAATACGCCTATACGTTTGAAGTTCAATGTTGAAGTCCCGAAAGGCCTGGTTTATTTGAGATTTGGCATGGGTATTTTGGAAAAGAATGATCCTGTGACATTCAAGGTAGCAGCTAAAAACGAAGATGTCCAGCAGAAGGAGATCTTTTCTACAGAAATAAGCGACACCGATAAGTGGCAAGGCATAAAGCTTGATATTTCCGAATGGTCAGGCAAAAAAGTCGAAATATCGTTCGAGGCAGATAGCCTGAAAGGAAATATAGCATTCTGGAGTAATCCTATTCTATACACACCTCCTGAAAACAGGTTTAATGTAATAATCGTCCTTGAAGACGCGTTAAGGGCGGATCATTTATCTTGTTATGGATATGATAGAGAGACAACCCCTGCCCTGGACAAGTTCGCAAAAAACGGCATTTTATTTTCAAACGCATTTTCGCAGGAAACAAAAACGAGGCCTTCTGTTCCGACTATTATGACTTCTCTTTATCCTACGGCAACGGGGGTGTGGAATTTCTCGGAAGCATTGGATGATAAATACCTGACTTTGGCAGAAGTTATGAGGAGCCAGGGATTCGCGACCGGGTCTTTTATTCAAAATGATAATGCAGGCCCGGCCGGAGGCTTGCATCAGGGGTTTTCGAATCTATTCGATGAATCGGCCCTCGGGACCAAGGCTGAAGGTATGTATAACGAAAACTTATACGCATGGATTGAGGCTAATATTGACAGAAACATCTTCTTATACATACATTTATGCGACCCCCACGGCCCATATGACCCGCTAAAACCTTTTGATTCATGGTATAAAGAATTCGGGCCAGGCAACACACTGGTAGACGGGTTCAAGGAGTTTGATCCGCCGTGGGTAAAAATGCCGACTCTTGAAGGGCGGCGCCTTCTATATGACGGGGAGGTTAGGTGTAATGATTATTATCTCGAGAAATTTTTAGAAAAATTGGAAGAATATAACCTATTAAAAAATACCTTGATTATATTCATGGCCGATCACGGAGAATATCTGGGAGACTACGGCTTGTGGGGACATATTCCGCCGGGGCATATGCAAATCATACATGTGCCTATTATGGTAGTCTACCCAAAAGAATTGCCAAAAAATGTCGTAATAAACCAACCCATCCAGCTTATAGATATAATGCCGACTATTTTGGACTTTGCCTCAATCAACAAAAACGACATGCTTTTAGAGGGGGATTCATTAATTCCTTTAATGCACGGAGGTAAGATAGATTTTTGGAACGACAGGATATGTTTTTCTGAAGAAGATGTGAACAAAGATAAAGACGATAAAAACGAATGGGCTTCTATAATTTATAAAAATTTGCACATAATTAATTCCGGGAATTTCTGGGGCCTGTCAAAAATAGCCAGGCTATGCGGCGTAAAGATCTTCCCAGATTTTGCCCTGGGAACCAGGGCTTTTTGCTATTTAGAAAATAAAAACGAAAAAAACTACTTAAATAGCTTCTTTTTTGATTTATTCTTTAAACGCGGGTTTAAACACATAGTAAGAGAATTACAAAAAAACAACATGGAAATATGGGAAGCCGTCACTCAAGGCAAGAAACAAATAATCAAATATGACCCTGAAGTGCAGGAACGCTTGAGAGCCCTGGGTTATTTATGATCACTTTTCTTCAAAAAATGAACTGCCGTCCAGATTAGATCTCTTAAACGTCTCTTCATCGTACCCTATAACTTTTAAGACAGTCGGGGTAATATCGTAAATTGACGGTTTATCTTTTATTATCTTCCTGTTTGAAAAAACGATGCCTGGGACAAGGTTCGGGTCGTACAAATGATCACCAGACCATTTTTTCAAATTATCTTCTATTAATTCTCCAGGCACGCCGCCCAGCGCGCTCTGCCAAGACGCCCGATACCCTATATTAAACCCTATGTAAAGATCCGGGGTCTGACCAGCGTAATCTCCCCAGAAAATATCTTCTCTTTTATAAACTTTATTTATCACAGGGCTTTTATATTTATCGTCAAAAAATCCTTTTAATTTTTCTGATATCTCTTCTTTGAGCGATTCTGTTTCTGCGCCGGGCTTAACTATACCGTTTCTCTCCCGCCCTTCCTGATTAATATATATAGCGCCAAAACCTATAGAATACGCCTTTGTTTTTGACCAGTCAATATCAGCAAGTAATTCCGAGCCTGATTCAGCATTTCGATTTTTAAGCTCAAGATAACCGTTCTTCCTAAGCCAGCTATTGATATGAGCTGCCCTCCTGAAGGTATCAAAGCCATGATCAGAGAGCACAATAATTGTATCCCCTTCTCCGGTCTTTTGCATCACGCTCCCTAAAACATCGTCCATCCTTTTGTAACAGTTCCGGATCGCTTCTTTGTACTCCAGCGGAGCATTTTCTTCATAAAGAGGGTGCCCAGGATCGTTATAGCGCCAAAACATATGCTGAACAACATCTGTGTCACCAAAATAACAAAACAGAATGCCTTTATTAAAACGGCTCAACTCAAAATCAAGCATCATTTTCTTTTCTCTCGCAACTTCGTTCACCTGTTCTAAAAGAGGCTTTTCGGAAAGTCGTTTTTCATTAACGGCCCATGTATCTATGGGCATGCCTTGGGTATAATAAAGCCCTATATTATCCGCTAATTCTTTACTGTAATTCGGCGGATAGGATATCTGAAATAATGGCTCTCTCGGATCGAAATTAATGGGGCTTAAGTATAGTTTAAATTCCGGCTCTGTTTCCACGAGATAGAACCTGAGGATACCTTTTGCCCTTTTAAATAAACCCAGTTTAAATATTACATCCTTCCATTCGCTCCATTGGCTTTTTTTAAGTTCAAATTTATTTTTTTGATATTCTATAAAAATACTGTCTTTGCCCTTTTCTAAAACGACTTTGAACGATACTTTTACATTATCCGGCTTGCCTATCGGAGTAGCAACCCTGGGACCTATAAGATTCATAACCATTATAGGTGATTTTTTTACTACAAATACTTTTCCTCCGGTATCTTTGCCATCACTCAAAGGCTCTGATGTATAAAAAGAGAATGTCCCCTCTGTGCCGATAATGTCCGTAACGCCCATTCCGGAAAGCATTCTTCCGGTTACTTTATCAGGCGGAAAGGTAACGGGGCAGGTTATTATTGTAGTAGGAATCCCGGCTTCTGATGAGTACTGCCAAAAGCATTTACTCTTAACCACCCTGCTGGCCTTTCCGCTGTTTATATTCGAAAGCGAAAGATTAAGCTGATATGTTTTAGGGTCACGCACTATAAAATCGAAGATCCCTGTTTTGCCGGGATTTTGCCCGGTAGCAAAACCTGACCACGCTACAGGTGATTGCGTAGGATTTGTCGTAGAAAGCCTCCTATAAGACCCTTTGTCTTTTAATCGGGAGAAATTTGGAAGTTTGCCTTCATTCATCATAGGCTCGATAATATTAGGGCTTAACCCGTCAAACCCCAAAATAATGATTTTCTTATTAAACTTAACTTCTTTTTTATTCGTCATAATTACTCCTATGGTAATTAGGCTTAAAATTATTACAAATAATACACATATGATAAGGAATTTCTTATTGTTCTTTAAAAATTTGAATATTTTTTTAAAAAAGGCTAAGAAAACCCCAAGGAAACCTAGGAAGACGGCCACTAACCATCCGCCTAAACTAAAAACCGTGAATCCTGTTCCAGGGTCAATATACGCGAAAAACATATTTTTAATCCTATTCTATTATAACGCCAGTATTATATCCTTATTTGATGCCTTCTACAATAAAATTTAATACGGCCTTTTCCCTTTTCGAAAAAGATTATAATATCCTGACAATTTAGCCCAATAGCTAAAAGGCTTTACCATTTCAGAATTTGTTATCTTGACCCTTTTCAACTCGTAGACATCTTTATTCAGCTTTGAAAAGCCCTTATTAGTAGTACAGGCCCCTTTAAACCTGGCTTCTTTAACGACCTTTTTGATCTCTTCCGTAAAAACACCGCTAGGATAAGAGAAACAATTTACCGGCTTGCCCGTAATTTCCTCGATAACCTTCTTGGATCCGGCTATCTCATCCCATAAGATTTCTTTTTCCTTTATATAAGGAAGATACCTCTCTTCTTTCGTGTGCGCGCCGAATAATATATTATCATTTGACATGACCTTGATTTCATCCCTATTAATATAGTCTGTTTTACCTATACGGTTAGCAATAAGAAATATTGTCGCGGGAAACTTATATTTCTTTAATATAGGGTAAGCGTAATGATAGTTATCTTCATAGCCGTCATCAAAAGTTATTACAACAGTTTTATGAGGAAGCCTTTTGGCGCTTTTTATGCCATCTATAAGTTCATCCAGGGAGATTACTTCATAGCCTTTATTCTTTAGATAGGCCATTTGTTTATCAAAATTCTCAGGCGTAACAAAAAGCCTGCCGCTATCATATCCGAGACGATGATATCCGAGGATAGGCACAACGTATCTGGGGGGAAGCCACAGAAAATAAAAGGTAATACCGAAAATACATGTGATAACGGCTGCTGTAAGGATCACTCTTGCGTTCTTCATCCTATAATCCCCCTAAAAAATAAGTCCCAAGTAAAGCTGCTTGGGACTTATTTTATTAAAACTGCATTTGAAAAGTTTTATTCGCGCCGGCCAGCTTCCTTTTTGCACTTTGATGATAGCGAAGTTAAAGTTTTTCTTTGCTCTTCCGTTAATATACTATTTAAAGACATGATAGATTCCACTAACGCCTTGTCCTTCATCTTCTTGAGCTCATATTTTTGATCGATAAACTTGGCTAAAATACCCGGATCGATCATATCCCCGTGTAATTGCGCTTTTATGTCTACTTCTACTAATTCGATTTCTCTTTCTGATCTTATGAGGCTTTTTTCGGTTTCGTTTTGTAAGGCCTTTATCCTATTAACCTGTTCATCCGAAAGTGTCAATTCCGCGCTATTTTCCAGAATTAAATTGGCTGCGGAGAAAAATTTACACCCGATATCAATATGCTGCATCGATGCCTTTTCGCGGCCATAAGAATAGGCCCCGGGCGCCAAAAGGCTGAAGATTAAAATAAACAATAAAAATGCCGCCATCATAAACTTTGTCCTCATAACCCCTCCTCCTTTTTCTTTGTAAAAAGTATACACTACTAACTGGTTTTTTGCAAATACGGTGATATTTGCGTACAATAGGCGAATTCAATGCCTCGTTTTTCAAACTCTCTTTTTACGGCTAAATTAATTTCTTGCTATATATCCATATATTTATTATAGTCGCTTCCTATGATGAAATAAACAATTTCGAACACGAGGCCCGAATCGCCGTAAGAAAAGAAATGGGCCCTGTCAAATATGGTATCCTTTATATTCTTTATAATATTTTCTACAAGCCCGGGTATGGTTTTTAGCTCGTCAAGAGAGGTTCCGTATTTCACATTAAGCTTAAAAACGATCCTTCTCTGTTCCATTCTTTCATAATTGCGTATCCTGGAATTGGTCAAGTCCGTGTTGGAAAAAATAAGCTGTTCGCCGCTGACGCTCCGTATCCGCGTGGTCTTTATGCCGATATGTTCGATACTGCCCGTGAATTCACCCACAACTATAGAGTCTCCTATCCCAAAAGGGTGATCCAGCAATATGGCGAAGTAGCTTAATAAATCTCCCAATATCGCCTGGGCTGCTAAAGCTATGGCGATACCTCCTATGCCTAAACCTGCCATAACAGCCGATACCTTGAACCCTAAGTTGTCCAAGAAAAAAATCGCGGCTAAGGCCCACAATACGATTCTGATCATTTTCATGATCCCGGACAAACTTCGCTCTAAAGTGGAATCCTTGCCTCTTTTTGATAAATAAACACGAAAGCCGTAGCTTATAAAGCCCATGGCCAGGCGGACTGTGAATATCGCCAGAATTGCCATTCCGGCAATATCGATCGTCCTCTTTAAGAGAGGCGGCAGAACTAAAGTATCGGTGCAAAAATAAAGAATAGAAAGGTACGCCAGAGGAAGGATTATGTGTTGCGTGAATCTTAGGACAAATTCATCTATTTTTGTAGCTGTTTCTTTAGACCATTTTCTTAAACGTTTCAAAATAAAATACTGCAATATTTTTATAACTATAAATCCGGCTAAAAATATAAAAACAAACCTAAGATAATCTGCGATTTGGTTCCCAAAAAGTGCTTTTTCCATAATTTCCTGGATCATTTTTGTCCAGCCTCGCCTTATAATTAATATATTAATAGAAACATGCCATGTTGTAAAGGAATTTATTTAGATTCGCAATTTTAAGTTTTTGGCGCTTTACCTGTGGCAAGATGTATGGAATCCGATCCGAATTTCTTCTTTATTTTGTCAATGGCTGTCTGCACGCTCTCTTCTCTTTCGTTCTTACTGTTAGTGCTGAACAAAGTGCGCTCGGCATCCTTCCTGGAAAGATTGGAAATTTTTACGCCGAGAAGGCGCACTCGTTTGCCGTTCGTTTCAAAATTGTTATATAGCACTTTGGCTTCTTTATATATACTGCTCACAAAATTGGTAGGCTCTCCAAGCGTAAACGACCTTGTAAAGGTATGAAAACCTTCCAATCGTATCTTTAATGTAATAGTCCTGCCTTTGAGTCCGTCTTGGCGCATGCGGCCGGACACTTTCTCGGAAAGCAATACAAGAGCACCGTCTGTCTTGTCTTTATCGAGAGTATCTTCTTCAAACGTGATCTCGCTGCTAATTGACTTTGTCTCGCTTTCTGTCTCGACAATTCTTTCATCTATGCCGTTTGCCAGCTGCCAGAAAGAGGCCCCGCCCTTGCCGAATAATCGCACGAGATCGCGAATATCTTTTTTGGCAAGGTCACCTATAGTATTAATGCCGATATTATTTAAGGCACTCTTGCTCTTCTCACCCAAACCCCAAATTTTACTCACATCAAGCGGCCAAAGAAAATCTAAGAGCTTATCCTTTATCACTTCTACCATGCCATCGGGTTTTTTTAGGTCCGATGCTATCTTTGCGGCCATTTTCGTAGGCGCAAGGCCTATTGATGCCGTCAAGTTAGTCTCTTTTTTTATCCTGGATTTCATTAACAAACATGTCCCAAGGGGGGTGCCAAAAAGATGATAGCTTCCGCTAATATCCAGAAAAGCTTCATCTATGCCTGCGCGCTCTATTTGCGGAGTAAAATCATAAAGGATCTTAAAGATCTCTTCCGATACGGCCTCATATTTGGCCATATCTACCGGCAGGAATACGCCTTGGGGGCATCTTTTATAAGCTATTGAAATCGGCATAGCAGAATGTATCCCGAATTTCCTGGCCTCGTATGAACATGTCGAGACAACGCCGCGGCCTCCTCCTTTTTTCGGGTCTGCGCCGACTATTACGGGTTTTCCTCTTAATAGAGAGTTGTCCCTTTGTTCTATAGACGCAAAAAATGCGTCCATATCAACATGCACAATATAGCATTTCATTGCACGCGGCATAATGATCCTCGCTATTACGAACAGCATATACCAAAATTCTTAAAGCGGCAAGCAAAATTAGCTGCGGCCGCGCCTGTACCGTCGAGGAGAAATGTTAAAAAAAGCTTGTAATCGCAATACAATAATGTCCGGTTTTAACAAAGCAAGAATGTCCTGTTCCAAAGTTGCTATAATGATCCTTCTCAAAGGAGGATCACATGGCAGGAAAGGACATTATAATGGCTA
>Ga0066636_10002795_pt1 | contig 11129 bp, 8 predicted proteins | sample CryGeyCG2014_080_2_FD_62736 | JGI IMG/M metagenome (GOLD analysis project Ga0066636, IMG submission 62736) | Groundwater microbial communities from aquifer - Crystal Geyser CG07_land_8/20/14_0.80 | ecosystem: Environmental > Aquatic > Deep subsurface > Groundwater | place: USA: Utah: Grand...
TTCACGGCGACTTTTCTAAGGTCACTAGAAGCCCTCTACATGAATAGGACAATTTCGGGACAAGCCAGCGCGCTTCCTCAGGGCAATGGACGACTACTTCCAAGCACGTTCTAACCATCGTGTTGACCCTTTTTGTGTCCCAGGTCACCCTCATCATTAATCCTTCATGATTTGTTGTTGTAGACCTCCCTAGGTAGGCAACAACAACACTCACACAGTATTTGCACAACTCCACGAGAAGCTTTCCGCATGAGTTTCAAGAAATTTCCCTTTAAAGAATACAATGGGAAAAGATCTTTCGAAGGCGAAAATAATGCTGCAACCATTATGCCATAAATCCTTGTATTATGTCACGAATCGCATCACAAGTTGAAATGGAGATACTCCGCAACTCCCTCTTTCTAATCCATGCGCAACACTAATGTTGCTTTTTCAAGTCTTCAACAATCCCCAAGACAGCACATTCTGTGCCCGTCCACCATGCACACCTGTCTTCTTAGCAGTCACGCGGCACTCCTTTACCCACTATCCTTTTACCTGATCCGCCCCCAGCAAACGCAAACGGACACATTTTAGACAAAATTCGTCACCTCTTGAAAGCCTCTATTTTCCATAATGCCAAAACAAGTTTTTGTTTGCTATCACCTCACCAAATGTCACGCGCGCCAAATAGATATTGTGACAAAAAATGTCAGACCAAATCGTGGCAATTGCCTTCGCAGAAAACTAAGGTCGAGACCTGATGATCGCCAAAATCGAATATTAAGCTCTACTTGCTGTCCACTGATTTCTTTGTTTCTCAAGCTTATTCTACCAAGTTTTACAACAAAAACTACATAGAAATCAAAGGGAAATAGACGGAAAAAATAATAGTGTTTAATGAAAGCTTTGCGTTTGGAGGAAAAGGATTTGGATATAATTGTTTGTGTGAAGCACGTTCCGGAAACTGCTGAGACCGAGATAAAAATTGATGCTTCTGGCAGGGTTATCGAAAGAACTGGGCTTGTGTTTGACATAAAAATCAGATGAGTAGATAACAGGTTTAAATGTATATACGGGGTTTTTGGTGATTGAGATTTGGAAGGGCTTGCTTGTGAAGGTTAAAGTGTTACCTTTTCTTTAGTAATTTTAGGAAATCTTCTTTTGTTAGTCCGGCTTGTTGTATTATGGCGAGGAGTGTTCCTTTCTTGATTGTTTGGTGGCGTGGGACTGTGATCTTGTGTTTTCCGTCTGTTAGGTATATGTGGCTTCCTTTCTGGTGGACTATTTTGAACCCAGCCTTGTTAAGTGCCTTCAGAAGTTTGCGCCAAGATAGCGATGACAGCTTTTTAGACAGTTATTTCCACCAGCTCTTTTTTTCGTTTAAGCTGGTTTAACTCTTCTGGGAATGCTTCTAGGTAGCCTTCGATGGCTTCTCGTATGTTGGCTATGGCTTGTTCACGGTTTTCGCCTTGGCTGATGGCGCCTGGAAGTTCGATGCATTGAGCTGAATATCCTCCTTCAGGTTCTTCGTGGAGGATTACTGTGAACTTTAGGCCTTTTGCTTCAACCACAAAATTGCACCGATAATATCTAACATCTAAATTCTCATATAAACTTTCTTAATGTAACCTTGCCAGTCTCCCTGCTGCCAGTCAACAGGAAAGGAAAGCAGCAGACCTGTTCACAAGATTTACTGATAGAATCAAAAAATTCGGTCCCCTACCGGCTGAAGAACGCGACGCCATTAAACGGGAGATTCTAGGTTAGCTGCAAATTTTATGCGGAAGTGAAAATTCGACTCCTATGGTTTTAAATATCGAAGCCTGTAAACTTGTGAATTAACGTATGCGGAAGAGTGTGTGTATTGAGGAAGGTTCCAGAGTTTTTTGTTGCTGTAGTGTTGGCTTTATTGTTCACTGCAGCATTAATTTACTTAACAATTGAGATTCCTAGAGTGATCCACAAGTATCTTCTGAAGGTCTTTCCAGATTATTGGTGGTGGCCTCCTCCAGAGAACATTGAAAGTTTGAGGCATTTTGGCTATGTTTTGTTCGTGGCTACGTTGATTTTGATGTTCGCCGGCTTTGTGGCTGAGAGGGGACGGCTGACAGCTTTAGGTTCAATAGCCTTATATCTGCCAACATTCGGCTACTTTGCTTATACCATGTTCTCCCTCGCGGGAATAGGCATTTTGAGGGTGTTGTGGACCCCCTTGTTTGATTTGTCTCCATATGTTCTTCGGCTCGGAGACATTGTCTACTTGTCATCCTTCCTCTCGACACTGCCGTTAGCTCCGATATTTTGGATAACTGGGGTCTCCGGAACGGACATGTACATTCCGTTATCGTTCGTGATAATGGCGTTAGGGCTTGTGGTTCTCCTTCTAGGCACATTGACATGGCTTTATGGTAGATTTGAGGGCTTCTACATAATAGATTTCTGGATATACAAGTATTCCAGACATCCTCAATACTTAGGCTTTCTCTTATGGAGTTATGGACTACTATTACTGGCGACTTTTGTTGGCGCTCCAATGGGAGGTTACGTTCCGCCACCAAGCTTGCCTTGGCTAATTTTAGCCTTAACGATGGTCGGAGTTGCCTTACACGAGGAAAACACGATGGTTAAAGAACATGGTGAGAAGTATATAAAATATTGCAATAACACGCCATTCATGCTGCCCCTTCCAAAACTGCTTGTGACTTTAATAACCGCTCCAGCAAGGCTTTTATTGAAAAAGAACTGGCCAGAAAACGGAAAAGAAATAGTTTACGTGATAGTTGTCTACGGCATTATGCTTATTGTTCTGTCACTCCCGTCGATCTTTCTTTTTAATTTTTAAGAAAAAACTTGGAGAGTAAAGCCATGGGTAGTTGGAGGCGTGACAATGTTGAAAAATGTGGATTATCAAGCAAAAATTACATGAAATTAAGCGAGAATAGACGGAAAAAGTAATAATACACAACAAGATTTAGCGTTTGGGAGGAGAAAAGCTTGAATATAATTGTTTGTGTGAAGCACATCCCAGAAACAGCAGAGGCAGAAATAAAAATTGACGCTACTGAGAAGGCCATAGAAAAAACTGGACTTGTCTTCGACATTAATGAATGGGACGACTACGCATTAGAGGAAGCAGTTCGCATTAAAGAGAAAATTGGAGGTGCAGTCACAGCAATGACCGCGGGTCCGAAAGATGCTGACAGCACGTTAAGAAAATGTTTGGCTAGGGGTGCAGACAAAGCCATAAGACTGGCGGATGCGAAGTTTGAAGGTTCTGATGGTTACGCCGTTGCGAAAATTTTGCACAGTGCAATTAAGGGTTTGCCATTTGACTTGATATTAACTGGGGCTCTAGCCAGTGACGACGGCTACACGATGCTTGGACCTATACTTGCAGAGATGCTAGGCATCCCACACGCAACAATGGTCAAAAAAATTGAGTTAGGCGATGGTGTTGCCAAGGTTAACCGCGAATTGGAAGGAGGCTTGGAAGAAATAGTTGAGGTGAAATTGCCTGCCATTTTCGCGGTTCAGACGGGGATAAATGAGCCGAGATACGTTTCCATCTTAGGCATTAGAAAAGCCATGAAGAAGGAGATAAAGGTTCTAGGTTTGGCTGACGTAGGCTTAAGTGAAAACGATGTTGGCGAAGCGGGTTCTTGGATAAAGATAGAGAAAATGTTTGTGCCTCCGGTGGAGAAACAAGCGGAATTCATCAAGGGAACTCCAGAGGATGTTGCAACCAAAATTGCTGAAATCATTAAATCAAGGGGACTGATATAAATGAACGAAATATTTGTCTTAGCAGAACACAGACAGGGACAAATCAGAGACATAACCCTCGAAATGCTGACAAAAGGAGGAGAACTGGCCGAGAAAACAAACACGGATTTGACAGCGGTTCTGTTGGGCAAAGAAGTTAAAAAACACGCAAAAACTCTTTCAGAGTACGCAAAAAAGGTTTTGCTCGTTGAAGATGCGAAATTGGAGAACTTCAACTCTGAAGCTTACCAGAAGGTGTTGTCAAATCTAATCAACGAACATAAGCCACTGCTAACAATGATAGGGCACACAAGCTTCGGCGTGGATTTAGCCCCAAGCCTCGCAGCCGCATTAAAACTGCCGCTTGCAACGGACTGCATAGACCTAGAGTTTGAAAGTGAAACACTTTTTATTACACGGCAGATGTACGGCGGCAAGGTAAACGTTAGGGCAACAGTGCGCAAATCTGGAAGCTACATTGTTACTGTTCGCCAAGCAGCTTTCACGGCTCAAAAACCAGCCGTGAGTGGAAAAATCATAGAAGTGCCCTCTCCGCTTACAGAGGAGATAACCGAGAAACGTTTCGTCGAGTATGTCTTGCCGCCTCCGGGCGGAGTTGACATAACAGCCGCAGACGCGCTGGTCGGTATTGGACGTGGAATAAAAGATGAAAGCAACATGCTCGTGGTTGAAGAGTTGGCGAAAGCCCTTGGCGGAGTTCTCGCCTGCTCACGCCCGATCGTGGATAAGGAATGGCTTCCGAGCGACCGTCAAGTAGGCTCTTCGGGAAAAACTGTGAAGCCAAAGCTTTACATTGCCCTTGGGATAAGCGGAGCTTTCCAGCATGTCTTGGGAATGAAGAACTCAGACTTGATCATATCAGTGAACAAGGATCCAAATGCTCCAATCTTCAGCTTCTCAGACTATGGTGTTGTCGACGATTTATTCAAGATAGTGCCTCCGCTGAGAGATAAAATATATGAGTTAAAAGGACGAAAGGCATAGTTCTAAGTTGAAAAGAAGAGAGGAAAAATGCATTTTGAATTAAATGAGGAACAGAAGGAAATTAAAAGAGCCATTAAAGAATTCTGCGAAAAAGAGTTCACACCAGAACTAGCCCTAGAATCTGATGAAAAAGAAAAATTTCCCATGGGACTCTACAAAAAAGCAGCCAAACTGGGATTCACAAGCATGAGGATTCCCGAAGAATATGAGGGACAGGGTTATGGACTCTTGGAAGACTGTATAGTGGTCGAGGAGATGTGCAGGGTTGACCCGGGACTGGGAGCTGCAGTTGGATTTGGAAACCTGATGGTTCCAGACGTCTTGTTGAAGTATGGAAGCGAAGAGCAGAAGAGAAAGTATATCCCGCCGTTGGCTAGGGGTGATAAAATATCTGCAGCAGCTTTCTCAGAGCCTGAGCATGGAAGCGACATAACACGCATGGACACAACAGCAGTAAAAAGTGGAAACGAATGGATCATTAACGGCAGCAAAGAGTTCATAACAAACGCCCCGATAGCAGACACGTTCATAGTGCTTTGCCAAACAGACCCGAATGCTACACCATCGCATAGGGGTCAAAGCATATTCCTCATAGAGAAAGGTACACCAGGACTGGAAGCAACAAAGCTGAAAAGAAAGATGGGCATCCGACCATGCGTAACGGGTTCCCTCGCACTAAGCGATGTCAAAGTGAATGAAAACAACTTGGCAGGTGAACTAAACAAGGGCTTCTATTATGCTCTTGAACTTTTCGACGAAACAAGAATTACAGTTGCCGCCCAAGCTGTCGGCATGTCTCAGGGAGCCTTTGAACGGGCGTTTCAATATGCAAAGACAAGAAAACAGTTCGGCTCGCCGATAATTAAGTTTCAAGGAGTATCCTTCAAACTGGCTGACATGGCAATTAAAATCGAAGCTGCAAGAATGCTAACTCATAAGGCTGCTTGGTTGTTCGACCAAGGAAGACTTGATCCAGTGGCAACTTCTATGGCGAAAGCCTTCGCGGGTAGAGTTGCTATGGAAGTTACGGACGAGGCAATCCAAGTTTATGGTGGATACGGTTATCTGGCTGATTATCATGTTGAACGTTTCCATCGCTGTGCAAAAATAACGGAGATATATGAGGGGACCTCGGAGATGCAGAAACTGACAATAATAAACCGCCTAATGAAAACAATGTGAGAGTACCCGTAGTCTGCTAGGCAATGGATGATTTCTCAAACAGCTCTAAGGTTCTTCTATGAATAGCATTAAAATTATTGCTAGAACCGTTAGACTTAAGGAAAAGTAGAATGGTGCAGATTTTCCAAAATTAACCCAGAGTAGTCCTGCTAACAATGAAGCGGGCAGAGCGCATAGGCCAGTGACCATTTGAAACGCTCCAAGCGTGCTTGCTCTATATTTCAAAGGAGATAACTCAGAAACGAGGGTTCTTTGTACGGGGTCTATTGCGGCCTTATGCAAACCGTATACAACAAATAGCGTTATGATTCCCAAGTAGGATTTCACGAAAATAAAACCAAAACACATTAATCCGAACAGGAAGTAGGACAGAATTAGAACTGTTTTTCTTTTCAGTTTATCTGCAAGTTTCCCAAAAGGCAAAGACATCACTGAAGCCACGGCAGTAAACTCAAGATACAAAAGTATAGTGAGAGTCTCTTCAAAACCGAATTCCTTGGCGTAAACTAACAAGAAGGAATAACTGAAGGAACCGAGGGCGAACAAGGCGCTTAACAACAAAAACAACTTGAAATTAGGAGTCAAATCTTTCAAAGAAAGCCCCTTATAAATCCTCTTGGTCTTTCTCTCTTTTATAAACGCAAGAACAAATACGGCGCTGATTAGAGACGGAATAGATGCGAGAAAAAACAATTTTTTATATCCCAAGTAACCGAACAACAAGAAACAAGTTAAAATGCCAAAAACGGCGCCCAAATTGTCCATCGCCCTCAGCAAACCAAAATTCCTTCCTCTATTTCCCTTTGTGGATACATCGGCGACGATCGCATCTCTAGGAGAGCCTCTGATTTTTCCAGTCCTGTCCAAAATTCTGAATGGAATCAACTGTTGCCATATCACTGACAAAGCGTATCCTATCCTAGATATGGCGCCCAAGAGATAACCAGTCCATATGAAAATCTTTCTTTTCCTTAATCTATCTGAAAGATAACCCGCGCCTGCTTGCGACAAAGAAACTATAGCTTCTCCTAATCCATCGATGAACCCAAGAACAGCCACGTTTGCACCCATGATAGAAGTCACAAATAAGGGCCAAATGGGATAAATCATATCCGAACCAAGATCATTCAGAAAAGACGCTATAGAAAAAGTTCCAACAATTTTTTTGCTTTCTTTCTGCTCCATTCAATCACTTCAACAGCATTAAAATCGACAGACACTCTATCGTTTTATTCTTTTCGTCTGACGTGGCATAATGAATCGTGTGTCTTTGAGTTCTGTCTCTGTAAAAGCTCCAGACAGTTTGGAGATGTTATTTCCAAGCAACATAAGTCTGTGCATAGGTTCTCCTAGCTAACGTTAGTTATCGCATTCTTAACATCTTTAGGTTTGATCGTACTTTTTACTCCAACACAGACACGAGTGAACAATTCACATCATCTAACTTTAGACTATTTTGAATCGCAAAAAAGCGAGTCTTTTTGATTTCTTGCTAGGTCAGTTTGAAGTTGCCCTTCTAGCGTGTCATGCTTTCTTTTGTAAACACGCAATCCCTCATAGACTAGTATGCCCATAGATGAAACACCACCAATAATGATGGAAAAAATAATTAAGTTGTACCATGCCTTTGAAGCTGCAGGGGTAATTTGGTTTAGAAAGTGTAACTTTTTTGTTGAATTTAGCGTTAATACTGCATAATACGTTGTGTGTACTGGAAGAAAAGTCCCTCCAAAAAGCCCGTAAGCATGTCCCCATGTGTTCTCCCAGAATCTGGGTCCATTTGGCAACGGCCATGAATCTTCATAACGGAGATTCTGCTGTTCTTCAAGGATGTATTTCACAACCTTTGCTATTGCTGGCTTTGATTCTTCGAGCATGTCAATGTACTCTAATGTTTTTATGGCGTAGTAGGTGTATTGCCGCATTACTCCAACTGTCCATCGCTCGTCGTCTGGATGAGCCTTGAAACAAGTTTTGTCACGAGTACCAACTTCTTGAGATGAGAGCACATATTCCTTTATCTTCTCCCTGTTTATGACGTCACTATCTCCAAGATGACCAAGAATTTTAACCGTGGAGACCGCTGCATACGTATAGGCTATTCCTGTACCGTGTCTATCTACATAAAACGGGTTTGAAAGCAAAGACGCCCAAGGAGGTAAATGTTCAGCACGTGATTTAGGGAAGGGCTTAAACGCTCCATTTTCTGCCTTACAGCTTAAAATCCACTCCAGAGTCCTTGTTGTATTGATTCTATCTAACGCGTTCAAATGCCTGAGAATCGATACCCACACAAACGTACTTACTATGTTGGACTCTGCATAGGCTAGATCACTTATCGCATAAAAATCAAGGTACAAACCGCCGATGGTATGGTTTTCAGTCCTACCGTCAGCCCATTCAACCTCAACTATAGGTTCGTGAAAAGCTCCATCGGACTTGTTATACCTGGAGAGAGCCATGTCAATTAAGGCCTCCTTATTTACTTGAGCAAGGGCGCCAGCTAACTTCAAAGCTTTCAAACAAGTATGTATAACACCTGGGTCGATGATGTATGTTATTCCCCACTTAATCGGCCAACCCCACATTGTTACGTCATCTGTAGTTACGTTCTGCCCGTAAACAATCTTGTTTACCGCTTCTTCTAGATCTGTTTTCTCTAGTCTATCTAAAGTTCTTAAGATTACTAAAATCATTGCGTTATATTCCGGCGAGTGCCTTAGCTGGTTTTGAGTAAGTGCGTTCTCAATAGCGAATCTTCTGGTTTCAGTTAAGATTCGCGTTCTAGCTTGGACTATGCTTGCAGAAAGAAGAAGAGAGATTAGGAATACAGCAAACGGTGAAATCACCAGGTATTTTAGATTCATATTTACCTCACGAAGTTGGAATTGTATACCAAACAATTATAGACTTAAAGACTTAAGTGTTCTGATTGTCAGAATTCGTGTTACGCTCTGCTGGAATCGGAAAGAAGGGCTCTGGAAATTGCACTTGCTACATTACTGGAAGTTAACGCCTCAATACATTTCAACTTGATGTTGTGTTCGCTCTCCGAGTAAGGAAATGAATATGGTTAGGTTTACCGAATAAACTAGTTTAAGGGGGAAAGAGAAGTCTAGTCGTGTAGCAAACACATTAAAATGATTGCTAACTATCCCCAAGTTACTTGTGATGGAATCATCCGATAATAGCTGATATTCGCCATCAGTTTCTTTGACATTACAGAACTTGAGACTACCCTGTAGAGACTCGATTTTTTCAGTAGGAATGTGAATTGTTTTACAAAACTCCCTTATCTATCGAAAAGGAGGAGGGTTCAACTAATTTGCCCTGGATCGTGAGCAGCAAAAGAGTCCTATCCACTTAATATTAAGCACAGTTGATGCCATCCTCCAATGGATGCCATTTCCATATGCTTTTCTGTAGACTAAGGCGATCATTGTCGAGTAGTAAATGTCGTAGATTCCTACTCTGGTTATTAGAACATAATCACGGACTAGTATACTACTTGTACGTAATAGAAAAAAGAGGGGATTTCGGGGCCAAGTAAGATCGCCAGATACTTTCGCTTCATTAGCTTGTCACTTCGAACTGGAAAGCTTCGGTGAATTGTATAGACTTATATCTAGCTGTATAGTCTGGGATTCCCCAATCCGGTATCATCCAATAGTCAATCCAAGAAGACATACCAAGGGTAAACTCATAATCTCGCGGCAGACCATCTCTTCGAAAGATCACTCTGAAATAAAAGGTCATAGTTCCCCAGTCGTCATCATTCGGATCAATGGATGTTCTGTTAGCCCATACGGGTCGGTTGAGAGATATTCGTTCCTCCGGTGGATCAGGTCCTCTTATAAGGATGGGGATTAAACCAAGAGCTGATCCAAGATATGGACACTGAATAGCCTCTCCTAGCATGTCTGCAGTAAGCCCTACGCCCCACCAGCCGAGGGCATCCATAAATTCTGTTATGTCGTCGCCTGTTTCCCATCCAGATTTACATAGGTCAATTTCTCCCCACACTTCCGTGTCTGTACCGTCAAGTATAAAGTCAGCTTCCGACAATGAATACAACCTATTTATACCGGGTTGATCAGGAAAAATTGGGGGGTCATACCGCGAATAGTCCTCATAGTGTGTTGATATGGTCAGCATAAGGTTCACATACCTGTAAGTGGATGTAACGCTGTCTGGGAATGTTATGGGTGTGTTGCTCTCCCCCCATCCTCCGGGTAACATCGTTACAGAGAAAGTTGCTGCATGAACATTCCCTTCTGTTTGAGTCAAGGTCTTCGGCATCATTATGAACGCTCTTGCTTCCTCTATTGCTAACACAGTAGCTATATACCCTTTTAACCAATCACTAGTATCTGAAGCTAAGCCGCTGTGAACGAAAATTCCGGTCATTATGCTGTCCAGCGAAGAAGCGTTCATTGCAATTGAGGCTGTTACGCTGTCATCTGTTGACGTGTCCACGAATCCAACAGTGTTCCACGGAAGCTCTGCGGTTTTCGGAAGCGGCCTCGAAGCAGCGATATCAGTTGTAGGTAGGTCATTGTAAATCTGGGGGTGAAAGCCTGCTCTGTTGGCGAAAGCAGCACCTATCCGTGCCCAGTGTCCATCGTAATGGTAGCTTGCGACATCTTTGCTTAGGAACTGTTTCAGCCCATCTTCACCTGGAATTTCTCGGTATTGGATTGGAATCTTTGAGTCGTACCACGTGTTCCCAAAGTAGTAGCATGAGTACCCTGCTACGTTCACCCAGATCCATCCATAATTTCTTGTTCTATCCTCCAGCAGGTCGAACCATTCTTGCCATACAACTGTGCAAGCATAAGGAGATCCTGCCTTCTTGTAGTAGCCCTCAATGACGAATATGAAGTCTCTAACTCTTCCTGTCTTTGTTGGTTTACTGAGGTTCATCTCGATTCTGTGACCCGGAGTTAGCTCTGCGTAGGAATCGTCGCTATCTAATATGTCACTCTTGCATGTTGTATCGCTTCTCATACCATTTGTACCAGTAACTTCCAGTCCAGCTGTATGTCTTGCGGACAATAGTTTGCATTCTTGCACTTTTACTTGAGCTTGTGGGCTTGTGTCTAATCCGACAAAGTCTAGCTTGTGATTGGCGGTGAAGTATAAGCGAACCTTCAGTTCGCCGTTTGCATCTGGTAAGTGTTCTGACATGTCGATGATTT
>Ga0066636_10002796_pt1 | contig 11127 bp, 11 predicted proteins | sample CryGeyCG2014_080_2_FD_62736 | JGI IMG/M metagenome (GOLD analysis project Ga0066636, IMG submission 62736) | Groundwater microbial communities from aquifer - Crystal Geyser CG07_land_8/20/14_0.80 | ecosystem: Environmental > Aquatic > Deep subsurface > Groundwater | place: USA: Utah: Grand...
AGTGATTTCATTTAGGCAAGACTATTTTTTGAAATGTAACGGGTGAGAGAATCAATATTTTTGGTTAAAGTGTTAACTGAAAAATGAAGGATGCCTTTTTTTTAAATAAATATGGATGGGGGTCATCATCTCTTCTTTACCAGAAAATACAATTCACCCTTTTCCTTCAGGCTTCCTGCCAGCATTTCAGCCCCATCACCAGTCCCGCAATAGAGATCCAGCCGTCCTGGCCCTTTTATCATCCCACCGGTATCCTGAGAAAGGACAAATCGAGAAAAAGACACCCATCCGCCAATATTTCCATTGTTTAATACCGGTTTTCGCGCCCTGATAAAGGCGAGGGCTCCTCTCGGAAACACATCGGGATCAGCGGCGATTGTTCTGCCGGAAGTAAGGGGAAAGCCAAGTGCTCCTAAAGGACCGTTCTCAACAATGCGGAAGAATATATAACTCTCATTGTGATTGAGAATATCTGAGAGCTCCTCAGGATGCTCCCTTAAGTACCTCTTGACTGACTGGTAAGATATTTCCCCCTTTGATATCCTCCCTTGACTCAGTAAGAATCTTCCCACACTACGGAAAGGGTGGCCATTCGACTGGGCATAGCCAACCTGGATAAACCCACCGTCTGGCAGTCTTATCTTTCCAGAACCCTGGATATGGAGGAAAAAAAGAGCAACGGGATCATCAACCCAGACAATCTCCAGGTTCCTGTCTTTTAGAGTACCTGCTCCGTCAATCTCTGCACGGCTGTAATGAGGAATTACCTCTCCATTCTGTAATCTACCGATGATGCGATCATTCCCATATTTTTTTCTGAATTTGCCGAGGTTGACCACCACAGTATCATCAGGAGTTCTGTAAATCGGGTACCTGTACCTCTCCGTTCTTTCGAGGGAACCTTCCAGAACAGGCTCGTAATAACCGGTAAGGGTGATAGTTCCATTCTTATCAAAACCAATGGCCCGGTAAACATCAAACGTATCTCTGATCTTTTTCCTCTTGAGTTCGTCTACATCCGGGCTTCGTATTATATCCCGAAATGCAAGAAGGGTCTCCTTTAATTCCCGGGCAGTATACTGCTTATCTCCATAGCGATAAAGAGAGGTCGTTGCTCTGTCGTAATATTGCAGGCTCCTCTCCATGGCCAGTTCGAGGGATGCTTGATCAAGATCATCGTCAAAAGAGGGAAGACGATCTTCGGGAATCAACTCCAGGGGGGCTAAGGGTCTAGGAGGTATCGTTTTCTCGATCTTTGCCGCACATCCCGCTAATAGGAGTAGAATTGATATGAAGAAAAAAGGGAATTTGAAATTTCTCATTTCCCTATAAAACATCAGTCATGCGTCTTTTGACTTACGACTTATGATTTCTTTTCGAGCTGCGAGAAGCATTTCCCTGGCGTGTTCCCGCGTCTTCTCTGTCAGCTCCATACCACTGAGCATCCTGGTAATTTCTTCGAGACGTTCCTCTTCAGAAAGAACCCTCACAGAAGTGGTCGTCCTTTCGCCTGCGACCATCTTCGTCACACGGTAATGTCTGTTCCCGAAACAGGCAATCTGCGGGAGATGGGTAATGCATAACACCTGGTGATACCTTGACACATCTCTGAGTTTCTCGCCGACAATTTCCGCTGTTGCCCCGCCGATGCCGTTATCTACCTCATCAAAGATGATCGTCCCTACAGAGCCTGTCCGGGCAAGCACCTTTTTCATCGCCAGTATAATTCTGGAGAGCTCCCCGCCGGAAGCGATACGATTCAGCGGTTTTAATGCCTCCCCTACGTTTGTGGAAAGATAAAACTCAACCTCATCAATCCCTTTACGGCTAAAGAGAGGTTCACCCCCATTGTAAGGGGGAGGGGGCTCTTTAAAGATGACCTCAAATATCGCATCTGTCATTCCCAATGTCTGGATCTCATCCTCAATCGTTTCTTTCAACCCTGCGGCCCATTTTCTCCTCTCTTGCGAAAGATTGCCCGCCATCTCCATCAATTTAGACTTGAGCAGTTTCATTTCTTTTGAGGCCTGTTCAATCTCCTCGTCCACAGAGGAGACGCCCCGCAGTTCCTCCTCCATCTCCATTTTCTTCTGCAAGATATGTTCGAGTGTAGGGCCGTATTTACGCTTGAGCTGTCCTATCATTGTGAGACGTTCATCAATTGCCTCAAGCCTTCCCGCATCGAAAGATAAATTTTTAGTGTAATCCCTGATGGTGAGGGCGATATCCTCAAGTTGGTAAAGCAGCGCCTCGAGATCCTCCTCAGATACGTGCAATCCTGTATCAATCTTCTTGATCTCTCGAATATTGGTAATCGCCTCGCGAAACTCTTCTAATACAGAGCCTTTCTTTCCATAAAGGATATCATAGACCTTTCCCGCATAATCCATTAACTTCTGGGCATTTTCTAATATCCTCCTCTCTTCGAGGAGGGCTACATCTTCTCTGATCTTCAATCCGGCCCTCTCAATCTCTTGTAACTGAAATCTAAGCAGGTCTTCCCTTTCTCCTCTCTTCTGACGGACAGATTCGAGTTCCCTGATCCTCCCATTTAGAGACTGGTACCGATCGTAAACAACTGTATAGTCAGACCTCTGTGCGAGGAGCCCGCCAAACTCATCGAGGATATCAATATGGTTTTCCGCATTCAGAATAACCTGATGTTCATGCTGGCTGCATATATTTAAGAGAGACTCACTGACAGACGAAAGTAGGCCAAGGGGGACAAGACTTCCATTAAGATACACCCTGTTCTTTCCTGAGCGGGACACAACCCTCCTGATAACAAGGTCATCCCCCTGATAAAGTTCCCTCCCCATCTGTTTTAACCTTTCTTTTAATGTCTCCATCCTGCCAATATCAAAAAGGGCCTCCACCACTGCCGTATCCCCGGAAGACCTTATCATGTCACTGGATGCCTTCTCACCTAACAGGAGGCTTACAGCCCCAATGATAATTGATTTGCCTGCCCCTGTTTCGCCGGAAATCACGCTGAGGCCATTACTAAAAGAGACCTTCAGTTCATCAATGATGGCGAAATTCTTTATGCTCAGTTCGGTCAACATCGCAGCCCTTATTGGCTCCCGTGGATAGTCCTCCCCACCCCAACTTCGTGCGCAGGATCTCCAGATAATCCCTGTGGGGAGAAGAGACAAGAGTGGTCACATGTTCTGATTTCCTGGTGGTTATGGTATCGCCGGACTTCAAGGTAAATGAAACCTGTCCGTCGAGGGTTAACGTCGCTCCCCGCTCTTTTGTCCATAAAATCACTTTTACCACAGCACTTTCTGAAAGGATTATCGGACGGTTCGTCAGCGTATGCGGGCATATTGGATTGAGGACGATCAAATCCTGTTCGGGGAATACGATAGGGCCTCCAGCAGAAAGGGAATAGGCGGTCGAACCCGTCGGAGTTGCGATGATGAGGCCGTCAGCCTTAAAGGTGGTTAGATACCGATCATCAACAGCCGTTTCCAGTTCGACAATTCTCGAAAGGTTCCCCCGATTAATGACCACGTCATTGAGAACAGTATGCCCCCCGAGCAGCTCTCCCTCCCTGTTTACCGTCACATCAAGCATCATCCTCTTTTCTGTTTGGTATTCCCCCTGGAGGATCATTTTTAGGGCGCTGTACATCTCGTTTAAATTGACCTCTGTAAGATAACCAAACCCCCCCAGATTGATACCCACGAGAGGAATATTATATCCCACCACGGACCGCGCCGCTCTCAGAATCGTACCATCACCCCCCAGGACAACAAGAAGATTCACCTGTGAAGCCAGTTTTCTGATCTCCAGACCTTTACCCTCGCCGACCTTCCCGGCGATCTCCTCTTCAAGAAAAACCTCCAATCCCTGATCGAGGATCCAGTCTCTCAAGGAAATGGTATATTCAGATGATTTTTCCTTGGCAATATTGGCAATGATGCCGATCATTTTTATCTGCATGCAAGTCCTGCAAATCGCACACATAAAGCGTGTGGTTTTTCCGCTTACTACCATAAAAAAATATGGATGTCCATGCGCAATTGAACCCTGTATTTTGGACTTGACAAAACCTTTAAATCTACGGTAACTAATGCGGGTAATTCGAGAGATCATCTTGACAAGACAAATTTAACAATCGGGTTGCGGGTTTAATCCGGATGCGAGAAATCATCTTGACAAGACAAAACAATGGGGAGCTGTTATGAAAAAAGGAATAATTGTTTTCCTGATTGCCCTCTCTGTAGTGGTGCCTTTCAGTCCTGTCCTGTGTCAGTCAAGAATTGAGGCGTTCCAGGAGACATTCAAGCTTTATCAGCAGGGACAGGAGTCGGCACAATATAGAATGTATCAAGAAGCCCTCTCCTATTTTAAAAAATCCCTTGAGATAAACCGGAGATTAAATATCCCCCGGGGCATTTCTGCCAATCTGAATGAAATCGGTATGGCTTACGACTCCCTTGGCCAGCATGACAAAGCACTCTCTCACTATGGAGAGGCACTTAAAATAGACAGGAAACTCAATCTCCCCCGGGATATAGCCACAGGGCTGAACAACGCTGCGGTAGCTTACGAATCACTCGGTCAATACAACAGGGCGCTGAAATACCATAGAGAAGCGCTGAAGATAAGAAGACAACTCAATGTCCCACGGGATATAGCCCAGAGTCTCGATAACATCGCTCTTGTTCATGTCTACCTCGGTCAGTACGAAAAGGCAATTTCCTATTACGAAGAGGCGATCAAGATAGACAGGGAACTCTATACTCCCGAGATAGCAAAAGACCTGGATGATATCGGTGATGTTTACAACGCCCTCGGTCAGTACGAGAAGGCCATCTCCTATTACGAAGAGGCACTCAAGATAAAAAGAAAACAAGATTTTCCACCCGACTCAATAGCCCAAAGTCTAAATAACATCGGTTTCGTTTATCTTGCCCAGAAGAAATATAAAGAGGCGGAGGAGAGATTCCTTAATACAGAGAAAGAAGGCACAAGAAACCCCTTTCTTGTAGAGTTATACCTTGCCACAGGAAGGTACGGTGAAGCGCTCAAACTCATCCAGGGGATGACACCTAAGGAAAATATGGATGCCGCCTCCCGCATGCGGTTCCATACACAGTATGGCCTTGCCTTGAGGGGCAAGGGGATGCTTCCCGAGGCATCGTCGGAGCTTCTCAAAGCCGTCTCCATTGCTCCCGAGATAAGGCCGAAAGTAAGGTTGAAGAGAGAAGCAGGACCTGGTGGTTGTATCCGTGCATACAGGGAGCTGGTGGCAACCCTTTCCGAGAGGGTAATTCAGGGTGAGCTGACCGACAAGAGATTCATTTCTTACGGTAAGGATCTGACATCAAACGCCTTTTATTTCGCCGAGGCTACAAAGGCAAGGGTACTCCTTGAGGCGATGGCAAACTCTGGAAATTATTCGAGGAGAAAACTTCCCCTTAAGATAAGAAAAAAAGAAGGAGATATCCTGAATCAACTTTTTGCCATAGAAGACCAGTGGGAAGAAACATATGAAAAAAATGAAGAGGCATTTAAGATACTGGTTAAAAGAAAGGAGACCCTCAAAAAAGAGCTTGTCTCCTTTATCTCAATGTTAAGAAATAAATACCCCATCTATGCAGCTCTCAATTATCCCCAACCTATCCTGCCGGAAAGGCTCCCCTTAAAGGATAATGAGGTTCTACTGGAGTATGCTCTCAGTAACAATGCAGGTTATATCTTTAAGGTAAACAAGGGTGGGATTGAGAGGGTCATCAAAATTCCTCAAGGAAAAGATGAAATAGAAAGGCAGGTCTTAGAGTTTGTCCATTCCTTAAATGAGTTCAATACAAAAAAGAACTTTTCACTGATTTCAGGCACAGCGCTCTATAAACTGCTATTGGATGAGGCAGATCTACCTCCGGATAAAGATATTATCATTGTTCCTGATGGCGTCCTCGATCTACTTCCTTTTAAGGCACTTGTGATAACCCCGGAAAAAGACAATGCGGTATTTGTGGGAGACAGGTGGAAGATAAGCTACTATCAATCTGCCACGGTACTGGCGCTGAACAGAACCCTCAAACCGTCAAAGGCAGAGAAACCATTTATATCCAAATCCGTTCCACTGGACACCTTTCATCCTGCATGGAGAAAGGTAGTAATAAGCCCTCAAAGCATCAGGAAGAAAACAGACTGTAAACCATTTGCGGGGCCCTGATACCTTTAATGTTGAAAGACCTTCTGTGAATCTTGCAACAGCCGTATTTTCTGATTGCTTCCCGATGTTCCCCCGTACCATACCCTTTGTTGTGCAGAAAATTATACTGGGGGAATTGACGATGATAGATCTCCATGATCCTATCTCTCGAGACCTTGGCGATGATGGATGCAGAGGCCACAGAGATGCTCCGGCAGTCACCCTTGACAATGGTTTCTTGTGGTATATTAACAGCGATGCGATGTTTACCATCAATAAGGAGATAATCAACTGGAATGGTAAGCTCCAGTACGGCCTCCTTCATCGCCATTAGTGTAGCCTTAAGGATATTCACCGCATCAATGACAGATGATTCAACAACACCAATACCGATAGAGAGGGCATCACGTTTGATAATTTCGTACAATCTTTCTCTCTTTTTAGACGAAAGCTGTTTCGAATCATTGATCTCAAGATTTTTATAATCTCGTGGGAGTACCACAGCTGCCGCGACCACAGGACCTGCCAGAGGACCCCTGCCTGCCTCATCAATACCAGCTATAAACCTGTAGCCTCTCCGATGGGCACGTTGTTCAAAACCGTTTATCATGACATATTGATGTTCTGGGAAAGGATACACTTTTTATGACGACAATTTCTTGATCTTGGCTTTCTTACCTCTTAGGTTTCTCAGGTAGTATAACCGGGAACGTCTTACCCTGCCTCTTGTCACTACCTCGATCCTGTCTATCACCGGTGAATGGAGAGGAAATGTTCTTTCCACACCGACACCATAGGATATCTTTCTTACCGTAAAACTGGCACGGCTATCACCACGCCTCTTGCGGATGACAACACCTTCAAAAACCTGGATCCTCTCTTTCTGCCCTTCAACAATCCTCACATAAACCCTTACGGTATCACCCGCTCTAAAATCGGGAATATCTCCCCTTATCTGTTCCTTTTCCAGCATCTCGATAGGATTCACCCTATGAACTCCTCCTCTAAAAACCCAACTTTAATATCTTTTAATATCTTTATATCTTCCCCTGAAAGCTTTGCTTTTTCCAAGAGGTCAGGCCGTCGCAAAAAGGTTCTCCTGAGCGATTCCCTGCGCCGCCATGCCTGGATCCTCTGGTGGTTTCCAGACAGCAGCACCTCGGGAACCTTCCAGCCTCGATACTCAGAAGGACGCGTATAATGGGGATGTTCCAGAAGTCCTGTGGAAAAAGAATCAAATGAAGCTGATTCACAATTTCCCAGAACACCTGGAATCAGACGGGAAACAGCATCAATCACAACCATAGCCGATAATTCGCCCCCCGTGAGAACATAATCGCCAATGGATATCTCCCTGTCAATCAGATAGGCCACGATCCTCTCGTCTACACCTTCGTAATGACCGCAGATGAGCACAATCTGAAAATAACCTGCCAGTTCTTCTGCCATTATCTGGTTGAAGGTTTCGCCCTGTGGTGTCAGGAGGACAACCAGGGCCTGCTCCCTTTTCTGAACTATACCTGCCAGCGCTCTGTCAATGGGCTCCGCCTTCATCACCATCCCACCACCACCACCATAGGGGGCATCATCAGTCATCCTGTGCTTATCCACAGCATAACTTCGGATATTGTGAAGACGAATGTCTATCAATCCCCTTTCCCTGGCCCTCTTCAAGAGGCTGCAATCGAAAGGGGAGGCAAACATTTCGGGGAAGATAGTGAGGATATCAAACCTTATCATACTTCTACAACTTTACTCAATGATCTCTAAGACAGCCCTTTTACGCATCTTCGTTGAAGCTGCACTCAAGATGGTCCTCATAGCTTTTGCGGTTCTTCCCTGTTTACCGATAACCTTACCCAGGTCTTCTTTCGCTACTCTCAGTTCAATTACAGAAGTCTGTTCGCCAATCACCTCGGAAACATCAACCATATCAGGATTATCCACCAACGCTTGAGCAATGTACTTGATCAACTCTTTCATCGTCACAACCTCCACCTCTTAATTAAGTTAAATCTTCCCTTCGATAGCGACTTTAACCGTAAAACCTTCAACGCTCTTGACCACGACACCTTCCCTAAAATCCCCCCTCACCCCCCTTCAAAGGGGGGAATTTACAAATTGTGAGGCCATCAACTATGAGCTATGAGCTAATTCCAACACTGATCCCTTTCTTTTTCAGCAACTGTGACACTGTCAAAGTCGGCTGTGCTCCCTTGGAAAGCCAGTCAGTGATGCGGTCTTCTTTCAGCACAATCTCTGCCGGATGTTTTTTAGGATCATAATTCCCCAAGACCTCTAAAAATCTACCATCTCTCGGGGACCTGGACTCCACCGCCACAATTCTGTAAAAGGGCCTCCCCTTCCCCCCTCTCCGTGTCAATCTTATTTTAACTGCCATTCCCTTTCTCGATCACCTCCTTTAAAGGAATAAGTTAATTTTTACCATATCTTTTCTCTTTTTAAAAGGGGAATTTACCTTTTATCAAGGACATGGCCCCTTTTTTCGTCATCTTTTTCCAGATTTTTCTCATTTCCGCAAAATTTTTCAACAGCCGGTTGACATCCTGAACCGTTGTGCCGCTTCCTATGGCAATCCTCCTCCTCCTCCTGCCATCTATGATCTGATAATTCAGGCGTTCCTTTTTTGTCATCGAATCAATTATTGCCGTGATCTTGACCAGTTCACCCTCATCCGGGGTAATATTCCTTACTGCCCTGACATTGCCAAGTCCGGGAATCATTCCAATAATATCCTGGAGGGGGGCCATTTTCCTGATCTGGTTCAACTGATACCGGAAATCCTCCAGGGTAAATTCATTCTTTCGGATTTTCCTTTCCAGTTCCCGTGCTGTCCTTTCATCAACTGTAGCCTGCGCTCTCTCGACGAGGGAGAGGACATCACCCATGCCGAGAATCCTTGAGGCCATACGCTCCGGGTGAAAAACATCAAGGGCTTCAATCTTTTCACCCACACCGATAAACTTGATAGGTTTTCCGATCACCGCTTTCAGGGACAGGGCTGCACCGCCACGGGCATCACCATCCATCTTGGTCATGATCACACCATCTATACCAAGAAGCTCATTGAATCTCCCTGCCATGTTCACAGCATCCTGGCCGGTCATGGCATCCGCCACAAGAAGAATCTCCGAGGGATTAATCACATCTTTGATCTTTTTCAATTCCTCCATCATCTCTGTGTTGATATGCAGCCTACCTGCTGTATCAATAATGACCACCTCGTAACCCATTCTTCTTGCCTCGACGACGGCCTGTACGCAAATCATGACCGGATCTCGCAAATTTTCTGCCTCAAAGATCCCGGCGCCGATCTTCTCACCAAGAATCCACAGTTGCCTGACGGCCGCAGGCCTGTACACATCAGCGGGAACAAGATAAACCCTTTTCCCCTGCTTTATCAGATAATGGGCAAGCTTGACTGCTGTCGTTGTTTTACCACATCCATGGAGACCAACCAGCATGATGGGTGCCGGAGGTCGGTTACCGAACCTTATCTGGCTGCTTACTCCACCTAAGAGTTCAACAAGCCTGTCATGGACGATCTTCACCACCTGTTGACCAGGTGTAATGCTATCAAGAACCTCCCTGCCTACTGCCCTTGTCCTGACATCCTCAATGAATTCCTTGACCACTTTAAAATTGACATCCGCCTCGAGAAGGGCCAGGCGGATTTCCTTCAGGGCAGAGGCAATGTTCTCTTCATTAAGGGAACCTCTCCCCTTCAGTTTCTTAAAAATGCCATCTAATTTTTCTGTCAGAGTTTCAAACATACCTCACTCACCTTGCGATACCTTCTTTTTGTTCTTACTATCCTTATTACTTCTGATCCCCGAATCCCTTGACCTATTCGTAGAATGGATCACACAACTCAACCCACCGATCTCCTTAGACACAATACCCACTACTTTCTGGGCTTCCTCGTAGGTCTCAAACCCCTCCAGGATGACACGAAACCATTTCCCCTTTCCGGGCAATTCTATCGTTACGACCATAGGGTTGTATTCGAGGGCCTTCAATCTTTTACAGAACCTATCCGCCTTTTCTTTTTCTCTATAAGATACCACCTGGATCAGGTATTTTCCCTTGACAGGGTGTGTCTCTTCTCCGGTATGCTCAGCAACCACTGGTGGGGGTAGCCTTTTTTCTTGTTCAGATTGTGGAGGGTTTTTAGGGAGCCCTTTTTGTTTGTCTCCTTTCCTGGTCAGGGTATCGTAGAAGGTAAGATCGAAATCATTATCCTCTCCCGTAGAGGATCCACCTGCTCCTTCCCTCGCCACTACCGCTGTCTCCGTTTTATCAGGCGAAGAGGCCATTCTTTTTTTAACCATATCGGGGATACCCCGGGATAGCTTCTCCGGATAGGTATCAATGTTTTTCCCCACCATCACACCAAATACATATGCAAAAAACAGGAAAAGAGATATCCCGAAGATAAACAGAATCAATCCCCGTTTACCTAATTTGAATTCAAATGCTCGGGTATTCCTGGACATCATATGCTCGTACAAATTTCTTCTTGCCCTACAGTAACTACTCAGGAGCCAGAAGCCAGAATTCAGGAGCCAGAATGAAAAGGAAATCTGCTTTGGTTATGGTGATACTTTGCTAATGCTCAACTTGAAGAAGTTAGTAAGTTGCGGGAGACTACATTGCTTCTATTCTGGATTCTGGCTCCTGAATTCTGACTCCTGAGCAGTTACGCCCTACATCTTCTCCGGAGCTGAAACACCTAACAATTTTAATGCATTTCTCAATACAGTACGGACGGATTTCACCAGAAACAGCCTTGCCCTGCTGAGTCCCTCATCATCAGAGATGACCCTGTTTTTGTTGTAGTAACTGTGAAAAATAGCGGCGAGGTTGTTCAGGTAAAACGTCAGACGATGGGGCTCAACAGCCAACGCCGCGCCTTCCACTACTTCGGGAAAACGGGT
>Ga0066636_10002798_pt1 | contig 11121 bp, 14 predicted proteins | sample CryGeyCG2014_080_2_FD_62736 | JGI IMG/M metagenome (GOLD analysis project Ga0066636, IMG submission 62736) | Groundwater microbial communities from aquifer - Crystal Geyser CG07_land_8/20/14_0.80 | ecosystem: Environmental > Aquatic > Deep subsurface > Groundwater | place: USA: Utah: Grand...
GAACTCCTATACTACTTTGGGCTTATAGGCGCCACAGAAGAGTGCCAAGCCCTCGAAAACGCTTGGCGAGACCCATACAACAAACACGAAATAGAAGAATTCATAAAAACATGGCTAAGGAGAAAACGCAGAAAAGAAACAGAAGCAATCACGGGAATAGTCTAAACCACCTAAAAGGAAGATATGGAAGTGAAGACGTTCAGAATATCAGATGAAACCCATAGGAAACTAGCAATAACCCTTGGAACGCTTATGGCTCAAACAGGCAAGATGCAGACATACCAAGACGCTATAGAAGCCATGCTAAACCAATCAGTCATACTTCCGCCCGAGCTGCTGGCTCAGATTGAGAACTTCATAGAAGAGAACAAGCATCTGGGCTTCACAACGAGAGAGGAGTTTATGCGTGACGCAGCAAGGTGGAGACTTAAGTTTCTGAACGAAGAGTCTGAATACGTAGAAATTCCAAGAGAAAAATATGAAAGGCTTGACACTGCTGTAAAAGAGATGAGCACGCCCTATCACAGCGCCTCAGACTTTGTCTACAAACAAGTTGACGAAGTGCTGGAAAAATACGACAAATGGCAAGAAGAAAAAGAGAAACATGAGAAAAGGCAACAGAAAAGGTAATTCAAAAAATATTATGGCAATTATTTGTTGCGTCAGCATCTTTTTGATGATGCTATTTTTCTATGCGGCAACAGTGTCTTTCCAGTACATCTTTATCTTATTGTCTTTCTGTTTGTTTTTCATTGTAATAGTTGCTATTCTTAGATATATTTCTGTTGAAGAAGAGAAAAAGAAGACATTCGAGGAACAGATGAAAACTCAATGGTTGGTTAGATATGAAGGAGTTGGAGGTATTTCTGAAGAAGTTCTTGAGGGGCAACAACAAGAACAGCAAATTGCAAAGGCCCCAGTTGAGTCACATGAAAAGCAATTGCTTATTGAAAACCATAAAAGACAGAAAGAGTTGGAGATAGAAGCAGCTGTTTACGCCAAGAAATATCCTTTCAAGATCGCTGATATCAAGGACGGAATGCATGGAGTAACTGTTCAAGGACAAGTAGTCGAAGTTAGGACTATAGGAGAAGTCAATACAAAATATGGCATGGTTTTTTTGGCTACCGCAGTGTTAGAAGATGAAAGTGGGAGAATCGTACTAAATCTCTGGAAAGATCAGATTAATCTGGTGAAAGTAGGAGATATAGTACAAGTTAAAGTGAGTTATGTAGTTAAATATGAGGACCAGCTCACGCTGAATGTATGGGGCAATAAAAGAATCAAAGTCATCTGGCCATCTGAAGCGTCAACTCCGCGACTTGAATTGGAAATTGCCGATTATATCGAAAAGACCTCTATCGAATCTTTATTTGATGCTAAGAGACTCCGCAGATTACTATTGAAGTTTTGGGCAGATAAATATCCACCGATCTACACGATGAGAAAAGACCTATTTATCAAATCGAAAAAAAGGGAAGTTGAAGAGTTAGCTCTTGAAAAGCTTGAGAGTAAAAGAGAACATTATCTCGAGTCCTTAGCCCAAAAGTTGATTTTCTGGGGGTTGAAAAGAAATTTGGTCAGATTGACAAGGACGGATGTGAAAGCATTTTTAAGTAAAAATGGCTTACTCATGGATACATTATCGGAGGGAGTATTCTACCGCAAAGTCAAAAGGAGATGGATTCAAATGCGAGAGGACGAATTGAGAAGGTTCAAAAGCGAGAAAACGCCAGAAGCATTAGCAGAGGAGATGGCAAGATACATAAAAGAAAAATCAAAAGGGATTTTGCTCAACACCCGAACTTTTAACGAACTTATCACTAAATTTTGGATGGAGAAATATGGGTCAGCTCTTTCCGCAAGACTGTGGGACCGACCGATTATTTCGAAAATGAAAGAAGCAGAGGCTATTGCGCTTATCAAATATCTTGACTTAGTCGTTAAAGATTTGACAGAATGGGCACAAAACAGAAATTTAATGAGGTTGACAAGGATAGACGTTAAGTTGTTTCTGGTGAGTAAAAACGTAAATTTATCAACGTCATTTGAACAGATGCTTTATCGAGAAGCCAAGTTGAAGTACCGTTACCTTCCCCCTTGGATGAGACAATAGCAAAATTTACGGCAGCTTTATAAATCATTCCCATAATAATTGATTCTACGTGGTAAAAATGCAATTCGAAGAAATACCAATGGATAAAATATACGTCAGCGAGGGAAATGTGAGGAAACGGCAGGTTGAAACAGGCATTGAGGAACTGGCAGAAAACATCAGACGGCATGGTTTAATACATCCTGTCGTTGTATTTGCCAAAGACGATAAATACGAACTAATTGTGGGTCAACGACGGTTCTTGGCTTTCAAAAAGCTAAACAAAGAGAAGATACCCGCAATAATAACTGGACCAGTAGACGAAACTAAAGCAAGAATCTTATCATTAAGCGAAGGCATCCACAGAGTAGAACTACCTTCAGGAGATTTGATGGATGCAATTGGAGCGCTATATTTGAAATACGGAAACACAAAATTAATTGCAGAAGAGTTAGGCATCAAAGAAAGCAAAGTGCGTGATTGGCTCCCATTGAGTTTAGCTCCTGAACCCGTTAAAGAAATGATCAAAGAAAGAAAAATCAAACCAGCCGATGCTAAAAAAGCTTTGAAGGCTGGCGGCACAGATGCAAAAAAGATAGAGGAAATAGCTACTGCAATGCCGAAAATGACAGCTTCTGAAAAAAGAAGGTTGGTCGATGTCGCCATTGAACGACCTGAGGCACCGGTTAAAGAACTGATTGATCAAGCAAAAAAACCGTATGTGGAAGAGAAAGTGATCGTCCATTTAACACCAAAATGGGCAGAGAGACTGGATACAGCAGCTAAAGACTTAGGCATGGATCGAGAGGACGTAGCTAAAACAGCAGTTATAGATTGGCTTTCTTCCAGAGGATATGGATAAATGGAGTTTCGGGAAACTCAAGAGCTTGCAAAAACTCTCGTTAACGTAAAAACTAAGAAAAGACTCGAACCAGCGCACATTACAGGCGAACGGCTTAAAAGACTATACAAATTTTATGGGTCGTGGGACGTGGTAGGCGAGAAGCTGGATATTTCCCGCGAAATGATCAGAGAATTTACAGAAACCATAAAACTTCCTCCAGAAGTCAAAAAGTTGTTTGAAGATAATACTATGTTTAACGTGGATGTTGCATATAGAATTACAAAACTTGAAAGAGACGAAGACAAAATAAGTCTCACCAAAGCCCTTTTTGACCACAATATGACTTCTTCTGACGTGAGAGACACCATAGCTTACAAAATCGCAAATTCTGAGGTTTCAATAGAAAAAGCAATTCAACGTGTGCTTGAATCAAAGAAAAAGATTGTAACACATCATATTGTTATAATGGAGTTATACGAGACAACATTGCAAAGTTTGAGAAAGGAAGCTGAAAAACTAAGGCAAACGCTTGATAATCTTGCTCTCACTATACTTAGCAACAAATGGAACAAGGAATGGATACTATCGTTCGGAATCCGTGGCTCTGACATTGTTGTCAAGCTTTCCGAGGATGGATTCAAAGCATTGCAACAAGAAGCCAGAGCATCCCATGTCCAATTGAAAGATTTAGCTGAGAATATAATTCGAAATGCACTCCAAGGCACCAAGTGAGTATCTTGTCGTCTTTGCCAATAGCTTTGAAAACGCTTCGAAAGGCACGACTGTATTCTTTAATCGACCGTTTAGATCTTTTCCCGTTAACCACCAGATTTGAGAAGCAAGAGCCCCTCTTTCTGTTCGCAAGAGGGCTCATTTTCTCATCATCTTTAATCGAGGAAATACGCCAAGATCTGCCTCGCCAATATGCAGTAGCATGGGGTCAAATAATGACAGAGGATGGGGCTCTGTCACCCGAAACAGATATCATCATTTACGAAGGACGCCCCTTTCATGAATGGAAAACAGAAGTTATTCGCTTCACAATCGTGCCCAAGGAACAGGTGAGAACCGCCATTGAGTGCTGCGAATCTTTTCGTCCCACCAAACACCAAAAGAAACACCTTGACAATCTTTTGAAATTTGCACCCATAGTGTTCTTATTTGCCGAGTGCTGCTGGTCACAAGAGAAGTATCTGTGTAAGAAAAGACGGAACGCGTATTTGGATTTTGGATACAATGATGTTTTCTTCTTATATAGATGGTATTATGGAATCAACAAGGTGCCAAACGAGATAGATTGGTTCCGCTTCTTAAATACAATTCGTAGTCTATGAGTAATGGAAACAGATTGGAATGCAACGTAAGACCGAATCCATGACACTTAGCATTTGTAACTACATTAGGCATCTCTTTTGACAAGTATACAGAGTCTTAGCCATTGCTTTCTTTTCACATGGGGGCAACTTCACATTCTTGGGAACACTTAAAGAAACAAGTTTGTTCAAGTGCAAAACTTTTCCTCTGCCCAAGTATATGGCGCCTCCGCCTTTTCTCATGGCTTTTTCAGCTTCAACAATTTTCTCAAATAACTTTGGTTGCAAACTTGCAAGTTTGGAATAGTAGAGCAAACTGCTTATGAATGGACAATAATAACAATTGCCACTGCTATAGTACTTTTCATAGCATGGATTTAAGGGGATGTTATGATCTTCAAGGTACTTATACACCATATCTTCAGTCCATTCAAGTAAGGGATGCAGACAGTACGCTTGTATTGAATAGTTGTAATGGTAAGCGCCTCTAATGTCATAAACTTTCTTTCTAAAGGAACTTTCATGTTTGCTGGTTCCAACTAAATGAAGAAGTTCTCCATCTAAGGATTGGCCAAAGAGTCTGAGGGGGACAGATTTGAATTCTTTCATGCACCATCTAAACCTATGGTGAGGAAAACCCCTCCTTCTGACCAAATCCCAAAAATCTACATCTTTCCTCTTTAGAATAATAAGGTCAACACCCCAAGCATTGCAGATTTCGTTAACGAATTCATTACATTCTGGCAGACTGATCGTAGTGTCAACGTAAATTGCCTTAGCCTTGCCGAGGGCCTTTATGACAAGATGGAGTAGAACAAGGGAGTACCTTCCGCCACTAAAATTAACCACCACGTCCATGCCATTATTTGAATATTTTTGAATTGTTTTCAAAGTTGTAGTTATGCTCATGATTCATCACCTTTTCACCTATTATCCTACCCCCGACCCAATCTACGATGTACAAAGTGCCACACTCACATTTCATCATGGTCGGTTTTCTTTCCCCACATCTGGATATCGACACTCTTTTGCCTTGATATGGAGCTGACCGCATGTAATCTTTTACTGGAGTCTGAAGCAAAAACTCAACTTCAGAATTATTGCTGGCCTTCTTAAAGAGTTCAACAAGTTTCTCGACTTCTTTGATATTAAGCCTCTCTCTGATTGCTTTGCTGGCGACTGGCCCTTGGAGGCCTTCAGGCAATTCTGCTATTTTAATCGCTGATAATAAAGGAAGCTCACCTTTCAGAACGGCATTTTTAAGGCCTTCCGTTGCATCTGCCAGTTTAAGTCTGTTCAAAAACCACGTTCTACTCTTGCTAACTGCCTTAATCACATTTTTCCAGTCTTTTTTGATGTTAATCAGTTCTTTTAAAGCGTTTGCTTCTTCAACCGGATTTAAATCTCGTCTGAGTATGTTTGTTTTCAGCGCCAGAAGTAAAGCCTCATTGTCATCCGATTCTAAAATTCTTGCTTTTAGAGATTTAAGCCCAGCTAATTTTGCAGCTTTTAGCCTACATTCGCCAGCGATAAGCTCATATTTACTATTGTTCTTCTTTCTAACTATTATTGGATCCCATTGACCATCGTTTTGTAAGCTTTTGGCAAGTTCTTTTATGTGATCTGGAGTAAAGTTTTTCCTCGGATTGAAGTTGTTGGAAACAATAAGCTCTATGGGAATGTCCTTGTAATCTGATTTATGTCGAGAATTCCTTTTCATGTTTTATATGTTTGTTCTCAGGAAGAAATAAAATTTGCGCCTAAAAAAGCCTCATAAGCTCAAATTTAGCTTCTTCCTGTGAGTAGTTTCTTCAGTAAAGAAGCTGTATATATTATCGACTCGCGATGCTTCGTTTGAACTCATCAAGTTAAAAATGAGCCAGTTCTTTATCATCTAATTATTATCGTTCTCTGCGAGCTATCAACTCTTTTTTCCATCTTTCCTTCATTTCTTGGTATAGTTTTTTCGCTTCATCTGTAAGAACGGCTATATCTGGCCCTTCTATCTTTTTGATTTTGGGAATTGCCCGGACTGTCAATGCTTTCATTAACGGCTGGTATTCAATCGTAGTTTCTTTAACATCAGAAGGCCCTGCAGAAGGCCAGAGTCCTAACATCTCTAACTTGATGGTATGTGCACCGGCGCTAATCTCTTCGAAGCTTAAAACTGATCGTAATGGAAATTCTTTCTGGCGTGCAAAATAGTAAGGTATACCAAGATAGAAAGATTTTAGGTGCTGCTCATCAAAATACAAATCGGCTTTTATTCGCGAGAATATGCGCTTTGAAGGCGTTAGCTTGAACTTTGCATCAACAATTAAATCATCTACCTTCACCGTTGCATTAAGCTCAGTTATTGAAATTTGCTTTATCACTGATAACACAAACTTCAAAAAGCATGATTAAATATGCGTTTAAGCGATATAACATTTATGTTAGCTTCGTTTCTAACAATTCCCATTAAGACAAGCTATTTTTAGCTTTCCAGAACTCTATCAGCTCGGCTATAACCTCGTCCATGTTCCTAATCTTGCCGTCCGCCCTCTGCAACATCCGCGAACAGCCAACAAACGCCTATAAGTTCCTGACTAACTCAAAACTCGTTCAAACTTTCTTTACGATAGGGTCGGATTGCGTTAAATTCACTTTCGTAAATTTAAAGCTGCTGGTAAAACTGCTATTTTCGGACACACCAGGTATTAAGAGGCTCCGCTTCTATAGCTATTTTGAATCGGAACAATGGGGGTCTACAAATGCCTTTTTCGTCTTTATATGAGCACTCTTCACCCTCTTCTCTTTCTTCTTCACATTCATAGCCACGATTACTCATAGCGCAATAAGTGTATCCTACACCAAAAACTTCATCCATTAATTGTGCAATATCAATTGTTTTTCCATCTTTAGTCTCGATGCAGCAGAACCAATCGTCCTCATGCCAATTTCCCCAAACGTCCTCGCCACGACAGATTCCAAGATAAACGTACCCCAAGTCTTCAACTTTTACAGAGCGCACACCCTTTTTTTCAGTCATAGCCTAACCCAAAGTGAATAGTCGCTATAATCACTTTTTAATGTTTTCCAATATCTAAATTTCGGTTGATTTGAATGGCTAAGTGTCGGGACTACCGCTTCATAGACTACCCCACATCCGAAGACAAAAACTGGTGCCACCAAAACAAACGCTACATAAACCCAGAAGACAGCACATGCGAAAAATATAAGCCAAAAATAAAAGGACCATTAGACAGATACATATGGTAACAGGGTCAGCCACATCTAACGAATGCTTTCTTCTGATGTTATATGGACAAAATTAAAAGGATTAGGTACGCATGAAATAAAAGAGTGATCAATTTGAGTTTCGATGCTTACATTCAAGCACTGCAGAACCCCAACTTTCTACTGAAGGGCTGTAGAATATTCTTTGAAAAATATGAGAGTTATGTCGATGAGGTTGCTGAGAGTATTTGGCAAGACTTCAGGAAAGATGGGCAGAAGCCCCATGAATGGCTGATTTTAGGAGCTGCGGAAATTATTCTGATAAAGTGGAATTGCCCTTATTTATTCCGGAATAAGCCCAAGCAAGAGTTAATCGATGCAGTAAGGGATAGAATATCTAAGGATTTAGAGGAAGCATATAATTCGGTAAAGCCTCAACTGTCTCGATTACAAAATACACAACTGGGTGACCCTCAATTCATTAACAACCTTGACCTCATTAAGCAGGTCTATGGAGAGTTTAGAGAAAAGGCTACAATTCAGATGGTGGGTGCGAGCAAGGGTCTTCATTTCATTCATCCCGACTTGTTTATGCCTTGGGATACAACAATTCGCAATAATTACCACAACAATGACCCGCTCCATAATAAGTACCATAGAGAAGGCGGTCCCGAATGTTACGCCGACTTCTTGATGACTTGCAACAGGGTTGGAGTAATATTGAGGAGTAAAATATCAGCAATGCAATTAGCCCAAGCGCATCCAGTCTACAAAGAACTCGGACACATTAGAACGATACCAAAAATGCTTGATGAGTGCAACTATTGTTGGTTTACCAGGAAAGAGCGATGGTCTTAAGTCTGGATAATAGAAGAAATTAACCAAGAAAAATGCTGAAAGGGAGAACTTATGCACTTTCGAGACCTTCACATAACTCATAAAGCGTTTTGGAAAATTGAGCGCAAAGCAAAATACTACGATAAGTATATGAAAGAACGTAAAAATTGGAAAAAATGGATTGAATCTGTGCCCTTAGACGAAGTAAGAAAGCTTTTTAAATTTATCCGCCTCTGGGATTTCCACTTCCGAGGAAATGTGAAGAAGTTCATTGAAATCTACAACGAAACCTTTCCTATCATTAAAGAGTTAGAACACGAGAGGTTAGAAAACGTGAACTTTAACAATACCGAGTTACAACAGAAGATCGTGAAGATATTCGATAAAATGGCTCAGTGTTCCGAAGAAGCCTACGAGTCCACAGATTGTTCGAAAATTCTCCACACAATCCTTCCACACTTGTTTGTCATGTGGGATCAAAGTATCCGCGAAGGAATATTGGGTGACGAAAAGAAAAAATCAGGAGCAAATTACGCCTTAGAATTTTTGCCACGAATGCAGGTGGAATTACAAGAGGCAATTAATAGCTGCATGAAAGAGAGGGAACTAAACCGAGAAGATGCTATTCAATATATTCGCCAAGCATGTGGTTATGAAACACTTCCAAAGCTTATAGACGAACATAATTATGTTATTTACACTAAATCACTTGAGTTTAGGACCTACTTGGAAAAACTCCGAGAAAAGGGCCAAATAATGATCGAAGAGTATAAAGGACTAAAAAATAAATTACCGCTCTAAACAACTGAACTTTTATTTTGTTGTAGAATATCGAAATTACCTAATATTTTCGCCAGATGTTGTATGGGCACTGATTCCAGCAGTAGCTGTGCTGTTCTAACCTTTCCGTATGGTTTTGGATTTTAGGTTAACTTTTCATCTGCGTTTTATGAAAGGGCCAGGTTCAGTCCATGTCGGCGACAACGTATCGATTATTTTATAAGGTCTTATTAACAAATGCATCTCGGTGGTTATTTTGCAATATTGGAAGATTGTTGCAGGTCATAAAGAAAAAGATCCCGACGAGACTAAATCCGTGATTATGGGCGACTGGCTTCGCCACAATTACATTGCGATCGGTTGGGAGGAGACGACACCTCAAGGCAAGGCATTCAAGGATGAGATGCGTACAGGAGATAAGGCAGTCGTTGTATCAGACGGTTTTGTCTGGGCTCTCGGTGTAATAGAAAGCGATATGAAAACCGCTGCTTTAGAGAGGGATTCTCACCTATATCCTTATCAGCGAAAAGTGACTTGGAGCAGGGTAACCAAGGTCGCATACAAGAATTTTCCAAAATCTCTTTACAATATGCTTAAGACCCCTAAGGCCTTGGTTAAATTACGCCATGAGGACTGGGAAACCCTTCTTGCTTGCTTGCCATAGGCATCATAGTCACAAATGATATCGCGCACTTCCTCTTCCATGCGTTATTCACGCTGAAATCTGAAAGGTAAGTTTTTAAATTTTAAATGTTCGCGTGGAAAAACCATCATATCTGCGCATTTATGTGAAATCCGCCGTTTTTCAGCCTTAATTTTCACGCTGAAGCGACTCTAACCCATATTTAGAAATTTAGCCTAAAGTCTTAAGCGAAGAGGCACGAGTCATGCCAAAGTATTTGGTGGAAATAATCCTCATCGTCAACGCCAAAGACCCTGACGAAGCTCGAAAAATCGCCGACTACATCATTGACCTTCCTATCCCAGACAAAGAAGTCGAAAGCAAGATAGAAAGCCTGAGGTGTGAAGAAATTGTCCAAATCCCAAACCAGAAACCACGGTAAATTCTGGCCCAAAGTAAGACCCCTAATCTGGGAGAAAGCTCAACAACTCTTCCAAGAAGAACAAGCCAAAACAATGGGCGCAGACTTCAAAGGCATAACAGTAACCCACAAAGAACTCAGAGAAAGCGGATACTTCCACACAGCCAAACTAATCGTACTACGAAACCTATGGCTTCAGGAAAAAGGTTTACCATCAGTGGAAGAGGAGAAACTGATACCTCCCTTACAAAATGAAACGACTGCGACACACAATACAGAGAATACACCAGAAACAGGAAACACAGTTTCACACTGAAACTCCAAAAAGGAAAAGGCTACATCAAAGCTTGGCTTTAGCTGGAACTATCCGCTAAGTAGCAAAAATGCGCACGCGCTCTACATTAAGTAGCATCACTTTTTATATTAAAAAGACTTCTAGCAGCAACTTTTCATTTATTGGGGCCATCTTCTAGTTTAGGTCTAAGCCCAAAAGAGTAGTCATCTAGTTTGGACTTGTATTCTTGTGGCGAAATCTCCCGCAAAACCCCCCTTTTTTCTGTTTGTAGTTCGCTCTTAGGCTTTTATAAAGTCTTTAAAATGCGAGCGTTAAATTCGGAAAAATCCGTGCTCGGCTTCCTCTTCTTCGATTGTTGGCAACCTTTTCTTTTGCTGCCAAAGGTTCCGCAAAACAATCAGTTTGGCTCGGTAGAAGTATCCGCCTTCCCACAACTCGCTGCGCTCTGCTCTTATGCCTTTAAAATCCTTGCCCATAGTTTTAGCTTGCTCCATTTGATAAAGCTCCTGAGCCTTCTCCCAAATCATAGGTCTTACCCAAGGCCAAAATTTACCAGGCTACCTCTGCTTCCTCTTCAACCACTCACCTCTAAACTTGCTCAATCCCCTAAACCTTCTCTAAAACCTCCATAATCCTCGCATACGTCTCCACACTGCACCGCCAACCCGCAGAAATCATCTCATTCACCGCCTGCT
>Ga0066636_10002799_pt1 | contig 11118 bp, 9 predicted proteins | sample CryGeyCG2014_080_2_FD_62736 | JGI IMG/M metagenome (GOLD analysis project Ga0066636, IMG submission 62736) | Groundwater microbial communities from aquifer - Crystal Geyser CG07_land_8/20/14_0.80 | ecosystem: Environmental > Aquatic > Deep subsurface > Groundwater | place: USA: Utah: Grand...
GAAACGGGTGGACGAGATCTACAGCGTTCCGATTCCGGGTCGGGCCGATATCGTGATCGCCTCTGCAGGGGGGTTCCCCAAAGACATCAATCTCTACCAGACCGGCAAAACCATGGACAATGCATGTTATGCGGTCAAGCAGGACGGGGCGGTGATCATCGTCAGCGAGTGCTTAGACATTCGGGAACCGCCGGAATTTCCCCAGTGGTTCCAATATGGTTCCCGGCTGGACATGGAAAGGGCCCTGCGGGCGGATTTCACCATTCCGGGATGGGTGGCCTGGAAGGAGGTCGAGTGCAGCGACAAGGCCTCTTTCATCATGGTCACCCTGCCGCAAAACGCCGATCTCGTGAGAAGGGCCGGCATGATTCCCGCCGCGACGATCGGGGAGGCGCTGGAGATGGCGTACCAGAAATGCGGGACGAAAGAGCCGAGAATCACGCTGATGCCGCAGGGGGCGAACACCCTGCCGGTCTTAAGGTCGAAGCCTTGAGGGTTTCGCGTTAATCACAAGGGAGGAGTGGCAATGAAAAGAGTTATCATGTTGGGTTTCGCGGTTCTGATGGCATTCGCATGGATAGGGACGGCGGCGGCGGAGTACAAGGCCACCCTGAAGTTGGCATCTGCCGTGAACATGGATCACCCCTACATGGTCGGGGCGCAGAGGTTTGCCGACCTGATCAAGGAGCGAACCAAAGGGCGCATCACGGTCAAGCTCTACCCCAGCAACCAGTTGGGCAAGGGTGAACGGGAAATGACCGAGGGGATCCAGCAGGGCGCGATCGACCTGCTGGTCACATCCACCGGCCCTTTAGGCGGGTTCAGCCCGTCCATCAACATCCTTGATTTCCCGTTTCTTTTCAGAGATTTCAAGCATGTGGACCTGGTTCTGGACGGGGCCATCGGTCAAAAACTGCTCGGCGACTTTGAAAAGGCCAACATCAAGGCCCTGGCCTTCTGGGAAAACGGATTCCGCAACCTGACCAACTCCAGAGGACCGGTCAAGAATGTCACGGACGGCAAGGGGCTCAAAATCCGGACCATGGAAAACAAGGTGCATCTGGCGGCCTGGAAGACCGCCGGGTTGAACCCCACCCCCATGGCGTGGGGGGAGGTGTTCACGGCGTTGCAGCAGAGGGTCATCGACGGCCAGGAAAACCCGATTGCCGTCTTTTACAGCGCCAAGCTGTGGGATGCCGGCCAGAAGTATTTCTCGCTCACCAAGCATGTCTATTCTCCGTCTCCATTCCTGATGAGCAAGAAGACCTTCGACGCCATGCCCAAGGCGGACCAGCAGCTCTTCCTGAAGACCGGCCTGGAGGTGGCCAAGTTCCAGCGCAAGCTCAACCGCGACGCCGAAGAGGCGAAGCTGAAGGAGATGGCCAAAAGCGGGGTCATCGTGACGCGCGACGTGGACCGCGAAAGCTTCAAGAAGGCCATGGCGCCGGTCTACAGCGAATTCAGCTCCCAGTTCAGCAAGGCCGAGATCGAAACCATCATGAATGCGAAGTAATCACCGGAAGGGCGCCCTTCTTAAATGTTTTCAAAAAGGGCGCCCTTTCTCATTGTCCTGGGGAGCGGCGTCATGCGCGTACTGCAACGGTTCAACGAATTTCTGGTCGAGGCGGGAAGTTGGGGGACGATCCTGTTCATGGCCGTCATCGCCGTCGTCATCCCGTATGAAGTGGTCGGACGCTACGTGTTCCAGAAAATGACCATCTGGTCCGGCGAGGTTTCGACCTATTCCCTCGTCTGGGCCTCGATGCTGGGCGGCGCGGTGGGGTTGAAAAAGGGGTACATGATCAGCATGACTTCGGTGGTGGAATCGGTCCCGCCCGGCATGGCCAAAGCGCTGAAGCTGGCGAGTTACCTCTGCGCACTGTTTTTCTTCGGCGTCATGTTCGGCTACGGTCTCTTCCAGACCCTGTATAATGCGAAACAGACCTCGCCGGCCATCGGCCTTGTGATGAGTATCCCCTATGCCGCGCTTCCGACCGGTTTCTTCATCATGTTCTTTCTCACGCTGGAGGAATTCATGATTTTCCTCGGCCTGGGTCCGAAAGGAGAAGGCCGATGACCGTTTTCCTGGCCACCTTTGTCGGACTGTTGTGCCTCTCCGCCCCCATCATTGTGGCCCTGGGCGGCTGCTCCCTCGCCTATGCCATCTTCAGCGGCAACATGCCCGTCACCACCCTGATTCAGACCATCTTCGGCGGCCTGGCGACCTTTCCGCTGCTCGCCATTCCGTTGTTCATGCTGGCCGGAAATCTCATGAACGAGGGGGGCATCACGCAGGACCTGATCCGCTTCGCCCGCCTGCTGCTGGGCCACATCCGGGGCGGGCTGGGGTATGCCACGATTCTTGCCTGCGCGATCTTTGCGGCGATCTCCGGGGCCGCGGTGGCCACCGCCGTTGCCATCAGCATGGTGATGATTCCGGCGATGAAAAAAGCCGGCTATGACGAGGACGTGGCCGGCGCCCTGACCTGCACGGCCGCCTGCATGGGGCCCATCATCCCGCCTAGCATCCCGTTCATCATCTACGGCGTCACCGCCAATGTTTCGATCGGCGCGCTGTTTATGGGCGGCGTCTTCCCCGGTCTCCTGCTGGGCGCCGCCCTGATGATCTATATGTACTTTCTTGCGATCAGGCGCAAATATCCCCGCGACGCGAAAGCCCCCTTGAAGGACATTTTGATTGCCGCCGGAAAAGCGCTCCCCGCCCTGTTCATGCCGGTGCTGATCCTGGGCGGCATCCTGAGCGGCATGTTCACGCCCACCGAGGCGGCCGGCGTCGCCTGCGTTTATTCAACCTTCGTGGGGGTTATCGTCTACCGAAAACTGAATTTCCGGAACCTCCCCGATGTCCTGTTGAAGGCCGGACTGGAATCGGGGATGGTGATGATGCTCATCGCCATGTCGGAACCCTTTGCCTGGATCGTCGCGGTGGACCAGATCCCCCAGATGCTGATTGAGTGGCTAACCGCCCTGACGACATCGCCCTGGATCATTCTGCTGTTTATCAACATTTTTTTGCTCCTCCTCGGGATCCCGATGGAAACCGCCCCCGCCCTGGTCATTGTGACCCCGGTGCTGGCGCCCATTGCCGCCCATTTGGGGATCGACCCGGTGCACATGGGCATTGTTATCTGTCTGAATCTTGTCCTGGGGTTGATCACGCCGCCGGTGGGCGCGGTGCTCTTTGCGGTCTGCGGGATCACGGGTATGTCCCTCGACCGCCTGAGTCGGGCGATCTGGCCGCCGTTTCTGGTCTCCCTCGCGGTGCTGGCCATCGTGACCTATGTGCCCTGGCTGAGCACGTTTTTGCCCAGGCTTTTCATGGGCCGCTGAGGCGATCATTGTGCCGGCGGCAAATACGTCAAAGTCATCATTTCTACGAAAGCGGGCATTCGGAATCGTCCTGGATGCCCGCTCGGAACCTGCATGACATTTTATCTGTTCCACAAATTCTGTTCCGCACTTTCCGGATAGCGCAACGGTTTCTGAAGTCAATGGTTGACACAGTTTGATGAGTATGCAAGATTGCAATCCATTGAGGGAACATGGCTAAAGAAATCAGGGAGAGAAACGATGTCGAATCATGAGTCAAGCATTGCAGCACTTCCGAAAGGGATCGAATTACTTCACGAACCGAGCCTGAATAAGGGGACCGCCTTCACCGCGGCGGAGCGCGATGCGCTTGGATTGCGCGGATTGCTTCCGCCCCGCATCTTCTCGCAAGCGCAACGGGCTCAACACATAATGAACAATCTTCGCCGCAAGCCCAACAACCTCGAAAAATACCTTTACCTGATCGGTCTGCAGGATCGCAACGAGAGGCTGTTCTATCGTGTTCTCATCGACAACATGGCGGAGCTCAGCCCCATTGTCTATACGCCGACCGTCGGGCTGGCCTGCCAGGAGTACAGCCGAACCTTCCGCCGTCCGCGCGGCCTTTTCATCTCGAAGTACGACCGGAATCGCATTAAAGAGGTTTTACGAAACTGGCCGTATCGGGATGTTCGTGTAATCGTTGTCACTGACGGTGAACGCATTCTCGGCTTGGGTGATCTCGGGGCGAATGGCATGGGAATTCCCGTGGGTAAATTGGCGCTCTATACGGCCTGCGCGGGCATCGACCCGCAGGTATGCCTGCCGATCATGATCGATGTCGGAACCAATAACAACGATGTATTGTGTGATCCGAGTTACATCGGCCTTCCGGAACCGCGCCTGCGGGGCGCTCAATACGATGATCTCCTCAATGAATTCATGGCGGCGACCGCCGAGCTTTTCCCCCGCGCAATGATCCAGCTCGAAGATTTTGGAAACCTGAACGCCTTCCGTCTGCTGGAAAGGTACCGCAACCACTATTGCACGTTCGACGATGACATCCAGGGAACCGCCAGCATGACGCTGGCCGGGTTGTATTCCGCGCTGCGCATGATCGGCGGCAAACTGACTGGACAGCGGCTCGTGATTTTAGGCGCAGGCGAGGCCGCCCTCGGCATCGGCGGGCTCGTGGTTTCCACGATGGTCGAAGAAGGCCTCTCCGAAAACGAGGCCCGTCGCCTCTGCTGGTTCGTGGACTCCAAGGGGCTCGTCGTCAGCAGCCGAACCGACCTGTCTGAACACAAGCGCCGCTTCGCCCAGGATTACCCCTTTCATCGGGATCTCCTCTCGGTCGTCGAAGCCGTGAGACCAACGGCGATCATCGGGGCAGCGGGCCAGCCGAGCACCTTCACCCCTGCGGTGTTGGAGGCGATGGCCCGGATCAACCGACGCCCGCTTGTCTTTGCGCTTTCAAACCCGACCTCCCAATCGGAATGCACCGCTGAAGAGGCCTACCGCTTCACGGATAAGCGCGCCGTCTTCGCCAGCGGCAGCCAGTTCCCGCCGGTGGTGATGGACGGTCAAACCTTTGTGCCGGGTCAGGCGAATAACAGTTATATCTTCCCCGGCGTCGGGCTGGGCATTCTTGCCTCGGAGGCATCCCGCGTGACCGATGAAATGTTCGCTGCGGCCGCCAAAGCGCTGGATGGGCAGGTTTCGGAGGATGACTTTAAGCTGGGGCGGATTTATCCCTCCTTGTCGCGCATTCGGGAGGTGTCGATCCATATCGCGCTGGCCGTCGCAAAGGTCGCATTCGCAAAGGGACTCACCGCGATGCCTGAACCGGCCGATCTGCTCGGCCATATCCAAACGAAGATGTACGACCCGACCTATCCGGAGTATGTCTGAAGCGGATCTTGCGAAGGAACTGAGATTGTAGCGAAAAACGGGTGATTCCCGTATCCCATACCCTAAAGGGGACGGGCAGGCAGGGGACGTGCTGTTGCCGCAGGCGCATTGGCTGTGATTCTCGGCAGCATGTCCGGGGCATGGGTCAGAACCGTCAACCGGGCGGCGGCCCCTTTTTGCGCAAGGGCCGCGTCGAGCGCCCCCTGGACCGAGGCGAAATGGCGGAATCCCAGCTTGGCCGCCTCGTCCGGGCGGATGCCGTCCGAGACGATCCAGACCTCCTCCCGCTCCTTCACCTGCGCCCAGGCGATCGCCAGCGCGGCGCCTACCTCGTCCGCAAGCTCCTTTGCCGAAACCATCTCCCGAAGCCGCCGGGAGCCGTAAGGGGTCATATCGAGCATATTGCCGTGCGTCTGGGCGACTCCTTCATGGCACGGGGTTGCTACGATCACGATGCCCCCCGCCTTCACCGCGAGGTCCGATGGATAGAGCGTCTTGTGGGCCTGCCAGAACTCGATATCGCAGGGATGGGAGCTCGAAAGAACGATATCGGCCTCCTCCGGAATCGGGACGTCGTAAACCTCCCGGGATTTCGCGACCCCGGCCCGGAATGCATCCGCCACGTCGCCGAAAAAGGCCTGGACGACCTGGCCGTGCCGGTTGAGAACCGTGTTCAGGATCGTGTTCATCCCGACCTTGCGGGCCATCGCGTCGAGCTCCTCGCGGACGGGGTTCTCCAGAACGCCGAGGTAGGAGCGGGGCGCCCGCACCGACAGCAGGTGGGTGTAGGCCGTGGTCTCCTCGCCGGAGACTCCCGGCTGGATGATCTTCGCGCCGCCGGCGTACCCGGGGATGTGGTGGGGAACGATGCTGCCGATCCCCATCTTGAAATCGGCTTCGACGACCTCGCGGTTGATCCGTATCCGCCCCCCGTTTTTCGTCGTTCCCAGATCGATGAGCGCGGCCGGATCCTTGTAGGGATGGTTGACGAGCGCCACCCGGCGGACGGTTTCGGCGCCGAACTTGGCAAGGATTTCGTCGTCCGTCATGAAGCGGTGGGTTCCGAGCGCGATGATCACGCGGATAGCCGCATCCGTTATTCCCGCCGCGTTGCACTCGTCTAACAGGATCGGGATCAGGATATCCGTCGGCGTCAGGCGCGTGTTGTCGTCCGCGATCAGGACTGCGTTTTTCCGGCCCCGGAGCTGCTCCCGCAGAGGCGGGGCCCCGATGGGCGAGGCCAACGCCCGGCGGATTTCCGCCTTGACGTCCGTCACCGGCGCCGCGTCGCGCGGGGAATAGACCCCCACGAGATTGCCCTCCGGGATGCGGATCTCGACGCTCTTTTGTCCATACGGCAATGTTACTTTACGCATATGCATGCCCCGTCAGCATCTTTTGCCCTGTGCGGTTTTCCCACCGGTCGTCCGGGCCTGCGGCGGACCTTTGAAAAACACCCATACTTTGAGACCTGCAAATCTATCCTATTTGTCCTTCCCGCGAAAGCGGAAATCCAGGAAGCCATTAAAAGGACTGGATTCCTACGCCTGTCCCGGACCCTGATCCGGGATCCGCAGGAATGACGATTTACTAAGGTTCAGGAGAAATTGAAAGCCCTCTACCCTGATCTACTCCAGGATGGAACCCTTCATCGCCGACCCCACCATTCGCCGGTAGCGTTCCAGCAAAGGGCCCTTCTCGAATCGGGCGCTTGCGGGAAGCCGCCGCTTTCCGTTCCACTCTTCCAGGATCGGGCAGCGGGGCTTACCGGCCCTGCGGATGGAGCGGCGTGGGCTGAACCCAGCGGTCCTTGTCCCCTTCGTAGAACCACTTGTCCGGGAACCCGCGGTGGCGGATGAAGATGGGATTCTCCGCCCAGCGGATCAGATCTTCGTAGGCCTGGTGAATCTTCCGGAACATCGACGCGTTGCCCCCGAGATCGGGGTGGTGGAGCTTGACCTGCCGCCGGTAGGCGTCCCGGATGATCTTTCGGAGTTCGGGGGAATCGAGATTCGACTTCTCCAGATTGAGATAGACCAGCGAGGCCGATCTGACGTCCGGCGTGTGAATGATCGGCGGCTTGACGGCCTGCGGCGGCATGCGGTTCCGGACGGCCCGATCGAGGACGTGGAGCGTGGCGAAATACCGTTTCTTCGTCCGCCGCTGCTCCGCCCACCAGGTCTCACCCAGGATGTCCGCCATCCGGCTGAAGTCTTCGCCCGGATTTCGGCCCGACGTCCTCGGGTAGAAGAAACTGTGGATCTCCTTCTGGCCTCGGGGCAGGAGGTCCATGACGATCAGCAGATCGGAAAAGTAGAAGGTGGCGTACCGCGTGTTCAGCGCCTGGAGGAGGCCGCAGCGCATGTCGAGCCGCTGCCGGAGCTTCTGTCGGCAGTCGAGAGAACAGTATCGCTTCCGACCGATATTCTCCGTTGTCCCGCAGGAGAGGCACCGCTTCGGTTCTTTTCCGTCCGCAACGGGGACGGGCAATGCATTCATGGCTTTCTTCATCCTGCCCTCCGCCGCGGTGGCTTTTTCCGCGCTCACCGGTGAACAATTGCGGGGACATCCTACCACAGGATGCAGAGAAAGGGAAGCGTGATCCGGGACGTCTTTGTCCACCGGTCACCGGACCGCCGCGACAAATAATTGCCTTGACGTGATTTTTCTTTTGTAGTACTCCGCTATCAGTCGCCCTCTTCAGGGTCCGTTTCCACCGCGCCTCGGGCTCACGTTGGTCTGATGTCTTCCACCTGGGCGAGCCATGAGCCCTTTTTCTCGAAACCCCGCGTTTTCTACGTGGAGACTGTTGGGGTTGCCCCACAGATGCAGTCATTTTTTAAACGGGAGATGCACGATCTTGCCGGCCTGCCAAAGAGCCCGAAGGGTTATATCGCCCTGATGGCGGTGGTCTCCATGAACCTGGCCTGGATCAACGGGGGCCTCGGCATCGTCGGTTCGGAGGGCTTGCGGGCGCCAAGAAAGAGCCTTCCTACCATTCGGATGAAGTTCTTCTCCTGCAACCGGCGGGCGGGAGTGCGTTCGTCCGGGAGAAAAAAGCAGAAGTAGAACCAAAAGCGGAGGGGCTGCGGAACGGCCTAATGGACCTCCCGCAGTCGATCAAAAAAGGAGGATACCACATAAGAAAAGGAGGACATCGCTATGTTGAAACGTTTGGCATCTTTTTTCACGTACCTGATGAGGCACTACCTTCCCGACGCCTATCTCTTCGCGATCCTGCTCACGTTCCTTTCCGCCATTTTGGCCCTGATCTTCACAACCGCCGGTTTCACGAAGCTGATCACGACCTGGGGAGACGGCATCTACGGCATCATCGCCTTTGCCTTCCAGATGATCCTGATCCTGGTCACGGGTCACTGCCTGGCGCTGACTCCGGCCGTCAACCGTATTTTGGTTTGGATTGCCAAAATCGGAGACACCCCGGTCAAGGGCGGGATGATCGTTGCCTTCGTTGCCGGGATCTGCTCCTTCCTCAACTGGGGATTCGGCCTGGTCGTGGGCGGGCTGCTGGCCCTGCAAGTCGCCAAAAGGAACCGGAAGGCCGACTTCCCTTACCTGATCGCGGCGGCCTACAGCGGGTTCGTGGTCTGGCACATGGGGCTTTCGGGTTCCATCCCGCTGGTCATCGCCACTTCGAAACATGCCCAGAATTTTATTGAGAAAATGACAGGGGCGGTGGTGCCCGTCTCCCAGAGCATCTTCCAGCCTTTCAACCTCATACCGGCCATCCTGCTCATCGTCACGATCCCGATCCTCATGACCCTGATCCACCCCAAGGAGGACGAGGTGAAGGTGGTCCCCGAAGACAGGCTCGCGGAACTGTGCGGCGACTGTCCGGACGTGGAAATGCCGCAGAACCCAACTCTGGCGGATAAAATCGACCACAGTTACACGATCAATATGATCTTCGGTCTGATGGGCCTTATTTACCTCTACTACCACTTCTCCACAAAAGGATTCGATCTGAACCTCAACATCGTCATCTTCATCTTCTTCATCGCCGGGGTGATTCTCCACGGCAAACCGGTTAATTACATCAAGGCGGTGAGCACGGCCATCAAGGGGGCCGGGGGCATCGCCCTGCAGTTCCCCCTTTATGGCGGGATTCAGGGGATCATGATCGGAACGGGTCTGGCCAAGGTCATCGCCGGCTGGTTTGTCGCCCTCTCCGCACCCGAGACCTTCTACATGTTCCAGTTCTGGGCCGCCGGGATCATCAACATGTTCATCCCGTCCGGCGGCGGGCAGTGGGCGGCCCAGGGACCGATCACCATGGAGGCGGTCAAGATGATGGCCATCGATCCGGTCCGGTCGGCCATGATGGTGGCCTGGGGAGACCAGTGGACCAACATGATCCAGCCCTTCTGGGCGCTGCCCCTCCTCGGGCTCGCCGGTCTGTCGGCCAGAGAGATCATGGGTTACACCACGGTGACGCTTCTCTATAGCGGCTGCGTCTTGAGCATCTTCGCCCTGCTTGTCGGGTTCGGGGTTTTATAAAGCGCGGTAAAGAATTGCGGAAGGGGACTCTCGGCGATGACTGACCGCCACGGATCCCCTTCCGCAAGAAAAATAAGAAAAGGGGACAGATCTAATTTCCTTTGGAAGATAGAGCTGTCCCCTTTTTGGGAGTGCAGATGCGTGTGATCGTCCGCCATGCGACCTATGACCTCAACACCCTCCGGCCCGTGATCTTCGGGATGATGGAGGCGATGGGAGGAGAAAAGATCGGGAGCGGCAGTCGCGTCCTGATCAAACCGAACCTGCTCTCCCCGGCGCTGCCGCGCCAGGCCGTTCTCACCCATCCCGCCGTCGTCCGGGCCGTCGTGGAATACTGCTACGAACGGGGCGCCCGTCCCCTTGTCGCCGACAGCCCCGCAATGGGCAGCTTCGACCTGCTCCTCCGGATGAGCGGGATCCGTGACGCCCTTCGCGGCCTCGACTGCGAGTGTCGGCCGTTCCAGAATTCCGTCCGCGTTGACATCGGCAAACCGTTCGGCGCAATCGAGATCGCCGAGGACGCCGTCCGGGCGGACGTCATCGTGAACCTCCCCAAGCTCAAGACCCACAGCCAGATGCTCCTGACCCTCGCCGTCAAGAACCTCTTCGGTTGCGTCGTCGGCTACCGGAAGCCGGAGTGGCATATGCGCGCCGGCGTCGACCGGCAGACGTTCGCCTGGCTCATCGCCCGGATCGGCATGACCCTCCGGCCTGCCTTCAACATCCTCGACGGCGTCTTGACGCTGGAGGGGCAGGGACCGGGGATGAGCGGCGTCCCCCGCGAGTTGGGCGTGCTGCTGGCCGGCTGCGATCCCTTCGCGCTCGATCGGACCGTCTGCCGGATGGTCGGCCTCGACCCGGAGCGCTTGCCGGTCCTGAAGGCCGCCCGGGAGATGGGTTTCCCCGCACCCGAGGCGGAGATCGACGGTGCGCTCCCTGAAATCCGGGATTTCCGCCTCCCCCGCCTCACCTCGCTCATCTTCGGACCGAAGTTCCTGCAAGGATGGATCCGGCGGCAGCTCCTCCAGCGGCCCGTCTGCGATCCCGCCCTCTGCCGGATGTGCGGGGAGTGCTGGAAGATCTGTCCGGCCTGGGCGATCACCCCGGAGGCGAAGCCGCTTTGCTTTGACTACGACCGCTGCATCCGCTGCTTCTGCTGCCTTGAGGTTTGCCCCTTCGGCGCGCTCCGAACCACGGAAACGCTCGCTGGACGGATCGTCCGCGCCGCGGCCGCCGTCATCCTCCCCCCGGGGACGACGAGATAAAAGGATTTTATCTTTCTTTCGTATTATGTTAGCCATAAAAAGGGCTTGAAAGATACCCAAGCGATCGACGCGGCCGGGTGGGGGGACCCATGGT
>Ga0066636_10002805_pt1 | contig 11101 bp, 11 predicted proteins | sample CryGeyCG2014_080_2_FD_62736 | JGI IMG/M metagenome (GOLD analysis project Ga0066636, IMG submission 62736) | Groundwater microbial communities from aquifer - Crystal Geyser CG07_land_8/20/14_0.80 | ecosystem: Environmental > Aquatic > Deep subsurface > Groundwater | place: USA: Utah: Grand...
GTCAAATTCTTTTGAACCACAAATCAACACAATGCGCACTAATGTTTTTAAAATAAAATAATTTGTGTTTATTAGTGTCCATTCGTGGTTTCAATTTTTTTAGTATTTTCGCAAGGGACATCCACTTCGAACATGCGAATCATTACATAACCACGCCGCGAAAAATGTTCCTACAGACGCGAGCGCTGACTTATTCATCAGTTCACCGTTTGATTCCGATTAGCCCATAGTGCCACGGTGGACAATCTATAGGCCAACCTATCTTCACAATGAAACCAGCCTCTATCAGATTGTCGTAAAGGTTCTCAGGTTTCGGGCGGATGTCCATTGTCGGGCCACGCGGAGTTTTGTCAGAGTAAACCCAGTGAATGACACCGACTGTTCCGCCGGGTGCGAGAACGCGATATGCCTCTCTAAGTATCTCGACTGGTCGCTCATGGTGCAGAATGTTGAAGACCATCGCGTAATCCATAGTCGCATCAAGTAACCCCGTTCCTTGCTCGATGAAATCGCGGCGTGCGAAGATTATGTTTTTTAGATTGCTCTTACGAACACTCTCCTCGGCGATCATTATTGCCGCTTCGTCGATATCCAAAGCATAGCAAGTTCCCGATATTCTTCGAGCCGCTGGCAACGTGAATGTGCCGTAGCCGCACCCGAACTCAACTATGTCGCGGCAAGCCGAATTCAGTTCGAGTCGATCCAGCGCAAGACTTACGTCGAAAAGCGAATCCCAGTAATCCGCATCGGGCATCCCGCTGTCTCGAACCTTCATTTCAAAAGGTCACAACACGATCCGAATCGCGGACGAGTTCGTATAGGTCTTTCATCGTTGAAAGAGGGCAGACCTCTGAACCCTCCCGCGCGCGCACCTTGAGACACGTTCCGCAAGCCATTAGTTTGCCGCCCTGTCGGAGTAATTCCTCAACCTGCTCGCGAACGTTGAACTTTTCCGTTGAAGCCTCGACACAATCTACACCTGGCCCCACAAAGAAAACAGAAACCGAATCTCCCTGCTTGCGAGCGTAATTCCCAAGTCTGAGGGCGTTCCATGAAGTCTCTGGTTCAGAGACTGATATGATGATTCCAAGTTTCATCGTTTTCTCCTTCTATTACGTCGAGGTGTTTGTGGGCGACGCACCGCCGACGCGATATCGCCTGTTGCCTTCATTCTATCCAAAAGAACCGTACGCATGGTCAGGCAAGCTGTGATGATACGATCATCCGCGATGCGATAGTAAATGGTTGTCCCTTTTCGTCTTGTTCGGACCACGCCGCGATCTCGAAGGACGGCAAGGTGTTGTGAGACAGTCGGGCGGTTGATACCCACCGACTTTGTGAGCGCACTCACGCTCATCTCGCCTCGCCCGAGAAGGTCGATAATCTTTAGGCGCGCGGCGTGCGTGAAGATGCGGCACATTTCAGCGTGCATTTCATAGATGATTCCTTCATTACGTCTCATATGTTCGCACTTTCGCACATAAGAACAAATGTGTCAAGCTTAAATTGCAAAATGAAAAATGAAAATTTTATTTTTCCAATTTTCATTTTTCAATTATTTTACACGTTCTTTGGGAGAGGGAATATTGCATCTCATCTGGAGGCACGTGCGCTACGCGTCAATGGACGCCTCGCGTCAATGGACGCCCTGCTCCACACTATTTCCTGCTGTCATTGCGAGCACCAAAGGTGAATAAGTCAAAAGGCAAATAGCAAAGGGCAAAAGGAATGACACGTCTGTTCCTAATCACAAATCACTAACTACTTTGCTTTTTGTCTTTTGACTTTTGCCTTTTGTCTTTTCCTTTTGACTTTTTTCAGATTGCTTCGTCGCTACGACAAATGAAAAGGCGTTACTCGCTACGACACATGTAACCGCTTTTTGGACAGCCCCGGATACCTCTTTTCGATGTTATTACAAAGAACAAAAAATAATTTGTGTTTATTAGTGTCCATTCGTGGTTTCAATATTTTTATTATTTATTCGTGGTTAAATTTTTTTGAATTCTCTATCTCTTCCATCTGTTTTCTCAATGGAAGAGGATCATAGCCCACACTAAAAGCCAAAGAGCTATCCAGAGAGACATCGAGCGGCCTTTTCGCAGGCATAGGTATATCGTCATGACTGCATGGTTCAATCAAAGCAGTTTTAAATCCAAAAACATCTTTCATTAAAAGTCCTAATTCATATCTCGATGCTCTTTCAATGCCTCCAAGATGAATCGTTCCGGCAAATCTTCCAATCATAAGTTTCAAGCCTTTGCACGCAGTTAAAACGCTGACTGGCGTGCGGTATTCATCGGAAAAAAGTTTTAGTTTTTCACCTTTGCTCATCTCATTAAAAAAATACTGAATAAAATTATTAGCAGCCGGGCCGGGATAACCGAACATAAGCGGCATCCGACAAATTAGATAACTGTTAAGACTTGCTCTAATTTTTTCTTCCGCAAGCGTCTTCTGTTCAGCGTAAAGGTTCAACGGCGATACCGAAGATTTTTCATTGTAAGGAGGATTCAAACCGTCAAAAACAAGATCAGTGGAAGTAAAGATAAAAGGAATAGAAGCGTCAGCGCACAGCCCTGCAAGATTAATCGTAGCATCGAGATTAATTTTTTTTGAAGCAGTAGGATTCTCCTGACACCAATTCGGTTGTGAAGCGGCCGCAGTATGAAGAACTATATCGGGCTTGATTGTTGTGAAAGCCTCTTTGAGCTCAGCAAAATCAGAGATATCAACTCTGCATGCTAAAACATTTTCGATACTCACTCGATGATTGTTGTAGCATGCGAATATCTCCCATTCCTTTGCAAAGAGCCTGCAGAAATTCCAGCCCAAAAACCCGCTCGCTCCGGTTAAAAACATTCGAATCATAAAATAAGGTTACAATAAAATTAAGCTATAGGCTACTCTGCAGACAAAGCTTCCACAGGGTCGAGAAACGCGGCGCGGCGCGCAGGAAGTATTCCGCTCAAAATTCCTACTCCAAAACTCACAGCAATCGCAATGATGACGAACTCAATCGGAGTCGAAAGAGGAACTTTAGGCAAAGCAATATGAATTGCAAAAGAGATAAGATATGCGACGCAAACACCAATTACTCCGCCTATCGTTGAAAGGATAGATGCCTCGGCAAGAAAAATTAAAAGTATCTGTCTTTTTTTTGCGCCAAGCGCTTTCGCCAATCCAATCTCCCGAGTGCGCTCATTCACAGAGATCCAAATCATAGTCAAAATTCCAATCGCTCCGACTAGAAGTGAAATTGCAGCTATGCCTCCGACAGCATAATTGATTATCGTAATAATCTTATCCATCGTAGTTAGCATTTCGGTCTGTGTCACAATCGTAAAATCTTCTTCACCCCGATGCCGCGCCACCAAAAATTTCCTAATCGATTCTTTAATTTGTTTTTCCATTCCGGCGCTCGAAAAGAGAATATCAATTTCCATTAGTTCATCGCGATTAAAAAGATTTAGCCCGCGAGAGACAGGGATATATGCCGCATCATCAATATCAAATCCAAGAACATAACCTTTGGGAGCCATTACGCCTATCACAGTAAAACGCTCTCCTCCAATACGAACATGCTCACCAAGCGCGTTCTTGTCTCCGAATAATTCATGCTTCAAATTCGGACCTAAAACGCAAAGCAATCCTCCATTGTTCGGATCACCTTTCGGTAAAAAGCTCCCCTGCCTCACTTCAAATTTCCATACATCAGAAGCGTCGGAGGTGACACCGTAAATAAAAACATTTCTTCCATGCTCTTTAGAGCGAACCTCTGCAGTGCCAAAAATAGCCGGCACAACTTTCTCGATTCCCGGCACTCTTTCCAAAGCAACTGCATCATCGATCTTCAAGGGATTTGTAGTGCCTCCGAAAATTCCGGCAGGACCTGAAGTCTTCGAAACCCCAGGCGTCACCTGAAGCAGATTAGAGCCGAACTGAGTAAATTCAGAGAGAATATATTGTCGAGTTCCTTCACCAATCGAAGTCAAAAGAATCGCGGAAGCTATACCAATAACTATTCCGAGAATCGTCAAGAACGAACGAAATTTTTCAGCTCTAAGTGTCTGAAAAGTAAATCTCAAAAGATCGTAAAAGGAGATCATCTTCTTGAGAGCGCCGCAATAGGATCGAGCCGAGAAGCCCTGCGAGCAGGCAGAATACCGAATAGAAGCCCTACTCCGACAGAAACAAAGACAGCCGCAATAACTGCCCATTGAGGCGGCTCTGCCGGAAACGTCGGATAGAAATGCCTCAGCAAATTTGCCGCGGCTACGCCGAATAAAAGTCCAATTAGTCCTCCGAATGCCGAGAGCATACCAGCTTCTAAAATAAAAACTTTCATAATTTGAAATCGTGTAGCGCCGAGCGCCTTCAAAAGTCCTATTTCAGATGTCCGCTCCGAAACCGAAACCAGCATTACATTCATGATGCCTACTCCGGCAACAGTCAGAGATATCGCCGCGATGCCTCCCAATGCGTATGTGAGAATCGAAAGTATTTTGTCAAAAGTTGAAAGAACTGCGCCTTGAGTAAAAATAGTTATGTCCTCAACATTGTTATGGCGCTTCTTGATAAGAGCGATAACTTTTTTTGAGACAGCATCGATTTCGTCATGCCGCTCGATCTCAACAAAAATTCTGAAAAGTCCGGAGCTATTCAGCATACGCAAAAGACCTGAGACAGGAATAAAAACCATCTCGTCGATGTTTCCTCCAATCGACGTCCCGCTCGAAGCAACAACGCCTATCACTCGATACTTCGAGCCTCCGATTTGAATATTTTCCCCCAGCGCGTTTCTATTTCCGAAAAGTTCCTGTTTTATAGTCGAGCCTAACACGCACACTCTGAAGTCACGGGCAATATCGCCTTTTGGCAGAAACCTGCCTCCATATAGTTCCAGAGCCCTGATATGCGTAAATTCATTTGTAGTGCCGACAACTATGCAGTCGCGTTTTTTTTCAATTGTAGCCGCCTGCATAGATGCTATTGCAAGAGGAGCGACCATTCTTGCGCCTCGAACACCTTGCGCAATCGCTCTTGCGTCTTCAATCGTCAAATCATTTGGAGCGCGGCCGAAGACCGGCAGACCTCCGGTCGTTTCCGATTTTCCTGGAAGCACAATTATCAAAGTAGAACCGAGCTGAGCAAATTCGTCCATCACATACAATCTTGCGCCTTCACCCAAAGATGTGAGCATAATAACGGACGCAACACCGATGGTGACTCCAAGCACGGAAAGAAAAGTTCGAAGTTTATGTCCACTGACAGAAGAAAAAGCAAAATGCAAAGAGTCAAAAAGCTTCATCTTGTTTACCCTCGCGCCGCATCTCCCGCGCATAACGCCTACGCAGGCGTATGGAGGCGCGTGCGCTACGCGTCACTGGACGCCCTCGCACGTGCCCGCAGCTGCCATTCGAAGATTATTGCACACACTGTTCATAATATTGAAACGATCTTTCCGTCTGAAATTTTAACCTTGCGCGTTGCTCGACTGCCAATCAAAGAATCATGAGTGACTATCACTAGCGTCAAACCATTTTGATTCATTGATTCAAGAAGATCGATTATTTCTCGGCCGCTCTTCGAGTCGAGATTGCCGGTAGGTTCGTCGGCAAGAAGTATCGAAGGCCTCATTGCGATAGCTCTTGCAATTGCTATTTTCTGTCTCTCTCCACCTGAAAGCTGTTCTGGTCGGTGTTTGGCTCGGTGCGCCAATCCCACCGAATTAAGTCCTTCCATTATGCGATCGCGGCGTTCCTTTCGATCGATCCCCGCAAAGATCATCGGCAGTTCGATATTTTCGGCCGCGGTCAATCTAGAGATTAAATGAAAAAACTGAAATACAAATCCAATCCTATTTTGACGAAGTGATGAGAGTTCTGTGTCAGAAAGAGAGCTCACATCCCTGCCTTCAAAAAGATATATTCCTGAATCGGAGCGGTCAAGGCAACCAAGCAGATTCAATAATGTCGATTTGCCTGAACCCGAAGGTCCCATGATCGAGACATAATCTCCTCTTAAAATTTTTAATGAAACACCTGTTAAAGCATGGACAAGATCGTCACCCATCTTAAATGTACGATGAATATCACGCAGTTCTATCATAAAAATTTCATTCTACGAAAACTAAAGCGCCTTCTTTGACCTCAGCTCTGTCAAGCGAAACTACTACCTCGTCTCCTTCACTCAAGCCTTCAACAATTTCAGTGAATTCCCAATTTTTAAGTCCGATTTGAATTTTCTTTGCTGCGAGTTTTCCATTCTGGATTACCAGCACTTTATCTTCTTCAAGAATTGCGTATGTCGGAATTCTCAATACATTGTCGTGTCTTTCAAGAATAACTTCGACATCAGCAGTTGCGCCGGGCAAAAATAACTTATGCACTGAAGGATCATTGAAGACTGCTTCAATTTCAAACGTACGATTTTGCTTTTCAATATCCAAAACATACGGTGCAATGCGATAAACGTATCCCAAAAAATCACTGTCAGGAAACGCATCAACAGAAATTCTGACAGGCAAGCCGTTCTTAACCTTCGCCAAATCAATTTCGTCAAGTGGAGCGCTGACATAAATCGAATCCAAATCCGCCATATCAATCACTGCCGGAATATTTACTCCAGGCGGCGAAGGGCTAAGCCACTCACCTACTTCAGTCGAAATTTCGGCAATCACTCCGCTGAATGGAGCGTAAATTCTGGTCTTTGCCAAAGTGCTTTTTGCTCCGTTCAATTGAGCACGCGCAACTTTAATTCTTGCTTCTGCTGATTCAAGAGAAGCTTTCGCAATGTCTCTTCTCGACTCATAAGTTTCAAGAGTTGCGGCCGGAATCGCGCCTTCTTCAGCAAGAGGACGCTGTCGTTTCAATTCGCGTTCAGACTGCTCCAAAGCCAGTCTAGCTTCATTTACAGCAGATATAGCGGCGATAAGATTTTTTTCTGCCTGCTCGACTCCTGCTCTGTATTCCGAGTCTTCAAGCCTCAATAAAAGCATTCCTTTTTCAACAAAATCGCCTTTTCGAACAGTAAGTTCTGCTACCGTTCCGCTTATGCCGGGAGATAATTGAGCGCGCTGACGAGATTTAATCGTTCCTGCATGAGAATTGACTACCAGTTCTTCTACCGCTCCGCGCTCCGTTTTAAATACTGAAACAGGAATAGGTTTTTCTCTAAAGAAAAAAAACTTTATTGCCGCTATCGCCACTGCGGCGACCGCCAGCCATATAAGAACCTTAATGAAGCGCTTCATATATTTAGATTATACGAATGTTTTTTTTTAGCAAGCGGGATTGACGACAGTTGTTACCTCTCGTGCGCATCCTCAAGATAAGTGTATCCGTTCAGACCTGACTCGTAGAATCTTAAGAATAATGCCGATTCTTCCAGAGAAAGTTTCTTCTCTCTGACTGCTCTTTCCACATCCTTACGCATCGCATCAAGCATCTCGTTCGAAAAGTATCCGACATATCTCAATACCTGCCAGACTTCATCTCCGCGAACAACATGTTTAATGCTTGTCTCTCCGTCATCATCCAGAGTGACATGCACCGCATTCGTATCGCCAAGAAGATTATGCAAATCTCCAAGTATCTCCTGATAGGCTCCAACAAGAAAGATCGCCAGATAATAATTTTCACCATTAAACGAATGAAGCTCCAAGACTCTCTTAACATCATGAAGATCAATGAATCGGTCTATCTTTCCGTCAGAATCGCAGGTTATGTCCGCGAGAATTGCTCTTCGCGTCGGTTCCTCATTAAGTCGATGAATCGGCATAATCGGAAAAAGTTGGTGCAATGCCCAGCTGTCCGGTGCAGATTGAAAAAGCGAGAAATTGCAAAAATAAGTATCCGAAAGTAACTGCTGAAGGTTTGCGAGTTCGTCCGGCACATAATCCATCTCATTCATTATCTTTAATATTTTCCGACACGCAATCCAATAATAACCTTCTAACTTGCTTCTCCATTCGAGGTTGAGATAACCGAGATTGAAAAGGTTCAAAGTGTCTTCTCTGATTTGAACTGCGTCATGATAAGACTCAAGAAGATTTTTCTTTGTAATATGCGTCGCTATCCATATCAGATCTTTGAGTTGCTGAGGAGCATCTTCAGAAACGGCATCAGCGCAGTTAGAATCATCAAACCTAGATACTCCAAGCACATTGAAAACTAATGCACTGTGAAAAGCTACAGTCGCTCGGCCTGACTCGGAAATGACTGTAGGATGCTTTACTCCGGCGGCATCGCACACGGATTTAATCCGAAAAATAACGTCGCTCGCATATTCTTGAAGCGTATAATTTGCGGATGATTCGAAATTAGATTGAGAGCCGTCGTAATCTACTCCCAATCCTCCGCCAATATCCAGATATTCTAAACCTGCTCCGAGCTTTACAAGTTCAACATACATTCTGCTCGCTTCTGTAAGGCATTCCTTAATTTTTCTTATATTCGTAACCTGACTTCCCATGTGAAAATGTAAAAGCTTAAGGCAGTCAAGCATCCCTTTCTCTTTGATGAATTCAAATGCCGAAAGAACCTCCATTACCGTAAGGCCGAACTTCGAGCGATAGCCAACAGAGGATTCCCACCGGCCCGCTCCTTTCGAAGCCAGCTTCACACGAATGCCGAATTGAGGTCTGACATTATGTTTCGCGGCATAATTTATAATCAGTTCGAGCTCGGTAAATTTTTCAACGACAGGCAAAATGTTTCGTCCTATCTTTTGCGATAGAATTATTGTCTCGATGAATTCATCATCTTTAAATCCATTGCATATGATAGGAATGTCAAGTCCGGAAGTCAGAGCAAGAACAGCGAGCAGTTCCGGTTTCGAGCCTGCTTCAACTCCAAATTTGTATTCCTTCCCAAAGTCGAGGAACTCCTCAACAACAGCTCTCTGCTGATTAACCTTTATCGGATAGACGCATCTATACTCGCCTTTGTATTCGTTTTCATTGATGGCGTCTTGAAATGATTTATGTATCTCAGTGATTCGGTGCCGCAATATATCGGTAAACCTTATCAGGATAGGAAGCATTATGTCCCGAGCTTGAAGCTGATCCACAAGTTCTTTAAGATCCAATGAGCGATCAGGGTTCTTGTCAGGGTGAACAGTGACATGACCTTTTTCGTTGATTGAAAAATATCCCTTGCTCCAATTCGGAACGTTATAGCACTCGAGAGCATCCTGAATAGTCCAATTTTCCATCTATCTTAAACCTTCCCTCAAGCAGTTGCGCCGAATTCATCTTTGAGCATTAAGCTTAAGGTTCTCGGTCACTTTGCTTTATAAAATTAAATTTTTCTGAGAAACTACATCAACAAAACGGCACAATAGCACTAATCGAGTTTCATGCAATAATATTTTTTTCTCCGCATGAAGAGCGAATTATCAGTTTCGGTTCTATTATTTTACTCATCTGAACTTTTTCCGCACCCGCTTCTATCGTCTTGAAGAGAAGCCTGACGGTTTCACGCGCAGTTTCAAATACCTTTAGATCGACAGATGTTAAAGGCGGAGAAATTAGTCTCGAAAAATCTATATTGTCGCAACCTATCACTGCGCAATCGCCAGGAATTCTCATGCCTTTTCTATTCAGCGCTTCCATAATCGAATAAGCCATAATGTCGTTAGCAACCATAAAAGCTGTTGCTGATTTATCACTATCTAAAAGTTTCAGCACTGCTTCCACAGCAGCTTCTGGAGAATACGTATCACCTATCTCAAGCTTCGAATCATATTCAATTCCTGCTTCCCGCAATGCCTTCCTGTAACCGACTCCGATATCTCTCGCCGTCACCGTATTCGAAGAGCCTGCAACGCGCGCAATTCGTTTATGTCCTAGGCTGATGAGATGATTTGTCGCAAGCAAACCTACTTTAACGCAGTCAACCATCACATAAGGTATTTCTACTCCAGGCAAATAGCTGTTCATAAACACAAATGGAAAATCGCTTCCGGCAAAATCAGCCAGATAATAATCATCCAAAGTCGAGCCCACATAAATCATTCCGGAAATCTCAGAACTACGGAAAAGATTTAAGAATTCCTTATTGCTTGCAAAAGAAAGCGAAGCCTTGCGCAGAGTTATTCTATAATCCATAGCTTCGATTTCATCATACACTCCGCCGAGCGCGCGGCTGAAATATGGATCTTCGAATATGTGCCCAAACTCAGGAACTACGACACAAATCGTCTTGTTCTTTCGAGAGGAAAGATTTCTTGCGTTTACATTCGGCTGATAGCGAAGAGACTGAACAATATCCAAAACCTTACGGCGAGTCTTCTCGCTGATAGTAGGATTATTATTAAGAACGAACGAGACAGTAGTCTTAGATACTCCTGCTTCAGCCGCCACCATCTCGATGGTAACTGCGCCATTTTTGTTCTTCACCTTTTTTGTCATCAACTAAACCAGAAAGATAGCGCATCCTTTTTGTTAGTTACCGATCTAAAGCGCGAAGCAAGCTGAATTATTATTGTTTCGTAAAGCACAAGAACCGCTTCGGGATTGCTCCTCTTAAGTCTATCAAGGTCCTCTCTCCTCAAGCGCAAAACCTCGACTGAATTTGCGGCGCGCACTGTCGCATTTCTCGGGCTGTTATCAATCAGCGATGCCTCGCCAATCAATTGCCCCTCCTCAAGCGTAGCTATGATATCCTCTTTTTCTTCTTTCCGTGTTGCTCTTACAACTTCGCATCTGCCGGAAAGAATTACGAACATAGAATCGCCTCGGCTTCCTTCTTCAACGATTTTCTCGCCAGCCTTATATGATTTCTTTTCAAACTCTTTTTCTATTATTTCCCTGACATTAGAATTCATGGAAGCAAAAAACTTATTTTCATTTGTAGCAGAATTTTCCGTCATGTTCTCCTCCTCTTCAAGATTATCTTTTTTTATTAGCTAGTCGAGATAATAAAAATTGTAAATTTGAATTCAAAGGCGTTACAGAAAATGAGTTAATATATTTTTCCCCTAACGCAAAATCTCCAACTATTATCTTCTGTGAAGGATCCGTATCAGAAAAACTTGTTTCAAACGACTTTACTCTGTCATCTGATAAAACTGATATCAAATTTGGAGTTAGAATAGG